>Ga0194132_10001856_pt1 | contig 41641 bp, 32 predicted proteins | sample TA2KigOf80mmetaG_FD_148612 | JGI IMG/M metagenome (GOLD analysis project Ga0194132, IMG submission 148612) | Freshwater microbial communities from Lake Tanganyika, Tanzania - TA2015054 Kigoma Offshore 80m | ecosystem: Environmental > Aquatic > Freshwater > Lake | place: Tanzania: Lake... | reverse complement strand
TGTCAGTGTGCGCCGGATCGTTTTGTCACTGGCGACGAGCTACCCCTGGCAGGCCCAGTTTGCGCAAGTTCACGCGAACCTGCGCTGCTGAAAAAACTGCGTGAAGCAAACACCGGACTTATTCATTCCGCATTTTTGCAGCGGACCGGAGAAGCGCGTATGGACGGCCCATTTTCACCCTTCGGGTGCTCGGAGCGACGGTATGCGGCAGCCATTTTGCCGCAAATTTCTGACCGAGACACCCGCGGAGGATCCGCACGAGTCATTTCGAGCTTGTCCGCGGCGTCAGTTTGGGCTGCGATCAGATGCCGTGAGAAAAGCGGGCTAGGCCCGACCCGTGCCAATCTCATCGCCAAAGGAATGATCTGGAGCCCGACGCACGGAGACACCGCGTTCACAGTGCCCCTTTTTGACGAGTTTATGGAGCGCATCATGCCGGGAGATGCGTGGAGGAAAGAAGACCGTTGACCGAGGCTGGTTGATCCGGGGGGAAGAATGGAGCGGGAGACGGGATTCGAACCCGCGACATCAACCTTGGCAAGGTTGCACTCTACCAGCTGAGTTACTCCCGCTCAGGGAGTGTCAAGCACTATTCTCTCAAGCCCCGTGACGCGGTGTCAAATGCTATGCCGTGGGGTGCTCCGCGATGATCACCGGCCGCGATCATCGTCGTCATCTTCCTCTTCTTCCACCACAAGGGGAACGAACACTCCGTTCCGAACCCCGGGGTACGCCGTGTTCCAGCCGCGCCGGTTGTGCCACAGGATGCGGTTCAACCGTGCAAACGGAGCCGCATCGGGCACATCCCAGCGCATCCTGGCCGAGGCCACGGCGGCCCGGCGTTCCTCGCCTTTGAGTGCCGACGCGGGTGGATTCACGGCGAACAGGTCCTGCTTGGGCTCGATGGCCAGATAGGCGCCCAACTCCGGCGTTTCGGTGAAACTGTTGCGCATGTCGTGGGCGATGAGGTCGAAGAGGGAGAGGGTGGGCAGGCCCAGAATCAGCTCGATGGTCTTCAGAATGCTTTGATGCGAATAGAACGTGGAATCCACGTGTCCGCGTTTGGCGAACGGGCTCACCAGCAGGGCGACGGTGCGATGGCCGTCGACGTGATCGACGCCGTTCTGGGCATCGTCCTCGACGACGAAGATCGCCATCTTGGGCCAGAACTGGGTCACCGTCAGGGCCTCGACGATCTTCCCCAGCGCCCAGTCGTTGTCGGCCACCATGGCGGCCGGTGTGGACGCCCCGGGGGAGGTGCCGTAGGTATGGTTCGAGGGAAGCTGAAGGATGGTGAGATTCGGCATGGCGCCATCCTTCTTCCACTGTTCAAGTTCCTTGAGGAAGATCTGGGCCCGCACCAGATCCGGAATCGCGATGCAGTAGGGCGGGTAGTTGGCCGCCAGAATCGCGTTCAACCCTTTGATGGGCGCCACGGTCTTGAAGCGCGCGGTGTAGTCCTCGCCGGCCTTCCAGCGCTTCAGGTGCTCCAGGCGCTCCTTGGCGGGTTCCGGCAGGCGCCCGGCGTATTCGCCAAAGATCCGGACGGTCTTTCGCCGGGCTAGAGCAGCGTCCCAGATGAAGCCGCCGCTGGAATACGCGATGGGATCGGTGCCATCGAACGGATAGCTGCGGCCGGTGTACCCGGGCCACAGGGCATAAGCAGTCTCATTGGCCTGGGTGAGCCACTGGTGCCCGTCGGCGCTATTGCCGCCGGTTGCGTAGAAGTTGTCGAGGGTAACGAAATCCCGCGCCAGCTTGTGCTGATTGGGAGTGATGTCCTCGCCGAACATGACGAGGGAGGGGTCGCCGTTGCCGCGCGGGAGATCTCCCAGCACCTGATCATAGGTGCGGTTCTCCTTGACGATGAAGACGACGTGTTCGATGGGCGAGGGATCCCCGGCGCGGCGCGGCACGGGGCGGGGTGTACGATCCGGCAGCAACGGACGGGCGAAGCTGCCGGGCGCGCGCATGTGGTTGTTCTCCAGCGCGGCAGTGGTGTAGTTGGCCAGTTGAGCGGCATCGGGAACGTCGATGACGGCTACGGCGCCGCGATTGGAATGCACGAACCGCTTGTTGGGCGCTTCACGCCAGCCGGAGCCTGAGCCCAGCATCGCCGAAACCGCCAGGTACCGCCCATCGCCGCTCATGGCCAGCGCATTCGGGTACCACGCGGTGGGAATCATGCCCTCCACCTGCCCCGTGGCGGTGTTCATCACGGCGATGGCGTTGACGCCGCCGCAGGCGACATAGATCCGGGCGCCGTCGGGGGAGACCACGATGGCGTTGGGGGAGATGCCGCGGACAGGGTCGGCGAACAGTTGCAGCCGCAAGGAACGGGCCCTACCGCTGACCAAGTCGTAGGTCACCACCGAATCGCTGTTGCTCTGGGCCACGTACAGCCGCTGGTTCTTCTCATCCAGCGCCATGCCCGTGGGGTGCAGTTCCACGCTCAATGGGCTGGACTTCATGGTGAGAAGATCGATCCGGTTGATGGTTCCCGAGGCAGCCACGCCGCGCGAATCCACAATCACCTGATCCGCGTTCGGCGCAAGCCCGGTTGGCGCGGACGGCTGGCCCGGCTGCGGTTTCAGCCCGCCCCAGTTCGAGACGTAGGCATAGGTGCTCTTCGAATCGATCACCGCGGCGAAGGGTGCAATGCCTGTTTCGGCGGCGCCCACCAGCTTACCGGACGCCATATCGAATACGGCCAGCTTGTTATCGAAGGTGAGCGGAAGGACGGCCAGGCGCTGGCCCTTCTCATTCTTGCCGGCCGAGACCGCCAGGGCTCCGGCGATATTGGTTCCCAGGTCGGATGCCAGGGCCGCCAGCCTGGCATCCTGCGCCCGGACCAGGTCCACTTTCTTGCCGCGCTTGGCGTTCCGGGAAGCTCCACTGAACAGGACGGCGCCGGAGGCGGCATCAAAGGCCACGCCCTGCAAACCGGGCGACATCTCATGCGGCAGGCGGGCCAGAACACGGTTCTCTTTCCAATCCATCTGGTACAGCTGGGTAGCGTTGAGCACCCACAGTTCGGCCGCGGACCGGCCGAAGGCCACCCCGTACGTACGCCCCTCGAACACGGTGGGGACGCCTGCCGGGGTAATGTTCTGGCGCGTGGTGACGACACCCGGATCGGTGACCGCGCGCACCGGTCGCTCAATGGTCTGCGCCGCGCCCGCCGCCGCTGCTGCCAGAAACGGTACCAGATAGTTCATCGTCTCTCCTCGGGTTAACACATGGTAACGCGCCGAACCGCTCATTTTCCGAGAACCTTTTTCGCAGCGATACGTCTAACCCGGAAACAAGGAGCAAGCATGCGCATCAAGTCCCTCTTCCCGACGCTCGGCTTTCCCATCGTGGCTGCCGCCATTTTGGGTGAAGGCCGCCTGCCGGCGCAGACCCGGCAAAACCCTTCCCCGTCCTTGAAGTGCTCGGATCGTACCGGTTCGTCCGACCGGGAGCGGTTTTGCGAGATGCGTGAGCAGACCCTGGCCGCCAGCGCGACGCTTGATGTGGATGCCGGCATCAACGGGGGTATCACCGTGAAAGGCTGGGACCGCGCCGATATCCTGGTGCGCAGCCGGGTGGATGCCAACGCCCCCACCCGCCAGGACGCCGAGCAACTCGTTCGCCAGGTCAAGGTGGAGGCCGCGGGCGGCCGCGTCCGCCCGGTCGGCCCCGACCTGTCCTCAAAGAACAGGAACGGTGAGAACAGCTGGTGGTCCACTTCGTTCGAAATCTTCCTGCCGCGCAAAACCGGGCTTGAGCTGAAGGCGTTCAACGGCGGCATCAACATTGACGGCATTGAAGGCAAGATCGGCTTTCCCACTCTGAACGGGGGTGTCAACCTCAACCGTGTGGCGGGTGATGTGCGGGGCAAGACGGTGAACGGAGGCTTGACCGTGCAGCTTGCCGGCGACCGCTGGAACGGCGCGGGGCTCGACGTGCAGACCACCAACGGCGGGGTCCACATGCGCGTTCCGGGGAACTACAATGCCATGGTCTCGGCCAGCACGGTGAACGGAGGCATTCACAGCGAACTGCCCGCCGCGCTTGAGGGCCGCCGGAACAAGACAATCGACCTGAAGCTGGGGACAGGCGGTGCGCCGATCAGGCTCACCACCACCAACGGCGGCGTGCAGATTAAACGGGACACGATCTAAGACGCAGTACGGACAGCCGTGCGTCCGGGGAGACACGGGTCCGGTATCCTGAAAGGCGGAATGCCCAGCCGAAGAAAAGCCCTTCAGGTTCTCTCCGCCGCAACCGCCGCCCCTGTTCTGGCTCAGCACCAGCACACCGAGCCGTTGCTTCAGATTGCCGCCGCGCCGGCACTCAGATTCTTCACCCGCGAGGAGCACACACGCCTGGGCGCGTTGATGGACCTGATCATTCCGCGGACAGCCACGCCAGGGGCCTCCGACGCCCGCGCCCATTGGCTGGCTGATGCCGACGCGGCCCGCAACGCCGCGCTGGGCAAGCGTTGGAAGGAAACGCTTGCCTGGTTCCAAAGCCAGGGTTCCAGCGCCGCCGAATGGGAGGCGGCCCTCACCCGGGGGAGCCGGGAAACCGGCACGGAGGCGGCCCGGCACTTCAAGCTGCTGAAAGACGCCACCATCGACTACTACTACTCCACGCGCGACGGCCTTCAAACCGAGCTTGGCTGGAACGCCAACACGTTTCTTCCCGAGTTCAAGGGTTGCACCCATCCGGAGCATCAGGTTTAGTTATGCAGGTGGTGAAGAGTCCTGAAGTCCACGATGTGATCGTGATCGGAAGCGGCGCCAGCGGCGGGATGGTTGCCTGGAACCTGACGCGGAAGGGCATCCGGGTCCTGATGCTGGACGCGGGGGCGAAGTTCAATCGCGGCGGTTTCTGGTCGCACGTGAAGCCGTGGGAGACACGCGGGAAGCTGGAGAGCGGGCAGCGCCCGCCTGCCTTCCACGTTGATCTCAAGGAGCAGCCTTACCAATCGGACCCCTATTTCGACCTGATCCGTGTGTGGGGCCGGGGCGGCAAGACCAACATCTGGGGCCGCGTTTCGCTCCGCTACGGCGATGTCGATTTCGAGGGGCCCGCCAAGGATGGCTGGGAGATCCCCTGGCCCATCCGCTACAAGGACATTGCTCCCTACTATGACCAGGTGGAACAGTTGATCGGGGTGTGTGGCGGCCCCGACGATCAGGACACGCTGCCGGGCAGCCGTTTCCATCTGCCGGCCGCGGCGCCCCGGTGCGGCGAGCGGCTGATGCAGAAGGCCGCCAGGAGCATCGGCATCAGCATCGTCAACGGCCGGCGCGCCGTGTTGACCAAGCCCCACAACGGCCGCGCCCAGTGCCATTTTTGCGGCGCCTGCGGAAAGGGCTGCGACATTTCCGCGTTCTTCAACTCGTCGGACTATCTGATCGAGCCCGCCCTGCTTTCCAAGCGGCTGACGGTGGTGGACAACGCGGTGGTGGGGCGGATCCTGGTGGATGACCGCGGCCTGGCTCGCGGCGTGCAGTACTTCGACCGCTACACGCGCCAGGAGCGGACGGTGCTGGGCAAGCGGATCGTGGTGGCTGCCTCCTGCATCGACTCGACGCGCATTCTGCTCAACTCGAAATCCGGGAGATATCCCAACGGAATCGGCAACTCGAACGACGTGATTGGCCGCTACCTTTCAGAGCAGGTCCGCTTCCACATGTATGCCTTCATGCCGGAGCTGTTGGGCGGCAGGACGCAGAACGACGACGGCATCGGCGGTGAGCACATCTACATGCCGCGATTCAACCACCGCGGGCCCAAGCGCGACTACCTGCGCGGCTACGGGGCCCAGTTCTGGAACACGGGCGCGCAGCCGAACCCGCAGTACGCCAAGCTGCTGCCGGGCTTCGGCGCCGGGTTCAAGGCGGAAGTGAAGAAGCGGTACCCGGCACTGGTGGCGATCCATCCGTATGGCGAGGTGCTGCCGTACCGCCACAACCGGGTGACGGTGGAGGGCACCGGGGCGGACCAGTATGGGCTGCCGATTGCCAGGATCGAGTATCGCACCGGCGAGAACGAGCGCAAGATGGTGGCTGAGATGTACGACACGGCGGAATCCATCTTCCGGGCCGCCAAGGCGGAGATTCTGCCTTTCCAGCGTGGTGCGGTGGACCCGAACGGCGCGGCGATTCATGAGCACGCCACGGTTCGCATGGGGGCCGACCCCAAGCGGAGCGCCCTCAACGGCTTCTGCCAGATGCACGAGGTGAAGAATGTCTTCGTGGTGGACGGAGCCGCCTTTACGACGGCCACCGAGAAGAACCCAACGCTGACGATTCTGGCGCTCGCCTGGCGATCATCCGATTATCTGGCGGAGCAGATTCGCTCAGGGAGCGTCTGATTATTAAGAGCCATCTCCGGCAGCGTGATGTATGATGGACCTTCCGAAAGGAAGCCACCTTGACTCGCCGTAGTATTCTGCTCACCCCCGCGCTGTGGCCTTGGACCGGGGCCTTCACGGCCAAGGCGGGCGCAACGGGGAAACGGGAGGCGTTTCTTCGCCTGATTGACCGGCCGCGGGTTCCGCTGTCGCCTGCCGAACGGAAGGTGGAGGGGGCGGGTTCGCTTGAACGCCTTCATTTCTCCTTTGGCTCGGACGGTTCGCAACGTGTGCCCGGGCTTCTGGTGAAGCCGCACCGCTCCGGGCAGCGGCTGCCCGCGGTGGTGGTCTTGCACGGCACCGGGGGAAACAAAGAGGGCCAGGTACCACTGCTTGAACGGCTGGCGGGACGCGGCTTTGCCGCTATTGCCATCGACGGCCGTTACCACGGCGAGCGGACCAGGAGCGGCAGGGGCTCCGGGGAGTATGTCGATGCGATTCTCAGGGCCTGGCGCGGGTCCGGCGAGAAGCCGTTCCTCTATGACACGGTCTGGGACATCCTGCGTCTGTTGGATTATCTGGCCACCCGGCCCGATATCGATTCCCGGCGCATTGGGATGACGGGCTTCTCGAAGGGCGGCATGGAGTTGTATCTGGCTGCCGCCGCCGATGAGCGCATCGCCGCTGTGATTCCCTGCATCGGCGTGCAGAGTTTCCGCTGGGCGCTGGATCACAACGCCTGGCAGTCGCGCGTGGGGACCTTTCAGGCGGCCGTGGACCATGCGGCCAGGGATGCGGGGCGGAGCGTGGATAGCGCCTTTCTCCGCACTTTCTATGACAAGGTGGCGCCGGGCGTCTACGGCGAGTTCGACGGCCCGGCCATGCTGCCGCTGATCGCGCCGCGGCCGCTGCTGGTGATCAACGGCGACTCCGACGCACGCACGCCGCTGCCTGGCCTGCGGGAATGCCTGGACGCCGCCGGCCGCGCCTATGCCACACTCGGGGCCGGGGAGAAGTTTTCTTCCATTCTTCAGCCGCGCACCGGGCACAGGGTGAACGCGGAGTCGCTGGATCAGGCGATTGCGTGGTTTGAACGGTGGCTAGGCCCGGGCGAGGGCGGTAGACGCGCTACCGGGTGAGCGGCAACCGGACTGCCTCTCCGGTGCGAATGGACTGCTTGGCCGCTTCGATGATCTCCACCACTCCCACGTTGATATCCAGCGCGGCCAGACCCTCCACGGCGGCGCCGCGCCCCAGAACATCCACCATGTAGGCAATCGGCTCCGTCTTTTCCGGCGGCAGCGGGTCCAGAGGCACATCCACCTCGGCCTCGCGCCCCGGCTGGCGTGTCACCTTGCCGTTTTTCATGTACACGGAACCGCCCAAACCGTAGATCTCCAGGTCCTGGAAGCCGCGGGGGAGGTCCCAGCTTCCCTCAAACAGCCCCACGCCGTTGGGATAGGACAGAATCATGGTTGAGTTGTCCTCCACCTTCGGAAACGTTTCCGGCCGTAAATGATTTACGTGAGCGTAGACACGCTCCGGCCGTCCCATGTACCAAAGGCTCCAGAGAGCGTTGTAGCAGCCGAAGTCCATCAGAGCCCCGGCGCCGTTCTTCTCCGGATCCGTCAGCCACTCGAAGAAGTGGCGATTGAGGCCGGTGGCCCCGCCGGGGCCTCCATGACCCACGATGCCACGAAGCCGCCATACCTTCCCCAGCGCTCCCGAATCCACCAGCCGCTTGGCGGTGTAGTTGGCCGGCCACCAGACCATCTGATAATTCGTCATCACCTGGATGCGGTGCTTCCTCGCCACCCGCTGAATGGCCAGGGCGTCGCCGTAGGAGGAGGCCAGCGGCTTTTCGAAAATGACGTGAATGCCGCGCGGCGCGCAGGCCTCCACAATCTCCAGGTGGCGGTTGTTTTCGACAAACGCCCAGACGATCGCGGGCTTCACGGTGTCGAGCATTGCCTTGTAATCGGCATGGAACAGTTCCTGGGCGGCGCCGCGCTTCCGGGCTTCGGCGATCAGATCCTCGCGCGTCTCTGCGATCCCCACCAGGCGCGCCGGCCGGTTCGCGATCATCTTGCCCAGGTGTCCCCACACGTGGGAATGAACCAGGCCCACCACGGCAATGGTGGGCTCGGCCGGAAGCCCCGGCAGGGCCGTGGCGGCGATCAGGGCGGTGATGCGGGCGGGTGTCATCGCCACAACCTTAGCATCAAATCACACCGGCGCCCCAGGGGAAGCGCCGGGGCCTGTAAACCGGGCAACGGACTGGGCCGGGGCAAAAGTGTGTATATTAGGTTCCCAGAGAGAACGGACGGCACGCACGCACTATCATTCAAGTGGCGGGGCGGGCCGCCGGAAGGAGTTTGGCTCGATGAAGACCGGATTTTTATTCCTGCTTTCCTTGGGTTTCGGGGTCATTGGATTAGCCGATGAGGCGTCTCGCAAGCTGGAGCTGGCCGGCGATGGCGCACAGGCCCGTGCCCGGTTGAAACGTGCCGCGGACGGCGCCAACGCGTCCATTGACGCCTTGCGTGACTGGGCGGAGTTCCAGGAGCGCCGCAAGGAGCCGGGGGCCCGCGCCGCCTACGCCAAACTTCTGGAGCGCCTCTCCGGCGGGGGCAATGCCGACCTGCGGCGTGAAACCGCGCGCCGCCTTGTTTTGCTGGACGTTCTTGAGAATGACCGCACCGCGGCCGAGAAGCATCTGGCGGATTATCGCGCCGCCGGCGGAAACGATTTGACACTTCCGGCGATCAAGGCTCCGGAGGCTCCGCCCAGTGTCGAAATCCCGGGACCGCTTCGTTCTTTTGCGCGCATGGCCGCGCTCTCGCCCGACCTGAACCCCGCCGACGTGCTGGGCGCCCTGGCGCGCAACGTGGTGACCAACGGCTACCAGGCCGCCTCGAGCAACGAAGCGCTGGAACAGACGGAATACCTGAAGCTGGTGGTTCGCTATCTCTCGCAGGCTCGCGAGCTCACCAAGCTGGCGGGCGAAGGGCACGCCATCAACATTGAAAACTGCGAATCGACGCAAACGGCCGATCTTCTCAAGGTGCTGGGCTACCGCATGCGCGGCGCCTGTGGCAGCGAAGTGGTGCTGGAGACGGTGAACGCCACCCGCGCCTTCCTCACCATCGATTCCGGCTTCCCGTTGGCCGAACTCGAGCAGGCACTGCGCACCAACCGCCCGTTCAAGCTGGATTACAAGCCCACGGTGGTCCCGGTGCTCTATGGTCCTGAGTACTGGCTCTCATCGCGCGAGAAACCGAGCGACAAGTATGAGTTCATCGACTACTTCCTGGGAGACCCATCGTTGTGCCGCCTCTATCTAGGCATGTCCAAGCTGGACCGCGAGACGGCGGACGAGTTGCGCAAGGCGATGCCCGCCAACCGCATCCGGGCCTACTCTCACGTTCTGGATTTCTTCGGCGGCATGTTCCAGATTCGCGGCGGCAAGGCCATTGTGCCCGGTGCTCCGAAAACCACGGCTATGTGGACCGAACTGGCCGGCGCTTCCCCGGACCAGGGATCGGCGTTCCTGGAGAAGCTGATTTCCAAGGACGACGGCTGGCTGGCCAGCTACTTCGACGCCCTGCTGCGGCTGAACGGCCGGGCGCAGGATTATCTTCTGGAACCGGAACGCCTGAAGCGCTTCTACACCGCGATCCGCGGACGTGTCACCAGCCCCGGCCCGGCCAGGCCCGTGTTCCGTTCGAACACCGACATGCTGCTGCTCACCACGCGGCTCCGCATGGAGTCCGACGGGCGTGTGCACATCCCGGGCGGAGTGGAGGTGTGGCGGCAACTGTTCGTTGAGCACCCGCACGGAAAGTACGACGGCAAGCTCACCAAGAGCGCCACCGCCTGGAAGGATGCCGATGAGGTGCTGGAAGCCCTCTTTGGTCTGTCCAGAAAGGCCGTGGAGAATGAGCCACTCAAGATGTTCATGGCGCTTTCGGATCTGAACCGCCGCCGCGCGCAGCCCCTGGCCCCGGCGACGGTGAGCCGCATTCTGCGCGACTATCGCAACTTCAGTTCGCAATTGCCCATTTTTTCCGAATCGCCCAACCTGAGCGACAAGACCATCGTGGCTTACCTGGACACCGCGGCTGCCATCAATCAGGTGCGCGACATGCAACTTCGCGCCGATATCGTGGGCAGCATGCAGGGCCTGGTGGGACTGTGGCAGATCTTCGTCCGCCAGGGCATCGTTTCCGCGGGAGACGCCGACACCGTGCTGGCCGAGATCACCGGGGCATTCGCCAAGACAAGGAACAACCGCGACCTGTTCGACGCCGGCCGCGCCGGCACGCGCCTGCTGCTGAAGTCCGCGGGTGTGGCCCAGGGCGCCGATCCCCATTCGTCGATGGTGGATCTTCTGGTGGGCGCCGCCAAGGTGCGGGACTCGGAGTCGCATCAAGCCCTTGTGCAGGAGATGATCCGCATCTTCGAGACACAGCGGCTGGTGTCGCTCAAGACCCTGTTCGATCTGGCGGACCACCTGGAAGCGGCCGCCAAGGGCGAAAAGCTCAACACGCAGCTGGTGGGCCGGCTGGCCTCACGCATCAGCGAAATTCAGCCGCCGCGCGTCAGCCTCACGGGCGTGGAAAAGAACGCGCTCTCTTTCGGCTACTGGACCGAGAAGCACATCGACACGCAGCGCAAGGTCAACCTGAAAGCCCTGGCCGACCGCAGCGCGAATGACCCGCAGAAGCTGGCTGACGCACGCGGCCAACTGGCGCCCTTCCTGCGCGACACGCTGGTGGGCCTGAACTATGTGCACTACGCGCCGCCGGGGGCTCAGATTCTTTACACGAACCCCGTTTTCGTTCGCAGCCATGACTTCGTCGGCGTGCAGGGCGCGAATCAGACCTGGCGCAACACGGAGGTGCTGGGCACGGGCTGGCCGTCCAGCGCCGGCGGGCGTCTGGTGGGGTCGCTGGCGGGACTGCCGTATGCTTTGGCCGAGGCCGAACAGAACTTCATGATCCCCAGCCGCGAACAGGCTCTCATCTGGGGTGACCTTGTGCCGCAGATGATTCTGGCCGCGAAGATCCCCCGCTGGTGGAACGTCTCGCCGGCGCAGCTTCACTGGGTGGGCCTGCACATGCGCGCGGCGGAAGCCTTGCTGGCCGAAGCCGCTCTGCACGGAACCCGCCGCGGTGAGGTGGTGGAATCGCTGAGCAAGCAGATGGCGCCGGCCCGGGTGAAGACCGTGGCCGGATTGCTTGAGAACGCCAACATCCGAGACGCCATCGACAACATCACCCCGGCTGAACTCTTCCTGCTGGCCGCCGACGTGCTGGCCCGCAACGCAAGTGTGGCCGGCCCGGCCGCCGCGGAGATCAAGCGCATGGCCCTGGAACTGCCGAATCAGGCAAGCTATCCCTCCGTGTCCCGCGCGTTCGGCACGCCCAAGCCGACGCTCGCCAATTCGTATCAGCCGGAACTGCTCAATCTGCGCACGTTCCCCACCCTCATGGGATACTCAAGCCGCATCCTCGCTGAAAGCTGGGAATCGAATCTTCTGTTCTACGCGGCGCTGGCCGATGAAACCTACCTGTTGCCCAGCCAGATGAACGTCACGGTGCCCCAGTGGACCCAGAAAACCGTGGAGCGCATCTTCGCCACGCACCTTGAGGACTGGCCGGCGCTGTTGCGGTCCATGCGCATGGTAGGCGATGATGTTCGTTCCGCCGCGCGTAAGCAGATCGAAGCCGGCCAGCAGGCGTCGGTGAACTAGGAGGATGACCCCTTGACGATTCCCAAGATCGCACTTTTCGGTGGATTCGCCGCCGTGCTCACCGGCGGACTCTGGATGTTTGCCCAAGAGTTGCCCACCTTCCGCATCAAGGTGGACATGGTGGTGCTGAGCTTCACCGTCACCGACAGCAAGGGCAAGTACATCAATGACCTGAAACACACCGACTTCAAGATCACCGAGGACGGCATCGCCCAGAGAATCGCCACCTTCGCCGAAGGCAACAAGCCGCCCATCCGCATCATGGAAGACGGCACCACGCAGGCGATCATCGGCGGAGGCGGCGATGCGGAGGGCAAAGGCGACTCCCGTTCCGATGCCTTCGTCGGCACCAACGTGTTTGTCCTGTTCGACACCAGCAACTACATGTACCGGGGCTTCGTCTACGCCTCAGACGCCATCGCCGACTTCATCCGCGGCCTGGACCGTGCCGACTCGGTGGCGGTCTACACGTTCAGCCGCAACCTCACCCGCGCCGCGGACCTGAGCAAGGCTCGCAATGACGCCATCTCCGGGCTCCGCAAAGCCGTCGCCGGCGACGATGCCGCCCTCTACAATGCCCTGCTGCTGGCCCTTCGCGACGCCGCCAAGGTGCCCGGCCGCAAGGTTGTGATTGTGTTCTCGAACGGTCCCGACAACGGCAGCATGGTGGCTCCCGACGATGTGCGCGCGGTAGCGGAGGACGAAGGCATCCCGATCTACGTGATCTCCACATCCGAGGTCAATCGCGACCCCATCTCGAGCGCGGTCTTCCGCCGCATCGCCGGCCGCACGGGCGGCAAGGCCTACTTCGCCAAGACCTGGCAGAAGCAGGTGGAAGCCTTCGAATCCATCCGCGAGGATCTGGGCAACTCCTACACGGTGACCTATTACCCGCAGTCGAATCCCAATGAGGGATTCCGCAAAATCTCCGTTGAGATTGTTTCGGACGCGGGCAAGAAGTTCCGCCTGCGATACCGCCCCGGATACCGGCCGCAGCGCGGATTCTGATGCGCTTCTAATCCGGCTTCCGGTCCACCGGCTCAACGGGTCCGGACAGCACAACCGGACCCCAGGTGGCGTCGTCGTCACCGCGGCCGTAGATCAGAAAATGGCCTCCGTAGGCCCCGCCATCGGGATCCGTGTGGACAATCTCGATCCCCCAGCGATCGCCTTCCGCCGGCGGCCGCCACGAGGCGACAGAACGGCCGAGCGTCGGCCCCATCCTGACCCGTGCCTCCAACACGAAATCGCCTGACCCCGGGCGGGTCATGCGGATGGCGTAATCCACGGCATCCCTGGGCAGGGGCTCTTCCAGATAGGTGCGTCCGGGCGCCCCGTGCCGCCACCAGGCGCCATGCGGCGGCTTGGAGGGGTCGATGACGAAACAGAACGCATTGTCGCCTTCGCCGAACTTCTTTGGGACTTCGGTTCGCGGAGCCTCGATGAACCAGCAGATCGCATCCTTGAAGTACCAGCGCTTCGGCTGATGCGCGGGGTCCGCCACGTCGTTCACGTTGTCACGTACTTCCGCGCCCAGGTACAGGTACTCGGCGTCCCAGGCGATGTAGTAGCGCGCCTGAAGGTCCTCCTCCGGCCCACCCTTCTCTCCCGGGTGCAGCGTGAGCCGGTTGATCTTCGGGTCATACCACGGGGTCTCGCGCAACCGCGACAGGTCCCACACGCCATCGGAATGCGCCCGGCCGCGCCATTCGCCCAGATCACCATCCATGGCTGGCGCGGCGCGAAGGCGCGGAATGCGCGGAGGCTCACCGTAAGGATTCTCCTTCTGTCCAGCGAGCGCGGCCACCGCGCAAAGCACCAGCAAGCCCCACATGGTCTGCCAGGCACCCTGGCGCCTGGTGAACGCACGGCCCTGGCCGGCCGCTTCCGTCTTACCACCCGTGCAACTCATGACGCCTTCCTTGATCATGTCAATCACGTTCTTCGCCGTCATCTCACCGCACACACTCACCGGACACCGGCCGCCGCCAGCGCCAGCCACGTCCCCACCGCGATGGGTACTCCATGGGGAAGCCGCAGCCCCGCTCCGGTGCGCACATCAAGATCCGGCCGCCCCTCATGGGGCGCACGGCCGCGAGCCAGGCGGCCCAGAATCACTACGATGTTTTCCAGCGTGCCCGGCAGACGGCGCCGCATCGCGATCATGGCCAGCGCCACGATGCCCCCCAGAATCGACGCCAGGCAAAAGATCAGCAGCCACCGTGACGGGCCCGCCAGCGCCCCCGCCGCCACCATCAGCTTCAGGTCGCCACCGCCCATCGCCCGAATCAGAAAGAGGGCCAGGTAGACAGACAGCGCCAGCCCCGCGCCCCGGGCAAGGTCCCAGCCCAGGTTCACCGCGAACGCGGCCGCGAAGCCGGCCAGGCATAACCAGTTCGGAATGCGGCGCTCGCGCACATCGTAGACGGCCGCCACCGCCACCAGAACGGCGAGCACCGCGGCTTGTGCGTAACTGAAGGCCGGCATCGCGATCTCAATTGTACCGGGCTTGATGCCGGCACGAGCGTGTCCACGCCTCGGCCCCACACACCTCGGCGCAAGCCCCCACGGGGATGTTGCACAATCGATCCATGCGCATTTCCGCCGTTCTCTCAGCCGCCGCCCTCGCCGGCGCGCTCCTGGGCCACGCTCAGTCCCCCACCGCGAACTGGGCCGCCACTCTCTCCAGTGAATTCATGATCGTGCCCGGCATCACCTATCTCAAAGCCAACAACTTTGAAGCCAAGGTGGATGTCTACCGCCCGCGCGCGGCCTCCGCGCCCACCCCCACGCTGATCTACATCCACGGCGGCGGCTGGGTTGGCGGCAACAAGGAGACGGCCTTTTTCAATGCCATGCCCTATCTGGAAATGGGCTGGGCCGTCGTCAACGTGCAATACCGGCTGGGCCCTGTTTCGCTCGCTCCCGCGGCCGTTGAGGATTGCCTGTGCGCCCTCAAATGGGTGATCAACAACGCCAAGAACTACAATTTCGATACCTCAAAACTGGTGGTCACCGGACACTCAGCGGGCGGCCATCTTTCGCTCACCACGGGCATGCTTGGCGACACCAGCTTCCATCGCCAGTGCCCCGGAAACGTCCCTCTCAAGGTGGCCGCCATCGTCAACTGGTACGGCATCACCGATGTGGTGGATCTGCTGGATGGGCCCAACCAAAAAGCCTACGCGGTCGCCTGGCTGGCCAGCATGCCGAATCGCAACGACATCGCCCGCTCGGTTTCACCGCTTGAATACGTTCGCGCCGGCCAGCCGCCCGTCATCACCATTCATGGCGACGCCGACCCCACGGTGCCCTATCAGCATGGCGTTCGCCTGCACCAGGCGCTGGACAAAGCCGGGGTGAAGAACAAACTGGTCACCATTCCCGGCGGCAAACACGGCGGTTTCAGCAACGCCGAGCAACTGCGGGCCTTCGGCGAGATCACGGCATTCCTGGGCGGGCTGGGCCTGGGCCGCCGCTAAACGCTCCACTAGTGGGACAATGGGACCAGGGCACTTCCTGTTCCCGAATCCCCTTTCCGGAGACTTGATGATCGAACACATCCGCCCCGGCGCGTCGGCCGCGAACGCGCGGGTGGTGCTTTTTGACTTTGATGGAACCATCTCCCTCATCCGATCCGGATGGGTGGAAACCATGGTGCCGATGATGGTGGAGTTTCTGGCTGAACTCAACACCGGCGAATCCGAGGCGTCACTCACCGCGCTGGTGGATGACTTTGTGGGCCGGCTTACCGGAAAAGACACTATCTATCAGATGATCGAACTTGCCGATCAGATCACGGCCCGGGGCGGCACGCCCCAGGACCCCCTGGTCTACAAGAAGATCTACCTCGACCGACTCTGGACCCGCATTGAAAGCCGCGTCGACGAGCTGCGCCGCGGCCACGCCAGCCCTGAGAAATACATGGTGCCAGGGGCGCGCCAGCTTCTGGAATCGTTGCGCGAGCGCGGCCTGCGCATGTATCTGGCCAGCGGGACCGACGAAGCCTACATGAAGGCGGAAGCGGAGCTTTTGAACGTAACCCGGTACTTCGACGGCGGCGTATTTGGCGCGCTCGACGACTACAAGAGCTTTTCGAAGGCCATCCTCATCCAGCGCGTGCTGGCCCGCGCCGAGTGCAAAGGCGAGGAGTTCCTCGGCTTTGGCGACGGTTACGTCGAGATCGAAAACATCAAGCAGGTGGGCGGCGTTGCCGTCGGCGTGGCCAGCCAGGAGCCTGAGTGCTCCTCGGTCGACGAGTGGAAACGCAAGCGCCTGGTGGGCGTCGGGGCGGACTTCATCGTCCCCAACTACAACTGCCACGCCGACCTGATGGGCGTGCTCTTCCCCGCCGCCTGACCATGGCCTCACGCTATCCGCAGTTCGACCGGTCGCGGCTGCTGATCAAACCGCTCGCCGAGCGCACGCACGATCTTCACCTGGACCGCTGGCTGGAACTCACCAGCGCCGCGCCCGCGTTCGAACATCCGCATCTGGCCACGGTGGCCGAACGGATCCGCGCCGCCCGCGCCCGCGGCTCCGCCGTCATCCTGATGATGGGTGCTCACGTGCTTCGCGCGGGAGTCAACCTTCATCTCATCGATCTGCTGGAACGCGGACTCCTTACGCACATCGCCATGAACGGCGCGGGTGTGATCCACGATTACGAGTTGGCCCGCATCGGCGCCACCACCGAAAGCGTGGCCCGCTACATCCGCACCGGCGAATTCGGCCTGTGGCGCGAAACCGGCGAGCTCAACGATTGGGTGGAGGAGGCCGCGGTTCGTGAGCTCGGGCTGGGTGAGAATGCGGGCCGGCGCATCCTGGCAAGCGATTATCCGCATCGCCGGTTCAGCGTGCTGGCTCAGGCGTACCGCCTTGGGATCCCCGTCACCTCCCATGCCGGCATCGGCTACGACATCCTTCACCAGCACCCGAACTGCAACGGCGCCGCGCTCGGTTCCGCCAGTTACCGCGATTTCCTGATCTTCGCCCGGAGCGTTGAGAACCTGGAGGGTGGCGTGCTGCTGGGCTTCGGTTCCGCCATCATGGCTCCCGAGGTGTACCTCAAGGCGCTGGCCATGGCTCGCAATGTGGCGCACCAGGAAGGACGCGAGATCCGCCACTTCACCACCGCGGTCTTTGACATCGTTCCCATCCTCGGCGACCCGCGCGCCGAACTCCCCAAGACCGACCCCGGCTACTACTTCCGCCCCCACAAGACAATGCTGGTCCGCACCGTGGCCGATGGCGGCGAGAGCTTCTACGTGCAGGGTGATCATCGCGCCACGGTCCCTGCCCTTTGGCGCGCACTGGCATGACCACGGACCGCATCCTGGCTCAACTGCCCTCCCTGCGGGCCCTCGTCATCGGCGATATTTGCCTGGACCGGTGGTGCCGCTACGATCCCTCGCTGGCCGAACCATCCCGCGAGACCGGCATCCCGCGCACGGCGGTCACCGCCACGGAAGTCACGCCCGGCGCCGGCGGCACCGTGGCCAACAACCTGGCGGCGCTCGGCGTGGGCGAGGTGGCCGTCGCCGGTGTCATCGGCGATGACGGCTTCGGCTACGAACTGAGGCACGCACTCAACAGACGCCGCATCTCAAGCGACCTGGTGGTGGTGTCGCCGCGCGTTCACACCTTCACCTACACCAAGCTGCTGAACCAGGCCACGGGTCAGGAGGATCTGCCCCGGGTCGACTTCATCAACACACAGCCGCTGCCGCGCCGGGACGAAGAGCAGTTCATCGAACTGATCCGCGAGAGCTTCACCGGGTTCGACGCCGTCCTCATCTCAGACCAGGCTGAAACCGGCTGCGGCGGCGTTGTGACGCCTGCCGTGCGCGAGGCAATCGCTGAACTCGCCCAATCCCACCCCGGCACGATCATCTGGGCCGATTCAAGGCGCCGCATCGAGCACTTTCGCGGCATCCACATCAAGCCCAATGAAGACGAGGCCGCCGAGGCGCTGGCTCGCCTGGGCGCCGGCGCCACCCTGGCCAGCCTGCGGGCCCACGGCAATGCGCCGGCCCTGTTCGTCACCCACGGCGGCGCGGGCATCACCATCGAAACCGCCGCCGGCCGCGATTTCGTCGAGACCACGCGCGTAGCCAACCCCGTGGATATCTGCGGCGCGGGTGACAGCTTCTCCGCCGGAGCCGCCATGGCGCTTGCCGCCGGGGCGCCCGCTCGCGCCGCCGCCCTCTTCGGCCACCGCGTGGCATCCGTGACCATCATGAAGAAAGGCACCGGAACTGCCTCCCCACAGGAGCTGGCCGAGCCATGAGGACCCTTGCCATCGACATCGGCGGCACGAAGTTCACCATCGCCCTCTTCGATGGCGAGCGGATGATCCAACGCGTTTCCGAAGCCACCAACCGCGATGGCGGGCCCGATTGGATGCTCGGCCGCGTCGCGGCCATCGCCGAATCCTGGCGCTTTGACCGCTGTGGCGTGGGATTTGGAGGGCCGGTGCTGTTTGACGCCCAACGCGTTGCACTTTCCACGCACGTTGGCGGCTGGTCCGGATTCGAACTGGGCGCTGTGCTCAGGGACCGCCTCAAAGTACCGGTCATCATCGATAACGACGCCAACGTGGGCGCCCTTGGGGAAGCCCGCGCCGGCGCCGCCCGCGGGCTTGACCCGGTCTTCTACATGACCCTCTCCACCGGCATCGGCGGCGGTATCGTCTCCCAAGGCCGCATCTATCGCGGGGCGGACTCCTATGCCGGCGAAATCGGCCACACCACCGTGGTGCCCGATGGTCCTGAGTGCCTTTGCGGCGCCCGCGGCTGCCTGGAGCGCATGTGCTGCGGCCTCTGGCTGGAGCGCGACCACGGCATTCCCGCGCGCGAACTCCTGACGGACCCGTCATTCGTCGAACGGTACGTCGTCCTGCTGGCGCGTGGTCTCAAGACCATCATCATGCTGCTCAACCCGGCCCGCCTTGTCGTGGGCGGCGGCATCGGCAAGGCAGGACCCGCTCTCTTTGATCCTCTGCGCGCCGAACTCCGGCGCCAGATCACCTCCTGGTCGCGCGCGCGCATCGATGTGGTTCCCGCCGCGCTCGCCGATGACAGCGTGCTCCACGGCGCGCTCGCACTCACGGAAGAAATCTCATGAACTTCGCTGAACAATACAAGACCGAACTGCTCAAGACCATCGACTCACTCGATCTCGAACGCGTCAACCAGGCCATCGGCTGGTTTGAAGAGGCTCGCGATCAGGGCCGCACCATCTTTGTCTGCGGCAACGGCGGCAGCGCCTCCACAGCCTCCCACTTCGCCTGCGATATCGTCAAGGGAGCCAGCTTCGGCTACGCCAAGCGCTTCCGCATCATGGCCCTCACGGACTCGCTGCCCACCCTCACCGCCTATTCGAACGATGTCGCCTACGAGCAGGCCTTTGTCGAACAGCTCAAGAACTTCGCGCAGCCAGGCGACCTGGTGATGGGCATCAGCGGCTCCGGCAACTCACCCAATGTCCTGCGGGTGTTTGAGTACGCCAACTCCATCGGCTGCCGCACGCTCGCCCTGACGGGCCGCGACGGGGGCAAACTGGCGGGTCTCGCCCAGCTCAACATTCAGGCGCCGGTCCCCCACATGGGCCGCATTGAAGACGCCCACATGATTGTGTGCCACATGATCGGCTACTACTTCATGGATCAGCAGGCCGCTCCCAGCGCGTGAAGAGTCCTCTGAAAAACCTCTGATCGGAAAGCTTCCGATCGCTCTTGAGATGGTGGTGTTCTATTTCTGCAATGGGAACTACCCTTGAGATAGTCTGCCGTGTTTGCTATTCTTGTTCTGGATGGCGATGCCTTCAGTGCAATGACGTCCAATTTCCGTTACGCTCGTATGGCGAGCAACAATCCGAGGCCCGCAGGAAACTGCGGGCCTCACCTCATGTGAGCCACATTGGACAAGAAGATTACCGTCCTTATCGACGGCGGCCACCTACGCAGCTATCTCAAGCGGGCAAAGAAGGTGATCGATGCAGACTACATCGAAAAGGTAGGGCTGTCCTGTGGTCTCGGCACGGAAGAGATCATTCGAATTCTCTACTACGACTGCGCCCTTTTCAACGGCCAGACTAAGCTGCCCGTGTCGCGAGCGGTTCAGACATTCAACCAGACAACGCCCTACCTCAACGATCTTGCCCGTAAGGATCTTTTCGCCGTTCGACGCGGCGTGCTTAAGTTTCGCGGGTATGTGATCCGGCGAGGTCACCGGCCCTCGAATCCTCCGGTGGATTCCGACTTCATTCCGAAGTTCGAACAGAAAGGAGTGGACATGCGGATCGGACTCGACATGGCAACGATCGCTGCCAACCGCTCCGTTGATCTAATCGCCCTCATGACTAACGACACTGATTGTGTCCCGGCGATGAAGCTGGTTCGACGGACTGGTATTCAGGTTGCGCTCGTCTGCATTCCCGGATGCACGCCCGCTCCAGAGCTCCTGGCGCATTGTGATTTCAAGCGGCCGATTGAATGGCCGCTTGAGGCGGCTCCGCAACCGGCAACGATGGCCTAGCTGGTGGAGCGGGGCCGCGCGCCAAATCCAGAGTCCCAAGGCTCAATCGCTGAGCCAGACAATCGGCCCGCTGGCCTTGCCTGAACCGCATTGGCTCAAAATCGCAGACGCAGCGCAAACTGCACCTCGCGCTCACCGGCGCCTGCGATGGTCCCCGTGATCTGGCTGAAGTTCCCGGCGTTCACGTTGCCCACCGGATTAGCGAACTGCGGCGTATTCGTCAGATTGTAGAACTCCGTGCGGAACTCCAGCTTCCACCCTTCCCGGAGATCGAAATTCCGGAACACTGAAAAGTCGTAGTTGAACAGATTCGGACCCCGGCCGACATTGCGCCCCGCGTTCCCGAAGCGGTTGGCGCCCGGCGCGGCGAATGCCGAGACATCGAAGAAGCGCTGCCCCGGGCCCACGCCGCCCAAAATCTTGTACTTGCCCACCACGTCGGCGAACTGCCCATTGCCTGGACAGTTGCACGGTCCCGCATCCGCCGAGATATTGAACGGCGATCCGCTCACCGCCCGGTAGATTCCGTTCACCTGCCACCCGCCCGCCACATGCCGCATGGCGCCGGTATTCGCAAATGGCTTCCCCTTGCCGAACGGCAGTTCCCACAGGTGGTTGAACACCATCATCTGATTCCGGTCAAACGACGTGGGCCCGTAGTTGCGGCGGACAATCGCCGTGATCACGAAGCCGCCCTGATCGTCCTGCACGCTCAACACCTTGCTCCACGTGTATGCCAGACCGAACTGCAAGCCATTCGAGAAGCGCTTCTGAAAATTCGCCTGCAGGGAGTTGTAGTTGTTGTTGTAGGCATTGGCGCGCTCGGCGACACTCGCCGTCCGGCCGAAGAGCTGATTGAACCGCAGCCCGGCCGCGCCCTGCCCTGGCAAGGCGTGGTTCAGCTCGCGCTGGCTGGGCAGGCGCCGCCCCAGCGATCCCACGTAAGCGGCGTCCATCACCACACCCAGCCCCAACTCCCGCTGATAGGTCAGGCTGTAGCTGTGCACAAACGGGATGGGGGTCTTGCGGGGAATCGTGAAAAAGCCCTGGTTGGGCGCCGGGTTGATCACGCCGCTCGACGGAATGGGCACCACCGGAACCGGCTCAATCGTATCCATGCTCCCGTCGATCCGGAAGTCGTTCGCCACCCCGTTCTGCACGTTGTAGATCACCGGGAACTGTGTGGAAAGCGTGCCGCCCGTGAACCCGAACCTCCCGGTGTAATAGCTGGTGCCATAGCCGCCGCGCAGCACTGCCTTCGGCGATACCTTGTAGGCAAACCCCACCCGCGGCGCCCAGTTGTTCCGGTCGAAGTCGACGTTGGTGCTCAGGCCGATGCCGCCCACGCCCGCCACCACCAGGCTGTTGTTCGAAATGTCGTAGTTCGACGCCCCGCCGGCGTAGCGCGGCTTCACCGTCGAATGGGCCTCGTATCGCAAGCCCAGATCCAGGGTGAGGCGCGATGTCACCTGCCACGAGTCATGGAAGAAGAAGAAAAGCTGCGTCAGGCGGTTGGTGGGAGTGACCGTCTGGAACGTCCGGGAAGAAACGTCCGGAGCGTTGATCAGAAACGCCGCGAATGAGTTGCCCAGCGTGCCGAAAGCGCCCAGCGGCGCGCCTGGCAGCGCCGCCGTTCCCGGGTTGAACTGGAAGCGGCCCCGGGGGCCGAAGTTGAGCCCCTGCGGCTGGAAGCGGTCCGCGCGGATGCGGCGCACATCGGCGCCCCACTTCATGGTGTGCCGGTTGACATTCTTGCTCCACGTGTTCACCGCGTTGAACAGATTGTCGGCGTTGACCAAGGGATACACCACCGGCACCCCGATACCCGGCATGCCCGAGACGTCGAAACGGGGCAGGCCGCGCGCACTGATCGGGTCCGGGAATGGATTGCGGAATCCCAATTCCTTTGCCAGCGGGTCGTCCACGTTGTTGCCGTTCACGTTCACAAAGTACCGGTTGTAGCCAAAGCGCGATTCCATCAGCAGCGTCGGGCTCCACTGGCGGTTGTAGTTCAGAGCGACGGTATGGTTGGCGCCCGTGCTGGCCACGCCATCGCCGATCTTAAGCCCCAGCAGTGCATCCTGCGCCACGTCCGACGGCACATAGGCATACTTCAGAAACATGCTGTTGCGCTCGTTGAAGTTGTGGTCGACTCGTGCGTCGTAGGTGTAGGTATCCAGCTTGAACGGCACGTTCCCCACAATATTGTTGGCCAGCCCCGCCTGGTTCGTCGCCGGCAGGAACGACGCCAGCCGCGATGCGATCGGGTGAATCCTGCTTGAGGGGATCCGGCCTTCCGCGAACGGCGTCCGGCCCGCGCCCGTCGCCGTCCCCGTGCGCGGATCATACAGATTCAAGCCCGGCACGCCGTTGAAATCGCCGGTGCGCCATGCGGCCACGGGAATCGTGTTGAACTGCGTGGTGGCGCGGTGTTCGCTGGTGGCCTGCACGGACCCGAAGAAGAACGTCTTATTGCGCCGGATGGGTCCGCCCACCGTGCCTCCGTACTGGTTGCGCACGAACGCCGGCTTCGGCTGCGGTACGAAGTTGAAGAAGTTGCGCGCCCGCAAGGAGGCGTTCCGGTGAAAGTGGAAGAGGCTTCCATGCAACTGATTGGTGCCGCCGCGCGTGATCACGTTCAGCACCGCGCCGCCCGCCCGCCCGAACTCCGCGTTGAAGTTCGACGTGCTGATGCTCACCTCCTGCACGCCTTCCGCCGGCGGAATGTAGATCGTCAGCCCCAGCGTCACGTTGTTATTGTCCACACCATCCACCTGCACGTTGTTCGCCGAGTTCCCCTGCCCGTTGGCCTGGAAGAAAGACGTGCGCTGCGGATCTTCAAGCGCAGTGAAATTGGCGATCGGCGGTGTGACTCCCGGCATCAATCCCGCCAGTGCCTGAAAGCTCCGGTTGGCCACCGGCAGTTCCCTCACGGCCTGCGACGTCACCGTGCGGCTCACGTCACTGCGATCCGTCTGCAACAGCGGCGATTCGGCGGTCACCTGAACCGTCTCCGTCACCATGCCGGGCTCCAGCGTGAAATCCACGCGTACCGTGGTCGCCACCTGAAGCTGGATGTTGCTCCGCGACACCTTCTTGAAGCCTGCCCGCTCCACCTCCACCGTATACACACCCGGCGGAAGATAGGGCTGGCTGAACAGTCCTTCCGCGCTGGTTGTGAGCTGACGAGCCACGCCGGTCTGCGTTTCGGTGATGCGCACCGTGGCTTCGGGCACCGCTCCACCCGACGAATCCGTGATGGCTCCCACAAGTGAGGCGGTAACGGCTTGGCCGAAGGCCGCCGCGGTGGTCAGTAGAATCAGAAAGATCAGTCGCATGGCTGGTTGGTCTCCGAGTCCAGTATATGTCCCCCGCGCCCAGGGTGGTGGTCCGCACCAGGGCTATAATCAAGATCCGGCGTTGAGCGGGGTTACCTGATGCGGTGGGGTTTCTTTCCAACCTTCTGCGTGGCGGCGGCCATGGGCCTGTTCGCCGAACGACTGCCCATTAAACGGAAGCCTCGGGCCTCATTGAACGGATGTCCTCGGCCAGCCGCGAGGTCATCTCCTCAATGAGCGATATCGTCTGGTCCATCCATCCCCACAATGACCGGCTGAGCGATCTGGCCCTGCGCATGCGGCGCTTCGGATCGGACCTTTTCGCGGCCCGTGACATCGACTTTGAGTTCCACGTACCCTCGGACGAGACGCGTCTCTTGCCGCTTGAGACCCGGCGCGACCTGCTGCTGATTTTCAAGGAAAGCGTCCACAACGCCGCGCGGCACTCCGGCTGTTCACGCGTCGCCGCTCGCCTTGCGATCTCAGGGGGATCGGTCGAGTTGACCGTCGAAGATGACGGGTGCGGGCTGAGCGGCCACGCCCGCTTGTCCGCCGGCACCGGCCTCCGCTCCATGCGCGCACGGGCCGCAAAGCTTGGCGGGCACTTCGAGTTGAGTCCGGTCGAGCCTCGCGGAACTCGAATTCTCTGCCGTCTCCCGGCCGGACGGCAATGAACAAAGCTACCCAAACAGGTAGTGCGCCCCATTCGCCCCCGACGTTACCATGAACCTACGGAGGACTCCCGCCGTATCCGGCCTGCGCACAATCACAGTCTCCCTCGTCGAAGACCGCACGGTGGTCCGCGAAAGCCTCCGTGCGCTCATCGGTGGAACCGATGGCTTTGCCTGCCTGGGCGCCTACGGCTCCATGGAAGATGCGCTGCCGGGCCTGGAGGCCAACCTCCCGGATGTCGTTGTCATCGACCTTGGCCTGCCCGGCATGAGCGGCATTGATGGTATCCGCCTGCTGCGTGAACGCTACCCGCGCCTGGCCATGATCGTTCTCACGGTGTTCGACGACGACCAGCGAATCTTCGAAGCCATCTGCGCCGGCGCCGAAGGCTATCTGCTGAAAAACTCGCCTCCTTCGGCGATCCTCGACGGCATCCGCGAGATTGTCGACGGCGGCGCACCCATGTCACCCGCCATTGCACGCCGTGTGATGGAGTTGTTCCGCCGCTTTCAACCCCCGGAGACCGCCGCCCACAATCTCACGCCCCACGAACTGCGTGTGTTGAAGATGATGGCCGAGGGCGACAATCTGAAAACCGCGGCTAAGAAACTCGGGGTCACGGCCAACACCGTTGCCTACCACATGAAGCGGATCTACGAAAAGCTTCAGGTGCACTCGAAGGCGGAGGCTGTCGCCAAGGCGCTACGTCAGGGACTGCTGCGCTGAACGGTGCCGCCGTTCCAGCATCCCAACGCCGCGGAAGGTGCGCTCCACACTGCGCGCGACCCGGTCTTCCAGCAGGCGGCATCCCTGGGCCCTGGCCAGTTCCATCGCCAGCACAATGGCCCGCTCGCCTTCCAGGCGGTTGTCCTCGGCCAGCAGCGCCTCGGCGCGCAAACGGTGCGCTTCCGCTTCAAAGCTCCGGGCGCCCGTCGCCTCCCCAAGTTCCACAGCCCGGACGCAATGGCGCAAGGCCTCCCCGGTCTGGCCGGCGGCCAGCAAGGCATCGGCCAGCAAAACCAGGCAGTAGGGCCGCTCCAGCCGGGCGCCCAACATGTCCTGCCGCTCAATGCTGAGCCGTATCGCCGCGATCCCTTCCTCCAGTCGGCCCAGATGCGCCAGCGCCGACCCATGCACCACCCGCCCCCATTCCACAATCGACGGCATGCCCTGCGCCCGTCCCATGCCCATCGCGGTCTCAAGATGCGGCAACGCACCCTGCCAATCGCCGCGCGTCTGCAGAATCCAGCCGATCCAGAACACCGCGTAGGCCTGGCTGTGCGGGTGGCCCAGCCGAGTGGCCAGGTCAAGCGCCGCGCGAGCCGTCGCCATGCCGGCTTCGTAGTCGCCCATCAGGGTCTGCGTCCGGCCCAGCATGCTGAGCGATGTGACCATCGGATCCAGCACATAGATGGCCGGCCGGAACTCGTGGCGGCTGGGAGGAGCCACCTCCAGGATGCGCTCCAGCGGCTTCCGCGCCTCAGTCAGCCGGCCCATGAATGCCAGTGTGGTGCCTGTGGCGTGCAGCGATTGGACCAGCCCGTCCACCGTGCCCATTTCGGTGGCCGCTTCCTGCATCTCCAGAGCCAGCTTCAACGACTCCGTCAGGTTGCCGGCATTGGTCTGGCCGGTGTGCAGAGCCCATAACACCGTGATCAACCGGCGGGTCTCATGCAGCCCAAGGCAAAGTTCGCGCGCCCTTCGATAGGTGGTCTCCACTTCGGGAGCGGCAAATCCCCGGGTCGACATCAGTGCCATCCCCATGGTCAACGCGAACATCAACTCCTGCTCGTCGCGCTGCCGCGAAGCGGGAAGCGCCAGAAGGCTTCGCTGCCCGCGTTCACACAGCAGCGCGGTCTCGGGATAAGCAAACACACGGGCCGCATTGCGGGCCGCTTGCAGAAAGTGCTGCGAGGCCTTCACCGCGTCCCGGCCCGTTTCGTAGAGCAGTGCCAGTTCGGCCGCCATGCCGCCGGCCGTCTCCCCGGCCGCGCGAGCCAGCGCACTCGCCACCTGAAGGCTCTCAACCGCGCGGCGCGTCGGGGTCAGCGATTGATACAGCGAATTCTGGTACAGCACATGAGTGAAGCGGTACCGCACCGATAGCGTCAACCCCGGGCGTTCCTGTTCCTCCACCATCGTGATCAAACGATGGACCTCCTCCAGCCTGCGGAGCCGCTCCTCCACCAGCGCCGGGTCGAGTTGCAGAGCCTCCGCCACAACGGCTGAATCGAAGACCAGCCCCTGCACCGCCGCCCGCAGCAGGATGGCCTGATCCTGCTCATCCAGATGACTCAACTTGGCAGTGATCATGGCCTGCGTGCCGGTGGGGATCCGCCGGCGCACCTCACCCGTACCACGAACCAGACGCCAGCCGCGCCCATCGCGCGCCACCGCCTGCGTGTCCTCCAGAAACCGCAACAGGTCACTCAGGAAGAGCGGGTGGCCTTCCGTGCGCTCCCAAACGATGGCGGAAAACTCCGGCGGAAAGAAATTCTCGGGAAACCGCAAATCGATGAACTGCACCACGTCGCCCGCGGCCAGCAGCGGCAACACGATCTCGCGGCTCAATCCCTCGCGTTCCAGCCTCAGCTTCACCGGAAGGAAAGGCTGCCCCGGGGCCTGCAGGGCGCCAGAGCGAAACGTGGCCACAATCAGCAGCCGCATGCTCTTCAGGCGCTGGCTCAGGTGAGCCAGCAGATCGCACGTTGATGCATCCGCCCAATGCATGTCATCGAACAGCAGCACCACGGGCCGCCGCGCCGCCAGGCCCTCCAGGAACGTCGCGAACTCCCGCCGCGTCCTTTCATAGGATGGCGTGCGCAACCCGCCGCCCCCCCGCGGAACCAGTTGATCGTGCCAACTGGGAGCCAGTTCCTCCATCAGTTGAGCTGCATCCGGGCTCCCTCGGCGCAGTTCGTCCAACGCCTCAAGCACCGGGCCGAACGCCGCCGCTTCAGCCAGCCGCTCGGAGCATCGTCCTCGCGCGATCAACACATCGGCGCCGGCGATCCCGGCGAGAAACTCCTCGGCGAACGTTGTCTTGCCCATGCCGGCTTCAGCGGCAATACAGACCACGTAACCCGCGCCTCGCAGGACGTCCTGATAAATCGCCGCCAGGCGTCCGGCCTCGGCGGAACGTCCCACAGCCAGGGCCCTCGGCCGCTCCATCCGCACCGGCGCCGCCGCAGCCTCCCGGCGCACCGTGAACGTTGTCTGGTAGCCGCCCCGCGGCAACTCAATCAGCACCGCATCCTCGCGGCCGGGGCCGTGATAGTATTCCGCCAGCTTGGCCCGCAGCCGGCCGGCCATGATCCGGACCGTCGGGTCGTCTTGCGGATTGTAACTCGCGTCGCGCCCGAATACCTCGGTCCCGATCACATACTCCTTGAGGTCGGAACTCCCCTCGAGCGTGCGCCCCGCGACGTACCGCAAAAGGCTGGCCACTCTCGGAGACCTCGCAAAGATCGGGTGCTTCAGGATGATTTCAAGCTGTTTCGCGGCCTGCTCAGGGCTGCTGGGACTGGGCACATGCACCTCTGGGCGGGGCCCTTGCTGGCACCCGGCTGGGCTCAGTATCTCGCAGGCAGGGGCGGAATGGCAGGTAGGAAACGATGTTCCTACCCGATCAGGTAGGGCTTCACTCACAAAAGGGTCTCTAAACAACAATACGGCGCGGCGGGAAGGATTCCGTCTCAGGAATCCCGCCCCCCGCGCCGTGAGGAAGGAACCAACTGGAGAAACCGCTACTGGCGAACCACTCGGCCTCTGGGCTTGGTATCCGGATCCTCGATCGTCACACTCACGGAGGTCTCCTTACGGTCGCGCATCAGGGCCAGGGCCAGCGTCCGTTTGCCCGTCTTCCCGTCACGGATGATCCGCGTCACATCCCGCGGGCTCGTCACCTTGGTGTCATCCACCTTCAGGATCACATCACCCGCCTTCAGCCCCGCCTTCTCGGCCGGCGTGTCCTTGTTCACCGACCGCACCAGCACGCCTTCCGAAACGCCGAAGTACGAAGCAAGCTGCGGCTCCAGACTCTCAGCCTCAACACCCAGCACACCGTTTCTCCAGTACATCGACGCGCGCGGAATATCGGGAATCACGATCTCCGGCATCCGGATCTCCGGGATCCTCACCTCAGGCACCCGCACCGGGAACGTCTTGTTCATCGCATAGGTTCGCGATGTGCGGGGCGCCGTCTTCACGGCCACCGTCTGCGGCTGGCCCCCGCGCGATACCGTCATCTTCACTTCACGCCCGGCCGGCGTCTCGCGTACCATGCGCACAAACTGGTCGGTGCCTTCAATGCGCTGGCCGTTGTATTCCAGCACCACGTCACCCGCCTTCAATCCACCCTTGGACGCCGGGCTGTCGTCATCCACCTTGGTGATCTCAACCCCCCGCTCCTCGCGCAGGCTGAGCGCTTTGGCCCGCTCCGCCGTGATCTCCGTCACGCCCACGCCCAGGAAGCTGCCTCCGCTCGAGGTCAGGATGTGAACCTGCGGCGGCTCCGGGGGCTCCGGAGGCGGCGGCGCCTGCGCGGGCTGCGCCAAGGCGGGCAACGCGGCGGCCACCGCCACCAGCAACGCTCTGCGTGCCATCGGACTCATCTGCATCGTTCTCATGATCAACCTCATCTGGAATTTGATTTGCGCCGGATCTGAATCACGCCACGCATGGCGTCGATTCTCAGCAGTGGACCGCCGCCATTCAAAGCGCCCGCGGCCACCACCGGCGTGGTTCCCTTCACCTGGATCTCGGGGAACTCCGAAGAGATCCGTCCGCGTCCCGGCGTCAGGTTCCTCGCCTCCACCCTGACTGCAAGGTTGGACGGCAGAAACACAACAACGTCACCATCGCCGGTGCCAAGAAATGAATCGGAAATCACCGGGCCGTCCAACTCCGCCATCACCTGCCCCAGTCCGGTGAGCGCCCGGAACACGCCGCGCACGCTGTTGAGCCGGATGGCCCCGGAACCGGTCTGGCAATCCGCCCCACCCGACGAACCCACCACAATCGACCCGCTGCCCGTGTCCGCCTCCACCGTCGCCCCGGCATGATCAATGTGGATGTTGCCGCCCGCCGTCTTCGCCCGCACCCGCCCCAGCGCCTCGCGCACAAAGATCTCGCCGCCCGCCGATTCGAACTCCGCATCGCGCGTGGCACGCCTCAACCGGATGGTCCCGCCGCCGGAGAATGCTCGCAGCGCGCCGTCTATCGCCCCCATCCGGATCTCCCCGCCCGCCGTCCGGGCCTCCGCCGCCCCCTCGATTCGATCCAGCTCGATCATCCCGCCCAGCGTCCGGGCTTCCACCGCCGCCCGAAGCCCCCGGGCGTCAATATCCCCCGCCTCGCTGAACAGACTGACCGCCGCCACGGGAGCCGGCAGGTAGATCCGCAGTTCGGCCGTCAGCCTCTCGTCGAACCCCGGCGCCGTCAGAATGGCGAGATGCGGCTGAATGTGCGCTCGAAGCGCCGCCGCCTCCATCATCCGGCGCGCGCGTTCGGCGCTTGCACCCCGCACCCGCTTCACGTATTGATAGGTCACCGCGGGGCCTGTGCCCGCCCGCACCACCAAGTGCCCAGGCACCTCAATGCGCAAGCGGGCGTTGTGCGGAGCCGTCAGCGTGCCCGCTTCCGTCTCCACCCAGAAGCCGCCCTCCTGGAACATCCCAGAGCGGGGAGTCTGGCCACTCAAGAGTTGGTTTGCTGCCGCGGCGGCCAGGCTGAGAAGAGCCAGGCGCCGCATGGCTAAAAGGTCCCCGGCGAGGCCTTCATCTCAGCCAGCGCCTTCTGGCACCGCAGCCGGATATAGCCGTTCTCTTCGCGCAGCAGAACTTCCTGCATCGCGCCCACGGTCTCCTGCTCCAGCCCCGCCGGCGCCATGTTCTGCATCAGCAGATCCACCGCCTGCGTCCGGATGCCAGGGTTGGCGTCGCGGAGCAGCACCCTCGTCAGCGCCCGCCGCGTATCCAACTCGCGGGCGAACCGGTTCAGGCCCTCAATCGCTTTCAGCCGCACGCCGTCGTTCTCGTCGTTCTCAAGCGCATGGATCAACGCCTGGCGCACTTCCGAAGACTCGCTCCGGCCGCGCAGCATCTGCACGGACTCCACACGCAAACCCGGATCCGTCGGATCCTTCACCGCCGCCAGAAGCAACCGCTGAATCTGCTCCTCTTCCGGCGCACCCGATACCTCGCGCTGGCGGGTCTCATCCAGCACCACGCGAATCTGCCCGTCCCCCGCCGCTTCCACCGACTTCACCCGCGCGGCGGTCCAGCCCGGCGGTTCGGAAAATCTCTGCTGCGAACGGCCCGCGAAGAATCCCGCCGCCACCAGCGCCGCCACACCCGCCGCCTTGAACAGCGCCGCCGGCGGAATCACGATGTCGCCCAGCCGGTTCCACCAGCGAACAAAAGCGTTTCCGGCCTCGGGCGCCCCCGGCGCAAGCTGTGCCGCGAAATCCGCGCGGCACCGGCTGAGCAATCCGGCCGGCACTTCCAAGCGCGCATCTTCCGTCTGCAGCAGCGCGTTCAAAGCTTTCTCCCGGGCCAACTCCTCACGGCAGGCCGGACACCCGTCCAGATGCTGTTCCAGGAGCTCTTCCCGGCTGAAATCCAGCTCGCTCAACAGATACAGGGAAAGCTGCGTGCGCGCTTCTTCGCAGTTCATGTTCGATCCCTCGCGAAGGCTCATACAAAATCTCCCAACGCCACCCGCATCTTCTGCGTGGCGCGAAACAGGCAATTCTTGGCAGCCTCTTCCGTCGTGCCCAGCATTTCGCCGATGGCACGCAGCCGCATCCCGTGATAATGGCGCATTTCGAAAACCATCCGCTCACGCACCGTCAGGCTGCCCAGCACGTTCTGAATGCGGTCCCGCAATTGGCCCGAAAGGACGTTGCGCTGCGGATCGCTCGCCGCCCTCTCCTCATGCACCATGTCCAGCCGGTCCCGCGTCCCGTCCGAGGTCTCCACCACCGACGGTTCTTCCCGGCGAACCTTCTTCTTTCGAAGCTGGTCGAGACATAGATTGGTCACAATGCGATACAGCCAGGTGTGAAACGAACAGTCGAAACGGAAGCTGTTCAGGTTCTTGTGAACCCGAAGGAACGCTTCCTGGTAGATATCGGCGGCGTCTTCTTCGTTCCGAAGCAGATTGTATGCCAGTCTGAGCACACTTTGGTCGTAACCACGGATCAAACGCTCAAAAGCGTCCCGATCCCCCTTCTGGGCAGCCCGGATCAGATCTGACTCGTCCATCCCGGCCGCCGTCTGAATGGCGTATGCTCGCACGGCTTGGGGGTTCCCATCCAACACCCAGAATAGACGCACCGGGGGAAGAAAGGTAAGGAGGACTATCGAAAAAAGGAAAAAAGGCCGCTATACTCTTACCAGCAATTCCGTTGGGTGTGCGGGTGTGGAACAGGCACGCCGAAACTCGGGGAGGAACCATGAGGATGGCTTTGTGGGGAGTGCTCGCCGCCGGTCTGCTCGCCGGCCAGCCGGACTGCCGTTTCGATGGCGATCGTGAAGCGCCCACGCGCGCTCTGCGCCGTGTGGAGGAAGCGGCTGGCCGCATGGCAAAATCACCGGCATTCGCGGCTGCCTCCCGGAATGTGCCCGCTTCGGCGATTCCAAGGCGCAATTTCATCGACCGGGCTGTTTTCGACCGGCTCCAGCGCCTGAACGTCCCCGCCGCCCGCCTCACCACCGATGAGGAGTTTGTCCGCCGCATTCACCTGGATCTCACAGGCCACCTGCCCTCCCCAGCGGCCATCCGGGAGTTCGTCGCCGATCAGGGAGCCACCAAACGGGACCGGCTCATCGAGCGGCTGATCTACTCCCCCGATTTCGACGCCCGCTGGACCCTCTGGCTCGGCGATCTCCTCCAGAACTCCGCCGTTGCCTCCACTCAGTCCTCGCAGATCGACGGCCGCAACGCCTTCCACACCTGGATCACCGCCGCCCTCGCCACCGGAAAGTCCCTGCGCGATATCGCCATCGAAGTGCTCACCGCGCAGGGAAGCACGTTCGACACGGATCGCGCCGGCACCAACTATATCTTACGGTCGCGCGTACCCACCGGCCCCAACCAGGACAAGTTCGATGACCTGCTGTCGCGAACCGCCAGCACCTTCCTCGGGATCGGCCACTACGACTGCATTGTCTGCCACGACGGCCGCCGCCGCATGGATGACCTGAGCGTCTGGGGACGCTCCGCCACGCGCATGGAAGCCTGGCGCATGGCGGCCTTCTTCTCACGCATCCGCTACACGCTCGTCAGCAATGACCGGACAAATCCAGCTTTCCAAAGTTGGGACATCTCGGATGCCCCGGCCGGGGCGTATGACCTGAACACCAACTTCGGAAACCGGCCGGCTCGCGTGGGATCCCCGGAACTGCGCACCGTGATGCCCGGCTACCGCCTGGGCCAGACCCCGTCCCCGGGCGCCAACTGGCGTGCCGCTTTCGCCGGCTACCTCGTTGACGATCCGATGTTTGCCCGCAACCTGGCCAATCGCGTCTGGAAGCAACTGTTCAGTCTCGGCCTGGTGGAGCCGGTGAATCAGTTGGATCCGGCCCGCCTCGACCCCAGGAACCCGCCCCCGGCTCCCTGGCGCCTCCAGGCCGCCAACCCCGAACTCCTGGAGGAACTCGCCGCCGAACTCACCCGTTCCGGATTCGGACTGAAGAGCTTCGTCCGGACCCTGGTTCAGTCCTCGGCCTATCAACTGAGTTCCGGCTATGAGGGGCCCTGGCGTCCCGATGACGCCGGCCTCTTCGCCCGCCACTACCCCCGCCGGCTGGAGGCCGAAGAGATCCACGACACCATCCAGCAGGCCACCGGCGTCGTGGCGTCCTATCCCATCGGCGGGTGGGCGGAGCCCATGCGCTGGGCCGTCGATTTTCCGGACACCGCCGAACCGCGCTCCAACGGCGCCGTGGCCAACTTCCTGAACTCCTTTCTCCGTGGCGACCGCGAATCGTTGGAACGTTCCCAGGCCAGTTCCATCGTCCAGCAGCTCTACCTGATGAATGACCCGTTCGTTCTGAACCGCATCCGCGCCTCCAGTTCGCCCGTCCTGGGAGCCATCCTTCGCCTCCAGGACCCCGGCGCCGCCACCGAAGAACTCTTCCTCGCCTTCCTCGCCCGCACGCCCACCGCCGAAGAGCGGCGGGTGGCGGCCGGACACCTGGGCCGCGCCACCACCACGGCGGCCCGCACGGCGGCACTCGAGGACCTCGCCTGGGCCCTGGTGAACCGAACCGACTTTGCATTCAGCTACTGACCGGAGGTCGCAATGAAAAACCGTTTTGGCTTCGATTGGTCGGGAATCACCGGACAGCCCTTTCTCCGCGCGCCGCACTGGAGCCGCCGCGTGTTTTTCCGGCATCTTGCGTCGGGAATCGGCGGCTACTACCTGGCGCCCAGCCGTCCCCTGGAGACGGTCGCCCGGGCGGCGGTGAGCCCCATTGCTACCGCCAAGTCCTGTATTTTGATCATGATGGCAGGGGGCCCCAGCCATATCGACACGTTCGATCTCAAGGAAGGTCCCTGGACCCCGGCCGGTTTCCAGCCGGCTTCGTTCGGCGACATCCGCTGGCCGGCCGGCCTCATGCCCCGCCTGGCCGAGCAGATGGAATCCATCGCACTGGTCCGCAGCGTCAGGGCTTGGGCCGCGGTTCATGACCTTGCCCGGAACTGGCTGATGATCGGGCGCAACCCGGCGCCCGCCGCCGCCCGGATCGCGCCCCATATCGGCAGCGTCGTGGCGGTGGAACTCGGCCGTAAGGAGAGCCCGCTGCCCGCGTTCCTGTCGCTGAACACGAATAATGGACCCGGATCTGGCTTCCTGCCGCCGGAAAACGCGCCGTTCTACGTCAATCCGGGGGGCGGCGGTCTGCCGAATGCCGGGCATCGCGATGGCGCCGCAGCCTACGAACGGCGGCTCGGACTGCTCCGCTCGCTCGAACCGGAAAGCCCCGAAGGCCTGAATATCACCGCCTCGGCCGCTGAAGTCCGGGCATTCCGCGAACGCGCCACCGCCCTCATGTCTAGCACCGCCGTCAACACGGTCTTTACCTGGGACGCGGCGGAGCGCAACCGCTACGGCAACACCGCGTTCGGAAACGCCTGCATCGCCGCCCGCAACCTGGTGCGCGGTAACCTCGGAACCCGGTTCGTTCAGATCACCGTGGGCGGCTGGGACAACCATGCCAACATCTATGGCGGTCCCTTCAACGCCGCCAACCCGAACTCCCTGGGGCGGCAGTTCGACACCGCCCTGGGCGCCCTCCTCGCCGATCTCAAGTCCGGCGGGCACGCGGAGGAGACCCTCGTCGTCGCCCTCGGCGAGTTCGGCCGCACCATCGGCCCCGTCAATGCCCAGGCCGGGCGCGACCATTTTCTGCAGCAGGCCGTCCTGGTTTCAGGCGCCAGGGTTCGCGGAGGCCGCGCCATCGGCTCCTCCGATGAACTCGGCCGCAATGTCGCGGACCCGGGCTGGTCCAGGAGCCGCGAGATCCGCGGCGAAGACCTCGCCGCCACCATCTACTCCGCCCTCGGCATCGATTGGACCACCATCCGCCGCGATGACCCCGCCGGCCGCGGCTTCGAATACGTCCCCTCCGCCGCCCAGGACCTCTACGGGCCCATTCAGGAGCTGTGGAGTTAAGTCCTTAGTTATCGTTAACTGAACCCAGGCGCCCAGTCCCCGCTCCCGGGCCGCCTTCGACCCCTAAATCCCGCCCTTGCAGCATTTCAGGTAGGCAGCACCCCGACGAGGTGTATACTTCCAAGAGTACACCGTCAGCCCGTCAGGCCTACACGATCTCGCAGGATCTATGAAAAGCCATATGAAAAGCCATATGAAAAACAACATACTACAGTCACTGAAATATCATTTTATCGTTGACTTTGTGCCGGAATCCGGCTAACATCCTGTATACCCGCAAGGGCGATGGATCTACAACTCGCGTGAGGTGCACTCCAGTGATCATCAACTTCCACATCGGAGAGAAGGTTGTCTATCCGAACTACGGAGTGGGAACGATCGAGAACATCAGAACCCGGGCGTTCGGGGCCCAGTTCGAGCCGTTTTATCTGCTCCGCCTGGCCTACAGAAGCATGACCGTCATGGTGCCGTTCTCGCATGTCGGCGACCTCGGCTTGCGGCGGGTGACCAAATCGGCCGAGGTGAACCGCGTCCTCAATTTTCTGGCTGAGGTGAAGTGCAAAACCTGCCCGGATTGGAAGAATCGCTTCCGCGAGAACTCGGAACGCATGCGCGTGGGCACCCTCACCGAGGTGGCCGAGGTTTTTAAGACCCTCCTCATCCTCAACAAGGAAAAGCCCTTGTCGTTTCGGGAAAAGAAAATGCTCGACCGCGCCCGGCAACTCCTCATCTCCGAAGTAGCCATCGCCCGCAGCCTCGCCGAACCCGACGCCGTCGACCTGCTCACCCGCACCGTCGCCAAGTCCGCCCTCAAGTTCCCCGAGCCAATGTAGTTCTTCCCCTGGTCCCCGCGTGCCGATAAGGCATCTGGGAACGTGTGCCGGGAATAGTCTGCCTGCATTGCGGTGGCAAGATCTCGCTTCTGCGGAAAGGGGCGGATTTCTGCTCGGACGAGCACCGGCGCGATTTTCTCTCCGCGCTGGACTCCACGGCCCTCGAACGGCTTAACAGATCGGGAGAACGGCTGCGGGCAATCTTGCTGGGCCAAGGTCTGCCGGCCGTACCAGCCCCCCCGGTCGAACTGGATCCAAGGGTGCCGCCCCCCATCGCCCCGGAACCGGAATCCGGCCCCGGCCCCGCCGAATCTGCCCCGGCGCAGGCTCCGTTCCTCGCCCACCCGGTTGGACCCCGGATACCACCGGGCCTGACCGCCTGGGTTCCGGAGGAACTGCTCACCGCACGGATCTCGATCCAGCCGCGCACGCCCGCGCCCCCTGCCTGGAGTGCGCCCCGCCCCGGCGCGGCTATCCTCGAATACGCCCCGGAAGAGCCCTTCGCCCCCGCTCTTCCGCCCGCCGACGAAGAGCATCACATCTCGGCGTTCCTGCCGGATTCTTTCGCCTACAACGACCAGACCATCGAGGTGTACTGGGGCCGTTGGGCGGGACGCACCAGCCCTTCACCGCGACCGGCGGCCGCTCTGCAGGACTCGACGGAGTTGCGCTGGGAGCCGGCGGCGCCCTCAGCCGCCATGCCCCTGGGAGCCGCCCGGCCGTTGGAGCGGGTCGAGGTGCATGCCCCGGCCACTCCGAAGGAACGAACCCGGGGGCGGCTGCCCGCCGGCGTAGCCTGGGCGCTCGCGCCCCCTCCGGCCGTGGCGCCAGGCCCGCTACGCCCTTTCGCGGTAGCAGCCATTGCATTCGGTGGTTCAGGACTCAGGATCCCAGGCGCGTCCTCGCGGCCCTCGGCTCGCGCTCTCAACCGTCGCGGCTGGACCCGCCTTCCCATCTCTATCCGTCCGCCGCTCCGGTGCGACTCCGCCGTTCCCAAAGCTTTCTGGGCCGCGCCAGCCGCCCGGATCCCCGCACTCCCGCTCACGCAGACAGCCGTCAGACGCCTGAGGACCGCCGGAGCCCGCCAGAACCCCACCATTGGCTTGGCATCGGGCGGCATGGCACCGGGCACCCCCGGACGGTTAACGGAAGCTTGGTCCACGCCTCTCGCCAAGTCATGGACCGCCGCCCTCCCTCGCGGCCGATTCCAGATCGGCCGCCCGCAGGCTGAGATCTTTGAACCACCGCCTCTGCAGGGCGCCCTGGCAATCCAGGTCCTCTCAGCCGCCGCGGCACTCCGCCCCGTGGCCGCCCAACCCGTCCCGGTCCCATTCCGCGAGCCCGGACTCGCCCCGCGCCCCCGCGCCCCCCGTATCGCGCCCGGCCAACCCCCACGCGCCACTCGACTTCAGGCCCTCCGGCCATACCGGCCCATCGAAGCCGCCGCGATCCTGGCACTCCGCCCGGCGGACCCCGAACGAAAACCCCGCCCCGCCCGGCTTCCCTTCGCAGGCATCGAACTCTGGCGTCTCCACACTGCGCCTCCCAAGCCCTCTGTCATGGACTGGCTCTCCGAGATCCCGATGTCCCGCAAGCTGGTGGGCGTCCTGCTGCCCGCCGTCCTCGCCACTGGCCTCGAAGCCACCGCCTATCTTAAGGCTGGCATCGCCCCCGAACTGCGCGCGCAGATTGTAAGCCGGGCCGCCATCGATCTGCGCGAGGATTTCCAGGGCGGTCTCGACCGTTGGACCGAGGGCGCGCAATCCTGGCGCCTGGACACGTCCGGCGCCGCCACCCCTCGCACCCTGGCGCTTCTCCGCCCATCTCTTGGCTTGCGCGACTACGTGGTGGAGTTTCAGGGGCAAATCGAAGCCAAGGCGCTCGGCTGGGTCTTCCGGGCGCCCGATGATCACAACTATTACGCGATGAAATTGGTGGTCCTGAAGGACGGTCCTCTGCCTTCGCTGGGATTTGTCCGATATGCGGTATTGAGTGGAAGGATGATGGAGAAGGTCGAACTCCCGTTTCCGTTTCAGACACGAGCCGATACTGTGTATCGCGTCCGGCTGACGATCGAGGGATCGAGCTTTGTGACACGAATTCAAGACCGGATCATTGACACCTGGACAGACGCCCGTCTGGCGGCGGGCGGTGTCGGCTTCTTCTCGGAAGCGGGGGAGCGCGCGCGACTCCGTTCTCTCATCATCACCCACCAGAACGACCTTCCCGGAATGTTCTGCGCCCGGCTCGCCGCATGGCTGCCGGAGCATCCGGCCGGAGTGCCCGCGCCATGACCCTCAAAAGCCGTGAAACGCCCCGGCTGCAACCGTCCGTCCGCGTACCGGCGGCTGGCACCCGTCCCGTGTTGGCACGGGTGGTCACGCTGCACCTGGAAGGGAAGCTGGCCGAAGCTCTTCAGGTGATCGTCGAGGCGCCGGAGAACATCCAGACGGAACCGGACCTGCTGGCGGCCAAAGCGCACATCTTCTTCGAACTGGACCAACTGGAAGCCGCGGCGGAAGTCTACACCCGTCTCGCCGAAGCGGACCCCAGCCACGCCGCCGGCGCCTTCAATCTGGGCGTCTGCCTGGAGCGTCTGGGCCGCTGGACCGAAGCCGGCGTACAGTTCGAACGGGCCCTGAAGCTTCAGCCGTCCCGCGTCGAAACCCGCCTTGGGCTGGCGATCTGCCTGCTGCATCAGGAGCGGGCCGAGGAAGCCCTGGCTGAACTCGACCAGTTTTTGGCCCAACAGCCGGATCACGAGACGGGCCTTTTCGCCCGTGGTGTTGCCCTCCAGTTGCTGAAGCGGCTCGATGAGGCGCGGCAGGCGTATGAGAAGGTGCTGGCCCGGAATGACCAGTCGGAAGAGACCCTCGCCAATCTGATCGCCGTGGCGATGCAGGAGAAGGACTACGCTTCAGCCCGCACCCACGCCGCCCGGCTGGCCGGAAAACGGCCGGGAGCGCCGGCCGCCCTGGAGGCCTTCGCCGCGGCAGCCTTCGCCGAAGGCGATCATGAAGCGGCGGTCCAATACTGCGGCAAGCTGGTGGACGAATCGCCGGAGCAGTTCGAAGCGTGGTTCAACCTGGCGGTCGCCCTGCAGAGACTCGGCCAGACGGAAAAAGCGGTCCGCGCGTATGAAGAGGCATTGAATCTGCGGCCGGAGGCGGGACCGGTGCGCATGCAACTGGGCTTGCTAAAGCACGAACTCGGCCACCTGGACTCGGCGCGAGAGCATTACGAGCAGGCCGTCCGCCAGGCCCCGGATCTGGTGGAGGCGCAGCACAATCTGGCCGCCATTCTCGAAAAACAGGACCAGCGCGAGGAGGCCGAGCGCATCTATTCGCGCCTGGTGCAGAAACGGCCCGACTGGGATGAAGTCTGGTTCCGCCTGGGTTACCTTCGTCTCGAAAAGCTCGACCTGAGGGGCGCCATTGAGGCGTTTGAAACCTGCCTTCGCGTGCGGCCCGGCTGGCCGGAAGCGCTGCTCAACCTGGGTCTTGCCTTCTGGCGGAGCGGCGAACGGGAACGGGCCGAGGAAGCTCTGGCCGCCGTCGTCGAACTGGACTCTTCCGCCGTCGACGCCCTGCGCGCCCTGGCTGCACTGGCCATTGAACGCCAGGACCATGAAAAGGCGCTCGCCTGGCAGGCCCGGCTCCTCGACCTGGGAGAGCGCAGCGCGGAACTCTTCTACAACACCGGACTCCTGCTTCAGAATGCCGGCCGGCCTGCCGATGCCATCCAGCTGTATCGCCAGGCACTCGAGGAGCGCGAGGCGTTCGCCGAGGCACTTCTCAATCTGGGCCATGCCCTGGAGGCCGAAGGCGAACCCGAGGAGGCGCGCCGCTGCTGGCGGCGGGCGCTCGAGTTGCGGCCCGAGTTCTCACAGGGCTACTTCGGAGGCCAGGCATGAAACCGGCGCCATCTCCCGTGATGAAGTCCGGCATACCTCGATTCGTGCATGGGATAATAGGGAACTGCACGTGGAGTGTCTGGTGCGCTGCGGAGACAAGGGCGCGCCGGATTTGAATTGTATCTACCTCAGAGTTGGAGCAAAAGCCATGAAACATCTCAAGTTGCTGGGCGTGATGATGCTGCTGCTGGCGGCGGCGGCCTGCAACCGCGACCCTAAGACGGTGGCCCGCAAGTACGTCGAAAGCGGTAACCGCTACCTGACGTCGAACAAAGTGAAGGAAGCCTCCATCATGTTCCGCCGGGCCATCCAAAGAGACGGGCTCTTCGGCGAAGCCTACTACAAGCTGGGCCTTACCGAGCTTCGTCTCGGCAAGTTCGGCGAAGCGGTCAACGCCCTTCGGCGCGCAGTCGAGCTGGACGCCAACAACGAAGACGCGGCCGCCAAACTGGCCGAAATCTACCTGCTCGCCTACACCCAGAACCCGGACCCCTCGAAAAACCCCGGCGCCAAGATGTTCATCAAGGAAGTGGAGGATCTCTCGGCCAAGCTTCTCAAGCGGAACCCGAATTCGTTCGACGGCCTCCGCCTCCGCGGCTTCTGGCACCTTACCGGCAACCGCCGCGTCGAGGCCCTGGCGGATTTCGAGGCTGCGCATAAGGTGAAGCCGGAAGACCCCGGGATCATCTCCGTGCTGGCCCAGAACTACATGCTCGACAACCGCGTGGCCGAAGCCGAAACGTTGGTGAAGGCCTTCATCGGGAAAAAGAAGGACGCCTACGCTCTCTACGATCTGCTCTACGGCATCTACATCCGCACCAACCGGCGCGAGGAAGCTGAAAAGATCCTGCAGGCCAAGACTTCCGCCAATCCCAAGAACGGCACGTTTGTCCTGCAGATGGCGGGGCACTATCACGCCGCCGGCAAGATGGCGGAGCGCGACGCCGAACTCGCCAAGATCTCAAAGAACCCCACGCAGTTCCAGCACGCCAATGCCTTGCTCGGCGACTTCCACTTCCGCATCCGCGATTTCGACCGCGCCATTCAGTATTACCAGACGGGAATCAAGGAAGAGCCCAAGGAAAAGACCGCTTACCAGAAGCGCATGGTTGAGATCTTCGTCAACCAGAACAAGCGCAAGGAAGCGAGTGACCTGGTGGCTGAGATCCTGAAGGAGAACGCCACGGATGAACAGGCACTGGCCATTCGCGCCGCACTCACCCTGGCAAGCGGCGACGTCAGCCAGGTACAAAGCGCCATCTCGGACCTTCAGGCCGTGGTCACCAGCAATCCGAACAATCACCTCGCCCGCTTCAATCTGGCTCGCGCCCTGCTGGCGAAGGGAGAAGTGGAGTCGGCGCGCCAGCAGTTGAATGACGTGCTGAAGCTGCGCAGCGACTTCCTGCCTGCCAAGATCGCCCTCGCCCAGGTCTATGTCACCTAAACTATGCACGCCGCCGAGTTGAGCGGGTCGATAGATCGGGTCTGACACCACTTGGGACCCCTGAGAATCCTGCGGTAAAACAGAAGAGGCCGCCGAGTAGGCGCTCTGCGGACCCGACT
>Ga0194132_10001852_pt1 | contig 41691 bp, 42 predicted proteins | sample TA2KigOf80mmetaG_FD_148612 | JGI IMG/M metagenome (GOLD analysis project Ga0194132, IMG submission 148612) | Freshwater microbial communities from Lake Tanganyika, Tanzania - TA2015054 Kigoma Offshore 80m | ecosystem: Environmental > Aquatic > Freshwater > Lake | place: Tanzania: Lake... | reverse complement strand
TCCTTTTCGCAGCGTGCCCGGTACTCCCACCATCGGTAGCATGGCGTATCCATCCTCTTCCTCTATATCTGCGCGCCTCTTGACCGCAGTCCACGCTCGCTTACCACCCTACCCTTCCAAGTCGTGTACCTCACCGCGACGCTCCTTGACCCGCAGGGGAATCCATTTCGCAATCAACGAGTGACGTTTGAGGCGGAATTTCCCGACGCTATTTTCATTCCCCCGAACCCGACGGAAAATGATCCACTTGCTTGTCTTGGTCAATCAGGAACCGGCAACAGTACACGTTGTACTAATCGTGGTGCTGAATTACCGACGACAATGGCTTGGCGGAAGTCACGCTATTCGCTATCGTTGGGCCCCCAAATGCTCCGAGGAATCCAGATCGTTTGATGCGCATTATTGCCGAAGCACCAAATTCGCTTGATGTCGCTTCGTCAATATCGGTCCCGTTTACCGCGGTCGGATTTCTCATCGGTGGAGACCTTTCGATTACTCCACCAAAAGTCGTGCTCGTAAACCCATTAGTACAACCAGGAATAGATGGCCCTTCCGTAACATTTACGATCCAAGGTGGGCGTCCTCCGTATAGCTGGAACAATGAGAATAAAGACCTTGGCAGGCTTAGCCCAACAACCCCGCCAACAGATTTGGGTCAACGCTTTGTGTACACCATCACTGGATCATTCCCTACTCCCACAGCGGAAGCACTGACCGACACGATCACTGTGACTGACGCAGCAGGAAAAACACAAACGACGACGGTTACCGTTATATTTGCTGATTGCGAACTCAAAGCAGACGAGAAAACCATAAAGCTCACTGGGCCCGTGGGAGGCGAGACCTTCTCAATTCGAGTGTCTGATGGTGTGCCACCATTTACCGTCACTGAAGATTTCCCTGGCACTCTTGCTGCCGGATCTCCACAAACACAATGTAACAGTTCACAAAAAGATTGCTCTCTCCTCTTCACGCTTGCAACTCCAGCTCGGGAAGTCGCCCCAGATACGATCATCATTCGCGACTCTCGCGGGTGCATTGCCAACATCGCACTGACCACCGAACTCTGTGGGAATGGGCGGCTCGACGCCGGAGATGAAGAGTGCGATGGCGGAGACTTCCCTGGATCGTTCAATTCATGCTCAGCTCTCGGCAAAACGGGAGTTCTGCGCTGCAAATCAGAATGTACAATCGACGATAGCAAGTGTCAGGACCCACCTACTCCTTAAAAACCCTTGCGAGGGGGCACGGCAGGCTGCGCCTCCTCGTCAGTTCTCCCCCCTCTCGTTGACGCCATACTCATGGGTTTGTAGTGTGCTGAGGTGGCGTCACGATATACTCCAACCGATAAACAAAATAATCGACGATCTTGGCAAGTAAACTCTCGCAAACCAAGTCCATTTTTACGGAAAGATGGTGATGAGAAGAGAGCAGACCGTTATGCCCGTCCACAGCGAGAAATACCTCCCTCTCGACCGCGAGGTGAAGAGCGCTCTCAGACATATTCAAGAAACCGTGAAAGTGCCCCTGTTCAACGTCCACCATGTCCACATTATCCTGCATGCTTTAGCTGTCCTTTCGTTCGGTTCCCCTACCTGCAACAGCTTGAGAAGAAATGCGAGATTGTTTCGCAGGCTATTAAGAGCTACCCCTCCCTTTCCTCTCTTTTAGTCCCTTCTCTCATTGCCTCCCCCCATCAGTTTGGTTATCGCATGCGCGCCAAATTGGCAGTGCGGCGAGTAAACGGGAAAATCGTTATCGGACTCTATCGGCCAGAGACACATGATGTGGTCGACACCTCTGCCTGCGCAGTTCATCCAGAGCCAGTCAATGAAGTCATACAATTTGTGCGTGAAGCGATGGAGCGCCTCGATATTGCTCCGTACGATGAGGTCCAAGACCGAGGACAACTGCGATATCTCGATATTCGTTACAGCTTGTGGCAAAAACAAATGGTGCTGACGCTCGTCACTCGCCATATGCATTTCCCGCAAGCACGAGATCTCGTTTTCCACCTTGAGCGCAAATTTCCTTTTATCAGTGGTATTGTTCAAAATATCCACGACAAACCTGGGAATGTCATTTGGGGAGATCGCTTCCATCCTCTTCGTGGCCGAGACACGCTGCTCGAAAGAATTGGGCCATTTCGTATCATCGTTCCTGTCTACGCTTTCTCACAAGTGAATCCTCCTGTTGCACGCCGCATCTACGAAACTGCATTAGAGTGGGCAAATATAACGAGTCAGGAAATCGTTCTCGATCTGTACTGCGGGATTGGCCCGATTTCTCTTTATCTTGCATCGAAAGCACAGTTGGTGATCGGCATCGACGACAATGAAGGAGCAGTGAATACCGCCAAACAGAACGCTCGTCGTAATGGGTACCACAACTGTCGCTTCTTCGCTGGGGATGCTGCGACTAAACTCCGCGAGATCACCACCTCGCTACCACAGATTGCTGTTGCCGTGATCAATCCTCCTCGAAAGGGATTGAGTCCGGAAGCGTTCAGTGCGCTGCTGGATGCCAACATTGGACGAATGATTTACATCTCGTGTGAGCCAACAACACTGGCGCGAGATCTCGACTGTTTTACTCAAGAGGGATACGTAGTGAAGAAAGTCCAGCCGTTTGACATGTTTCCACAAACCGACCAGGTTGAAACCGTTGCCCTTCTTGAACGCACCAGTAATCTCCATTCATCTCAGATAGCGCGAGAAGAAACGGCCCCATCGTAAGCGGAGTTGAGCGGCATTCATGAAAACGACCCAACTTTGGACTTTCCCCTTACCTCCACACTGGCTTCATGCAGAAGGGTGGGATCGATTTCCTGCACTCGTTCATGGTTTCTCTACGCATATCGAAAACCGCGACCAGCTCTCCATCGACCTTAACGCCTGCGGCTGGGATTTTCGCACGCTCAAGCAAGTCCACGGGGATGAAATTCTCTTCGTTACTGCTGGCTCAACGAAGGACGTAACAGAAGCAGATGGATTCATCACACAAGCAGAGGGCGTATTATTGGGAATCGCAACCGCAGACTGCGTACCGGTCCTTCTGGTGGCTCCACAACAACGAGTCGTTGCAGCATTGCATGCTGGTTGGCGAGGAACGCTGAAAGGCATTACTGCCCGTGCGTTGGAACTGCTTTCTTCTTCATGGCATGTCGAGCCCACCGAGGTGTGGCTCGCCTGTGGTCCTGCTATTGGGCCCTGTTGTTACGAAGTCAGTCGGGACGTGGGAGAATCGCTCTATGAGCGATGGGGAGCAGGGACTCCGGCAACTTGGCAACCCAAAGGAGAAAAAGGCATGCTTGATCTTCGCTTACTTAACCTTTTGCAGGGCGAACAGTCTGGGGTTCCTCGCAATCAGATGCAGATGGTAGGACCGTGTACTTTCTGTGATGTCTCTCGATTTGCGTCCTATCGCCGTCAAGGAGCACAGGCTGCTCGCCAATTCAGTGTTATTGGCTGGCAACAGGTGATGAATAACTCACGATAGTCACTGAGGACATTCCCCGTGCATGTTGCTGTCATTGGCGCAGGAGGCTGGGGAACTGCGCTCGCTGCATTGCTCGCCTCTATCGGGCACCACGCCTGTGTATGGGTTAGACGACCTGCTCTCTTTGAAGAACTACAAGTGACACGAGAGAATCACCGGTATCTTCCTGGGGTGACTCTTCCCGCAAGTTTGGCATATGCGAATTCTCTGGCAGAAGCTGTCAGGGGAGCTACGCTGATTGTTCTCTCCATACCGTCGCACGCTATACGGGCAATAGTCCGTCAACTTTCCCCTGTTCTTTCTGGGACACCACTCGTTGTTAGTACGACCAAAGGTATAGAAGAAGAAACGCTCAAAACTGCCACCAGTATCCTTCAGGATGAACTGCCCTCTGTTTTGCACCCTTGTCTTGCAGTGCTATCTGGTCCGAGCTTTGCCGCAGATGTTGCGCGAGGACTGCCGACAGCCGTCACTGTCGCTGCAGAACAAGAGAAAATAGCTACTACAGTTCAGCAAGTATTCTCATCACCCAAGTTTCGCGTTTACACCACCACCGATGTTGTCGGCGTAGAAGTCGGTGGCGCAGTAAAGAATGTCATAGCCATCGCCGCTGGCGTCAGTGACGGCTTAGGGTATGGTCACAGTGCGCGTGCGGCACTCATCACACGAGGATTGGCCGAGATTACTCGCCTTGCGGTACGCATGGGAGCTACCCCACAAACCTTATCTGGTCTTGCTGGTATGGGAGACCTTGTCTTAACCTGCACCAGCACCCTCAGTCGTAATTATACGATAGGCCTCCGTTTTGGGCGAGGCGAACAGATCAGTGATATTCTCGCTGGAATGACGACAGTTGCTGAAGGCGTACGCACTTGTCGCTCAGTTTTTTCTCTCGCTCAGCGCCTCGGCGTCGAAATGCCAATTGTTGAACAGGTCTGCGCTCTTTTGTACGGCAACAAACCAGCACAGCAGGTCGTCACCGACCTGCTGACTCGTGAAACCAAACCGGAATTTTCTTAAGCGCGAAACGATCAAAGACCGAAGGACCCAGGGGGGAAAATTGACAGACCTGCTTCAGTATGGTCAGATGCGGGCTCTTTTTCCATAAGAATAAGTCAAGAAATCGGTACGGATGAACCGCAATGAAAAGAACTTATCAACCAAGCAACCTTCGTCGCAAACGCACTCACGGGTTTCTCACCAGAATGAGCACGACCGCTGGCCGCGCAGTACTCAAAAGACGGCGCGACAAGGGCCGCAAGCGCTTAACCGTCACAGTCGCACCCAAACCAGCACATCGCTAAATCCCTCGGACCATTCATTCCCAAAATCTGTTCGGCTGCTTGAACGACGGGAGTTCCTTTTTCTTCAGCAGAAAGGAAAAAAACGACACAGTCCGCATTTTTTGGTGGCAACTGTCCCAGCCCGAGGACAACATTCCCGCTTCGGTATTACCACATCCCGCCGGTTTGGGAATGCCGTCGTTCGTAATCGTATGAAACGGCTATTGCGCGAGTTCTTTCGTACTCATCAGATGCTCATCTCTCCAGCGTGTGATATTGTGGTGATTCCGAGGTCTGGGGCAGATCAACTCACTCTTGCCGAGATCTGTGACGAGTTGGGAAAGGCATTTCCCTTTGTTCAGCCAAAGAAGTAAAGTGGCGCGATTCTTTCCTGCTATTATTCACTCGATTGCTGCTGTAGGAGTAATCGCATTGAAAGGTGGGATTCTATTCTATCGTGGCGCGATTTCTCCTTTGCTTGGACCAACATGCCGCTTTTCCCCCAGCTGTTCGGCCTATGCACTCTCAGCAGTCCAACGATATGGCTTTATCAAAGGTAGTTGGCTCAGTATCGTGCGCATTATCAAGTGCAACCCGTGGCATCCAGGGGGCCATGACCCCCTGCCTGAGCGATGAGTTTCTCATAAGAGGCATTCAGTAGTGGACAATAAAAGTTTTCTTGCGGTGGTCCTGTCGCTTCTCGTGCTTGTGGTGTATCAAGCCTTAGTCTCGTATTTTTATCCACTACCGCCTCCCTCGACACGAAATCCATCTGCTCCTCAGACGGCTTCACCGACAACAATGCGGACGCCAACGATCGAGCAGCCTGCCCAGGCACAATCGGCACCTCAAGACTCGCCTCTGACAACAGCCCCTGTTGCGGCAGCACAGGAGATCAGCGTTGAGAATGAGGTCTATCGTGCGGTTTTTACCTCCGCCGGTGGACGGATCAAGAGCTTTCGTCTGAAACAGCACCCTGGTGATGAAGGGAAACACAGCCCGCCGCTCGAAATGATTCAAGCAGGTGGTCGCGGCGAGTTACCACTAGGTGTACTCCTCGAAGGAAACGGAGTCACTTTAAGTGACGACGGCGTTCGCTATACGGTGACTGGCAAGGATACGATCCTGCAAGGCAGTGACACCGCGACGCTCGAATTTCGTGGCACGACAGCAAACGGTACGACTATTGTCAAAACTTTTTCTTTCTCGGGACAGAGCTATGGCATCGCGCTCGACACAAAACTAGCAGCCCCTATTCAGGAAGGGCATGCGCTCTCGCTTTTGTGGACGCACGCCTTTGATCAGCACCATGCACCATCGTATAGCGAACCAGGACCGGTTGCCTTAGTGGGCCGGAAATTTGTCTACAACACCAATTCTGGCGTCAAAGCCGAGCCGCAATCCATTGGACCAGATCGTGTTCGCTGGGCTGGGTATGCTAACACGTACTTTCTGTCTGCGATAATTCCTCCCGAAGGAGAGAAAAACGCCCTTCTCTTTCAGGCCAACGATGGTACGGTGACAACAAAACTGTCGATTCCACACGAGTCACAAAATGTGCAATACACCATATATATCGGTCCGAAACAGACCGATGCACTCAACACGGTCAACCCATCTCTTGATCGGGCAATTGACTTCGGATGGTCACACTTCATCGCCAGACCCTTATTATCTTTGCTCAAGGTGTCTCACTCACTTACGGGGAATTACGGTCTCGACATCATTCTTCTCACGGTTCTGGTAAAGCTCGCATTTTTTCCGTTGAGCGCCAAAGCTTTTCGATCCATGAACGAGATGAAGAAGGTCCAGCCCCAGCTTGAACAAATCCGCGAACAGTACAAAGATGATCGTGAAAAACTCAACCGCGAGATGATGGAGTTATATCGTCGGAATAAGATCAATCCACTGGGAGGTTGTTTGCCCATGCTGGTGCAGATTCCCGTGTTTATCGGCCTGTACCAAGTCTTTATGTATGCGATTGAATTGCGGCAAGCACCGTTCTTTGGATGGATTCAAGATCTCTCACAGCCTGACCGCTTAGGGTCAATGTGGCTCCCGTTTGTCGAGCCTGCTGGAATTCCGGTGTTGACGATATTGATGGGAGCCACAATGGTGATCCAGCAAGCAATGACACCGATGCCTGGAGATCCGGTGCAGCAGAAAATGATGATGATCATGCCGGTGATATTCACCATTATGTTTATCAATTTCCCTGCCGGATTAGTGCTATACTGGCTGGTGAATAATGTCCTGAGCATTGCTCAGCAATACGCCCAAAACAAAGGGATCGTATAACGCCGAGGGGGTAAGAAACGCAATGAATGCCGTAGAAGCTGAAGGAACAACGCTTGAAGAGGCAATCGCCAGTGCGCTGCGACAACTCCAAGTAGAGCGCGACCGTGTCGAAATCGAGGTCATCGCACAACCAACCAAAGGCTTTCTTGGTATCGGTGGCAAAAAGGCACGCGTTCGTGCTTCGCTCAGAGTTCCCCTTTCTGCACGAGCCAGCGAACCGAGAACAGAAACTCCACGATCTTCGCCGCGACCACCTGAACAAAAGACAGCCCCGCAACCGCTGCCGACACAGAAAGCGGAGGCTGCATCAGAGGCAGGGTCTCGTACGCACACGCCACTCTCTCCCGAAATAGCCGAGAAAGCCTGCTCGACGTTGAAAGAAGTCCTTGGACTGATGGGTACAACTTCCACGCTCAAAGTGGAAAATCGAGGAGATGAGAGTGTCATCAATGTCACTCACGTCACCGACTTACCTGAAGGCTTTCTCATTGGCCATCGCGGACAGACGTTAGATGCCCTTGAGTATCTGGTCAATCGCATAGTCACCAAAAGTGACGACATCGACGCCCACGTTGCTGTCGATGTGGAAGGGTATCGGGAACGCCGACGGAAAAGCCTGGAGAATCTCGCTCTCCGCTTAGGAGAGCGCGCCAAACGGCGGCGCAAGTCCGTCACGCTCAGTCCGATGAGTCCACGAGATCGTCGTGTGATTCACTTAACACTAGAAGGCGATCCGCTGGTCACTACGAAGAGTTCTGGTCACGGGTACTTCCGTCAGGTCAGTATTGTTCCAGAAGAAGGACAACGAAAAGAAAGAAGTCGCTCCGCAGGCCGACCCCAAACCGCTGAATCATGACCAGTGTATACGCATGACACGATTGCCGCGCTTGCGACCCCGACTGGCTCTGGTGGCGTCGCAATTGTTCGTATAAGTGGCCCGCAAGCCGAAGCCATTGCGCGCAAAGTTTTCCGCCCATCTGCTCCACGGGAAACATTCGTTTCCCATCTCCTCCATCTTGGTCACATTCTCGATCCGGTTCTTAACGCGCCGCTTGATCAAGGGCTGCTCGTGATAATGTATACACCACGCAGCTATACTGGAGAAACTGTCGTTGAGATTCACTGCCATGGTGGCGTATTGCTCTCACGACGCGTGCTCGAAGTAGTGTTAAGCCAAGGCGCACGGTTAGCTCTTCCTGGAGAGTTCACCCAACGTGCATTCTTCAATAATCGACTAGACCTCTCACAAGCTGAAGCTGTTCTGGATCTGATTCAAGCTAAGAGTGATCGTGGATTACAAGTCGCGTGGCAGCAATTATCCGGACGGCTATCGGAGGCTTGTTCCACCCTGCGAGAGCGGCTCATCAGCATTACAGCATACGTTGAAGCGTTCCTTGATTTTCCAGAAGACGATATCCCGGAGAAAGCACAGGGCGAGCTCCTAGAGGAAATGCACGTGCTCGCAGATGATATGTCATCACTACAAGCCACTTTCCGCCAAGGCAAAGTGTTCCGAGAAGGTGTTCGTACTGCGATTGTAGGTAAGCCAAATGTTGGAAAGTCGAGCTTATTGAATCTCCTTTCTGGGACTGAGCGCGCCATTGTCACCGCAGTACCAGGAACCACTAGAGATGTTCTTGAAGAGACGATCACCGTAAATGGAATACCCCTGCTTATCTGGGACACCGCAGGGATTCGTCACACAATCGACGAAGTCGAACGTATAGGTGTTGAACGTGCCCTTGAAGGCCTCAATGCTGCGGAGATCGTCATTGCGATGTTCGACGCTTCGCGCCCATTAGATCAGGAAGATGAATTGATTTTTTTGCTGATCAAAGAGAAACCAACCGTTGCACTTCTTAATAAGACAGATCTGCCAGTTGTCGTGCATCCACAAGATCTTGCCCAACGCCTTGCGCATAATTCTCCAATTTCTTTCTCAACCAAGTCAGCCACCGGCATGAGTGAACTCGGGCAACAAATCGAGCAACTCGCTCTCGGCAACGAATCACCACAGGATGGTAAGTCACCCTTTTCTGGCACCATTGTGACTCAGACACGACATCGAGATGCCCTCCTCAAAGCAGGACAAGGCCTCCGTCAGGCACAAGCAAATTTACAAAACGGTGTGCCTCTTGACTTGGTAGCCGTTGACCTCCACGCGGCTCTCGATCACATTGGTGAGATCACTGGTCATGTGAGTAGTGAAGATATTCTTGATCGCATCTTCCGAGATTTCTGTATTGGTAAATAACTAACTAGGTGGTATCGCTCATGGTCTACGATGTTATCGTCGTTGGCGCTGGTCATGCTGGTATTGAGGCAGCACTTGCTGCCGCTCGTCTGGGTAGCAAAACCCTCATGTTAACATTGAATCTGGACCATATCGGCCAGATGTCATGCAATCCCGCAATTGGTGGAATCGGTAAGAGTCACCTTGTCCGAGAAATCGACGCACTCGGTGGCGAGATGGCCAAAGCCATTGACGAGACTGGCATTCAATTCCGGGTACTCAACACCCGAAAGGGACCAGCTGTTCGGGCAACTCGTGCACAAGCGGATAAAGCCTTGTATCGACAGCGGATGAAACGTGTTATCGAAACGACAGAGAATCTCACCTTGCGCCAAGGCAGTGCAGAACGGTTGTTAATCGAAAATGGTGAAGTCCGAGGTATAGAAACTCAGATAGGCGAAACCTTTCTTGGACGTAAAGTCATTCTAACCACAGGGACATTCCTCAAAGGCCTCATTCATGTCGGCCTCAAGAATTACTCTGCCGGACGAGCAGGAGACTTTTCCGCTGAAGGGCTAAGCGACCATTTACGGGAATTGGGATTTCACGTTGGGCGACTGAAGACCGGAACCTGCCCACGACTGGATAGCCGTACAATCGACTATAGTGTCACTACGCCTCAATATGGGGACGAACCCGCTCCGCCGCTGTCTTTCTCGACTGCCCACATCGATCAACCACAAGTGCCTTGTCATCTGACCTATACCAATGCCACGACTCACCAAACGATTCTTTCTGGATTAGATCGCTCCCCTTTGTACTCAGGTCTGATCCAGGGCAGAGGTCCACGCTATTGCCCATCAATTGAGGATAAAGTCGTCCGCTTCAAGGATAAGATTCGCCATCAGATTTTCCTGGAACCCGAGGGACGTGACACGGTCGAAGTGTACCCCAACGGACTGTCAACCAGCCTTCCACTAGACATTCAATTGCAGATGGTTCGCTCGATTAAAGGACTTGAGCGAGCAGAGATCATGCGCCCTGGCTACGCGATTGAGTATGACTATGCTGACCCTACTCAGCTTTTTCCGACTCTGGAAACCAAGCTGGTGCGCGGGTTGTACCATGCCGGCCAGATTAATGGCACCACCGGCTACGAAGAAGCCGCATCTCAAGGACTTATGGCGGCAATCAATGCTGTCCTCAGCTTACGGAAGGAAACGCCTCTTATTTTCACCCGCGATCAGGCTTACATTGGTGTCCTGATTGACGATCTCGTCACCCGAGGGGTTGGTGGCGAACCGTACCGTATGTTTACCTCGCGAGCAGAGCATCGTTTGCTCCTGAGAGAAGACAATGCCGACTTGCGGTTACGAGAATATGGTCATGCTGTCGGCCTGGTACAGGCGATTGACTATCAACAGACAACTCAAAAAAAGCAAACTATAGAAGATGAGGTTCGCCGACAGGAGGAAACGAGCATTGTGCCTAATGAGAGGAACAATACCCTAATGGGCACGTTTGGCAGTGCTGCCCTGAAAAACCCAGTCTCCCTGGCACAGATCCTCCGCCGTCCAGAAGTGTCATTTGCGATGACCCAAGAGCTCAGTCCCGCGCCTACCCCTGTTTCCCGTGAAGTTGCGGCCGAAGTTGAGATTGCAATCAAGTACTCCGGTTATATTCGCCGCCAGGAAGAAGGAGTTGAACGCCTGCGGCATATCGAAGATGTTCGCATCCCAGACAACCTTGACTACAAGAACGTCCAGAGTCTTTCGGCAGAAGTACGGGAAAAACTGATCTCCCTACAACCACGTTCACTTGGACAAGCTTCGCGCATTCCTGGGATTACACCGGCCGCGTTGTCGATTCTCGCTGTTCATCTCAAACGTGTCGGGGCATCTTGAGGATCTATGCTCGCACTAGAGCATGTAGATCTGCTGGTCAAAGGCGCTAAACAGCTCAATGTCGAACTGACTGAGGAACATGTTGCCCGGGTTGCTATCTATCTCGAAGAACTGCAACGCTGGGCAAAGATCGTCGACCTGGTTTCTCAGTCAGACCCAGTAACAGTCATTCGCAAGCACATTCTTGATTCTCTGGCAGTTCTCCCGCTTTTGCCCCAAGAGGGACGATTACTTGACCTTGGCAGTGGCGCGGGCTTTCCAGGACTGCCCATTGCCCTTGCGAGACCTACCCTTTCCGTGAACTTACTCGAACCCCGTCGCAAGCGAGCCAATTTCCTCAAGGATGTCATCAGAAAAGCGACTCTCCCCAATGTCCGTGCTTATGAAGGGCGTGCTGAAGAATTTACGACCAAGGAAGGTTGGCGATCCGCCTTCGATGTTATTGTTTCTCGTGCCACGTGGAACATTCGTGAGTATCTCACCCTTGCAGGCCCTTTCCTAGTTCGAGGAGGAGTTATGGTTACTATGAAAGGAGCTGCAGCAGAAGAGGAACTGAGAAGCGAAGAGAATTGGCTCCAAGAACATGGCTATATGATCCAAAAAGTGGAGAACTACGACTTGCCCTTTGGTAAGGAACAACGGTCACTTATCATCTTTTCCAGGCACGATAGAAACAGACCATGAAGGAAACTCACTGTCCGCTTTGTTATGAGACGCTTGAGATAAGAGACGTAGCACCTTGTGAAGAATGTGGTGGGGATCCTGACGAATTACGACACTTCCGAGGTGGAGAGCACAGCTACGCCGAGTATGAGGTGTTTCCTGGTCTTAACCTGATACTTTGTGACTTTTGTGATGTGGATTTTGGTTCGTACAATCCCACATCTTTTGGGCTAGTTCCTAAATCTCGTATTGGATTCGAGAAAATGAGTCGAATTCGCTTATTAGTGACACTGCAATAGACCACGATAAGTTTTGCAAAAAATGTGGTTGCCGGTTAGCTTTTCTTCGCTTTGTACAATGTGCGCGGAAAAGAATGCTGGTTAAAGGATCTTGATCTGAGTGTTTTTTGCAATGTTCCACGTGGCACATTGCCGCAATTGTGCCACGTGGAACATTCGACTGTTTTACGTGGAGACGTGGAGGCGCATGAGACAAGGCTTATTGGCAGGAGATTCTCTACGTTTCCGCATGAAATACCCTTCGTAACCTCCATGATCATAAAGAGATTTCACGGGGCGCTTTTCTTCTTTTCCGCTCTATGTTAGGGGAAGCAACCGTGGGCAGGATCATCTGTATCGCCAATCGTAAGGGTGGGGTTGGAAAAACAACTACTGCTATTAATCTTTCTGCTTCTCTGGGAGTTGCCGGAGAGCGTACGCTTTTGGTCGATTGCGATCCGCAAGGCAATGCGACAAGCGGTATTGGGGTTAAGGCTGAGGCTGAGACTCCGACTATTTATGAAGTTCTTTTGGGCGAGTGCAAATTGCTCGATGCGATTCAGAAAACCGCCATCGCCAAACTTGATGTGTTGCCAGCCAATCATGATCTCATCGGTGCAGAAGTGGAGCTGCTCAATATTGAAGATCGTGAGTATCGTTTACAAACCCTTCTCCGCAAAGCCCGCGAGCAGTATGCGTACATCCTGATTGATTGCCCTCCGTCCTTGGGCTTGTTGACCGTGAATGCGTTGACCGCTGCTGACAGTGTGTTGGTGCCGTTGCAGTGTGAGTATTATGCCTTGGAAGGACTTCGCTCACTGTTAGAGACTATGTCGGCCATTCGTGAACAGTTGAATCCTGATTTGGCGATTGAAGGGATTCTGCTGACCATGTTTGACGCGCGCAATAATCTCAGCCAGCAGATTGCCGATGAAGTGCGCGAGTTCTTTCCTCACAATGTGTTTGATGTCGTGATTCCGCGCAATGTGCGCCTGACGGAAAGTCCGAGTCATGGCTTGCCGGTGATCCTCTACGACCCGTCGTGTCGTGGAGCACAGAGCTACGTAGAACTGGCGCGAGAAATCGCCAAGCGTGATCCGCAGGCGTGGTCTGCGCTTGCGCATGCGGAAGGAGCCGAGCGATGAGCGAAACTGTGAGTTTAGTGAAGCGTCGCGCTCTTGGTCGTGGACTAGGGGCACTGATTCCGCAAGGGACGGCAACAACCCCTCCTCCTGCTGACCGCCGAGTGTTGATAGCCGAGATCCGCCCCAACCCCAACCAGCCACGGCGTTATTTTGACGATGTCCGGCTCACCGAACTTGCCGAATCGATCAAACAGCAAGGGATTTTGCAACCGCTGATCGTACGCAAAGTCGAGCCAGGGTACGAATTGATCATCGGAGAGCGGCGCTTACGAGCAGCCCAAAAAGCCGGTCTTGATCGTGTTCCGGTCATTGTCAAAGAAGTCACTGACGCGCAAAGCATGGAAATGGCGCTGGTTGAGAACATCCAGCGTGAAGAACTCACTCCTATCGAAGAAGCTCTCGCCTATCGTCAGCTCATGGAAGAACTCCACCTCACCCAAGAAGAGGTTGCCACACGGGTTGGTAAAAGCCGACCAGTGATTACGAACTTATTGCGGGTCTTAAATCTTCCTGATGAGATCAAAGAAGAAATTGACCGTGGTGGACTCTCAGTTGGTCACGCGCGGACTCTTGTTTCACTGGGAACACCAGAGCAACAAATTGCCATTGCGCGCCGCATCATGCGCCAAGGGCTATCAGTCAGAGAGACCGAAACACTGGTATCACAAGCAGTTTCTCAACCATCAACAGAAGCATTGCCGCCTCCTACGGCCTCAGGTTCCACTGGAGAACAAACAACTGCCCATGATATTCATGTATCTGCATTAGAAGAAGAGCTTATGCGCACATTCGGCACAAAGGTGCGTCTACGGCCAAAAAAGAAAGGTGGCCGCATCGAAATCGAATATTATTCCAACGAAGAGCTTGAAGGGATCCTTGCTCGCCTCCGTAGATGAGCTATTGCTCATCCTCTACACTCACAGAGACAATCTCAACGGCTCGAACATGAAGGCTGTCCAATCAGTAAGGAGAATACGTCTGTGTTATCGATCGACCCGCAATGGCTAGTCTTCCAAATCATCCTCTTTCTCGCGGTATGGATGTTTTTACGCAAATTTCTCTTTGAGCCCCATTTAGCTGTCCTCCAGCAACGCACCCAGCGCAGCGAAGGAGCTCTCAAAGAAGCTCAGCAAGTCAGGGCCGATGCCGAATCAATAGAGACTCGCTATAAAACCCAACTCGCCGAAACTCGGACTGGCACCATGCAGCAAGTCGATACGGTCTATAGAGCTGCAGAAGAACAGGCAAAAGTCGTGACAGACGAAGCTCGGAGCGAGGCGAATCAGACGCTGGCCAATATGCGGGCAAGCTTACTGCAAGAGATTGAAGCTGCAAGAAAGGACCTAGAGTCTCGCACCCCAGAATTTGCCCGTACGATTGCGGAAAAACTGCTCGGGAGGCCCTTGACGTGAGTATGAAGAGCCATTTAAGAAAAGTGGTCGGTTTCGCCACGACAGGTTTTTTGCTTGTCTTACCCTCTCTTCTTTTAGCGATGGAGGAGGAAGGACATGGAGGAAATGGGGAAGGACATCACGGTGAGCACGTTCCTTCCGTATCAGAGCTGCTTTTCCCCGCAATAAATTTCCTTATCTTCGCCTTTATTCTGTGGAAATACGTTATTCCTCCGGTTCGCGGTGCGCTCCGTCAGCGGCGTGAGAAGATTGCTCAGGCTCTTTATGAAGCGAAGCGAGCAAAAGAAGAAGCGCAGAGTCTGCGCAGCGAATACGAACAGCGACTAGCTGGACTCGCGGCTGAACAAGAAAAGATGCGCGCCCAGGCTCTGGAAGCTGCCGAGCGAGAACGGGACCGTATTGTCGAAGAAGCGCGACAAATGGCAGAACGGGTAAAGAACGAGGTACAACAGATTGCTCAACGCGAAGTCGAAGAAGCGCGAAGGACGCTTCGCCAAGAAGTCGCCAATCAAGCGGTGCGTATGGCAACAGAGTTGGTTCAATCGCGCCTCGGACAAGCCGACCACCGTCGTTTCGTTCAAGATCTCGTGACTGAGGTACAGAATGCCGCAAACTCCAGCCGCTAGACGCTATGCCAAAGCCTTGCTTGACCTTGCTCAAGCGCAGAAAGCTGAAGAGGTTATTGCTAACGAGCTATCGCAAATCGTCACCGCCATTGCTGATCCAGCAATCGAAAAGGTGATGTTACTACCGACCCTTCCTCTCACTGCACGGAAGGAGATCGTTGAGCAGCTCATTACGTCAGCAAAACCGAACCCAACCTTGAGTAGTTTTCTGCGGGTGTTAGCTGATAACGACCGGCTATCCATGCTGAAAGATGTGTACGATTCCTACCAAGCCCTGCTTGAGCAAGCGAGTGGGAAAGTTCGTGCGCAGATTCGCACGGCAGCGGCATTATCGAACAAAGAACTGAAGTCGATTGTAGACGCGTTCTCTCGCCTGACCAAAAAGACCGTTCTCCCCACAGTAACGGTCGATCCTACGCTCCTAGGGGGTGTCGTAGTGGAAATCCAAGGCAGGGTATGGGACGCAAGTTTACTCGCGCAGCTTCGTCGCATGGGCGACGCGCTCGCGCAACAGATATGAAATGAAAACATCTCGCTAAGAAAAGCAACGTACGTTTATTTCTACAGCGCAACGCGCAGCGAAACTGCCACTGAGGAGTTCGGACTGCGCGTTGCCATTGCAAGGATGAGGGAGCAATGGAACTGAAAGCGGCTGAAATTAGTGAAATCATTAAGCGACAGATTCAGGGCTATGACAAACAGGTAGAAGTCCGAGAAACCGGAACAGTCCTCTCTGCAGGTGACGGTATTGCTCGGGTCCATGGACTCGACCGTGTTGCCTCTGGTGAGTTGCTGTTGTTCCCCCATGACATTTTCGGGATCGCTTTGAACCTGGAAGAAGACAACGTCGGTGCCGCCGTCTTCGGTGAAGTTCAGGCCATTAAGGAAGGCGATGAAGTTCGTCGCACCGGCCGCATCGCTGAAGTCCCGGTTGGTGATGCCATGCTTGGTCGCGTCGTAAACGCGCTTGGCCAGCCAGTCGATGGCAAAGGTCCGATTTCGACTAAAGAGACCCGCCGCATCGAAATCAAAGCGCCCGGTATCGTCTTGCGTCAACCTGTGAAGCAGCCCTTACAGACTGGGATTAAAGCCATCGACTCAATGATTCCGATTGGGCGCGGACAGCGGGAATTGATCATCGGTGACCGGCAAACTGGCAAGACCGCGCTGATCATCGATACCATCATCAACCAAAAGGGCGGTGATGTTAATTGTATCTACGTCGCGATTGGACAAAAGCGCTCAACCGTTGCGCAAGTGGTCGAACGCCTGACGCGCGCTGGTGCGATGGATTACACGACCGTTGTCATCGCCACTGCTTCTGAAGCTGCGCCGCTGCAATTTATTGCCCCGTACGCCGGAACCGCGATCGGTGAGTTCTTCCGTGATACCGGGAAGCATGCCTTAGTGGCGTACGATGACCTTTCCAAACACGCGGTTGCCTATCGCCAGCTTTCCTTGTTGCTCCGCCGTCCACCGGGCCGCGAAGCCTATCCTGGTGACGTGTTCTATCTCCATTCGCGCCTGCTCGAACGTGCTGCCAAGATGAGCGACGCACAGGGTGGTGGGTCGTTGACTGCACTCCCTGTGATTGAAACCCAAGCCGGTGACGTTTCGGCCTACATTCCAACCAACGTCATTTCCATTACTGACGGTCAGATCTATCTGGAAAGCGACTTGTTCTACGCTGGTGTTCGTCCTGCGGTGAACGTCGGTATTTCAGTGTCGCGCGTCGGTGGTTCTGCTCAGATTAAGGCGATGCGGCAGATCGCTGGTTCGTTGCGTCTCGACCTCGCGCAGTATCGTGAAATGGCTGCCTTCGCTCAGTTCGGTTCAGACCTCGATGCTACGACTCAGAAGATGTTAGCGCGTGGCTCGCGGTTAGTGGAGATCTTGAAGCAAGGTCAGTATCAGCCGCTGCCGGTCGAACGACAGATTCTCTCCTTGTATGCTGGCACGAACGGATATGTCGATCAGCTCCCCGAAAGTGCGCTGAAGAAGTACGAAACCGAGTTGCACCGCTTCGTCGAGAACCGTTACCCAGAAGTGTTTAGCGATATTCGTAGCAAACGCGAATTGACTGACGACGTCAAAGAGAGAATGAACTCAGTCCTCAAAGAGTTTAACGAAACGTTTACGGCGTAAAACTATGGCAACGCTCAAAGCAATCCGCCGGCGCGTCTCGTCGGTCCGCAACATCCAGCAGATCACCAAAGCGATGAAGATGGTCTCTGCAGCCCGGCTACGCCGTGCTCAAGAAGCCGCAATCGCTGCGCGCCCGTATGCAGAAAAACTCGAAGCCGTCTTACAAAATCTGTCGGCAGGACAAGAGATTGCGCACCCGTTACTCGCCACCCGCGAGGAGAAAAATATCGATTTATTGATCGTGACTTCTGACCGCGGTTTGTGTGGTGGGTTTAACTCCAACTTGATTCGCATGGCCGAAGCGTTCATTCGAGAGCATCCTGAACAAAAAGTGACGCTCTCGATTGTCGGTCGGCGTGGCTATGATTATTTCAAGCGCCGCTCGCATGCTATTGGTGAGCATCATACCGATGTCTCTGGCCGTCTGAATTCAGCTTTGGCACATGATATTGGAGTGCGGCTGAGCCAACGCTTCACCAGTGGTGAGACTGACGGTGTGTATGTATTGTATGCACGCTTTCGTTCGGCGGTCGCACAAATACCCACGATTGATAAGGTGCTGCCGATCGTTGCCAAAGAACGGACGTCGACCCAAGCGCCGACGGAATATCTCTACGAGCCGCAACCGCAAGAGTTGCTCGAAACGTTGCTCGGTCGCTATATCGACATGCTTATCTATCGAGCGATGCTTGAGTCGGTGGCGAGTGAGCATGGCGCACGCATGACGGCGATGGACAATGCGACCAATAATGCAGTCGACATGATTAGCCGTTTGACGCTCGATATGAACCGCGCTCGCCAGGCGGGTATTACACGCGAACTATTGGAAATTGTTTCTACCAGTGAGTCACTAAAAGGATAAAGAAGAGGATTCTCATGAACGTCGGAAAGATCACGCAGGTGCTCGGAGCAGTCGTCGATGTCGAGTTCGAGAACAGTGCACTGCCACCTATTTACAATGCGCTGCAGGTGACGAATCCAACTGTCAGTGACAGAGAATGGAACCTGATTCTCGAAGTCGCGCAACACTTAGGTGAAAATACCGTTCGCTGTATCGCCATGGACAGCACCGAAGGTCTGGTTCGTGGCACTCCGGCTCGTGACACTGGCAATGTCATTACCGTCCCTGTCGGAGAAGAGACGCTCGGACGTATCCTCAATGTCGTTGGTGAGCCAGTGGACCAGGGCGCCTCACTCGATCACGTGAAACGTTCGCCTATTCACCGTCCGGCACCGAGCTTTGCCGATCAGGCGACTGAAGTCAAAATCCTTGAGACCGGTATTAAAGTCGTTGACTTGCTCGCCCCCTACCCGCTCGGCGGAAAAGTCGGACTCTTCGGCGGTGCGGGTGTCGGCAAGACTGTTATTCTCATGGAGTTGATTAGCAACATCGCTACCCAGCACGGTGGTTACTCCGTGTTTGGTGGTGTCGGCGAGCGTACCCGTGAAGGCAATGACCTGTGGCTCGAAATGAAAGAGTCAGGCGTTATCAACAAAACTGCCCTTGTGTATGGGCAGATGAATGAGCCGCCCGGTGCACGTGCTCGTGTCGCGCTTTCCGCCTTAACTGTGGCTGAGTATTTCCGCGATGTTGAACACAAGGACGTGCTGTTGTTCGTCGATAACATCTTTCGCTTCGTGCAAGCGAACTCAGAAGTGTCGACGCTCCTGGGACGTATTCCTTCGGCAGTTGGTTATCAGCCCACGTTGTCGACCGACGTCGGTGATTTGCAAGAGCGCATCACGTCAACGAAGAATGGCTCGATCACCTCAGTGCAAGCCATTTACGTCCCTGCTGACGACTTGACTGACCCAGCGCCAGCCACGACTTTCGCTCACCTTGATGCGACCACCGTGCTGTCGCGGCAGATTGCCGAATTGGGCATCTACCCAGCCGTGGACCCGTTGGACTCCACCTCGCGTATGCTTGATCCTAACGTCATCGGTGAAGAGCACTACCAAGTCGCTCGTCGGGTGCAAGAAATTCTGCAACGCTACAAAGACCTGCAAGACATCATCGCCATTCTTGGAATCGACGAATTGTCAGAAGAAGACAAAATCGTCGTCTCGCGGGCGCGCAAAGTGCAGCGCTTCCTCTCACAGCCGTTCCACGTGGCCGAACAGTTCACCAACATTAAGGGTGCATATGTGAAGGTGAAAGACACGATCCGCAGCTTCAAAGAATTGGTTGATGGCAACTATGACGACCTGCCTGAGCAAGCATTCTACATGGTCGGCACCATCGAAGATGCGAAGGAAAAGGCCCAGCGGTTGGCAGCGCAATAAGAAAGTTCAAGGTTTAAAGACTGTGCTTTGGGGTTGGGGGCTAGGGACTTGGAGTTGTTGAAAGAAAAAAACTAGCCCCCAGCCCCTAGCCCCTAGTCCCAAATTTCCCTACTGACTACCGAAAACTAACGCTATGGCAGAAACTCTTCGTCTCCGTATTGTGACTCCCGAGCGACAGGTGTTCGATGAAGAAGTTGATGAAGTCACCGCGCCCGGAACTGTCGGTGAGTTTGGAGTGCTTCCTAATCACGTGACTTTTCTCTCGTCTCTGCAGCCTGGACGCTTGCTGTATAAGCAGAAAGGTCAGACGCACACACTGGTTGTTGGGCGTGGATTTGCTGAAGTGTCGGATAACACCATGACGGTGCTTGCTGATAGTGCCGAAGAAATCGGCTCTATCAATGCTGAACGTGCACGAGTTGCACTACAGAAAGCGGAAGAGAGTCTGAGGAATCTTTCTCCGACTGATCCAACCTTTGCTGAGCTTGATGCGGCACGCCGCCGGGCGCAGGCGCGTATTGAGATTGCTGGGGCTGGTCACTGAAGGTTAAGTGTGAATGCTTCTGTGTAGGGGCACAGCTTGTGCGCCTCTACAATAGAAATCGAGGCGGTTCTCGTTTATTCGTACTGATATCTCTTGACCGACCTCTTCCTCTTGAGTTTGTTAATCTCCCGCCGCTGACGTCTGATTTCTCGGTTCTGTGCACTAATCTGCGCTTGTTGATAATTTTGCCGGTTCTCTACTCCCTGTAGCTGGTCCCCAATAATACCACCGCCAAGAGCCCCCATTGCTCCACCGATCGCCGCTCCTGCACCAGGGGCACCAACCGCAGCACCAATGATTGCACCAGTTGCAGCTCCTAGCCCACCACCAACTAAAACACCTTTCTCTCGTTTGTTGAGCGGTTGTGAACAGCCGGCTACCAACGTAAGCAGCAAGAAGAGGATAATTCCAGATCGCACAGGTTTTGCCACCGACATGATCAACTCCTTCAAGAGAATGACATCAAGATAAGTCTATAGGACATTTTTAACAGAACCAAACTCTCCCTGGTCTCTATGACTCTTTCCCTTCGTTCTTCCTCGCGATACAGTTTTTCCCCTATGGCTGTAGTCACCTCCCTCAGCGGTGCTTTCCTGAGCGGTGTTTTACTTGCTTTGGCATTCCCCAAAATCGATTTCAGCTTCTTGGCTTGGATCGCTTTTGTCCCACTCCTTTGGCTTGTACAAGAGCAGACTCCACGAAAAGCATTTGGTTATGGTTTTGCCGCAGGTATGGGATTTTATCTTGGTACTGTGTATTGGGTCGTACACACCATCGGTTTGTATAGCAACATTCCTCCACTCGTGGCTGTCGGTCCGCTGCTACTAATGTGTATGATCCTCGCTTCGTATACCGGCGCTTTCGCTGCAGGACTGCGATTCTACCAACAGCGCAAGGGATCGATCGCCGTGTTTGGTCCCATTCTATGGGTGACACTTGAATGGTTACGCTCGTTTTTCTTTATCGGATTTCCGTGGGTCAAGCTTGGGTACTCTCAATATCCTCACTTGAACCTCATGCAGGTGGCTGAGTTTACCGGTATCTATGGGGTTTCCGCGCTCGTTATTTTCGTCAACCTGGTAATTTTTACCCTTCTCTTTTCCTCTTCGTCACGACGATGGCCCCTCTTCCTCTCTCTCGTTGTGCTCATTGGCGGGCTTTACTCGTGGGGAATGTGGCGACGTGAGCAGTTAGCTGCTCTGCCAATCGCTCATAAACTCCGAGTTGGCCTCATTCAGGGAAACATCCCGCAAGACACCAAATGGAACCCAAATTTTCAAGAAGAAACGATGGTCCGTTACGAACAACTTACCAGACAAGCAGTGGCTCAAGGTGCAGAGTTCATCGTTTGGCCGGAGACCGCAGCGCCCTTTTATTTTCAATCCTCACTCCCACCGCATATGCCGGACCGTGAGAAAGAAGAAGCCTATCAAGAACGACTTCTTCGTCTCGCAAGAGAACTGCAGACACCTATCTTGTTTGGTAGTCCCGCCTTTACCGTAGACGGACAAAAAGTGTCAATGTTTAATCGGGCGTATTTGCTCTCATCTACAGCGGAAGTTCTCAGCTCGTATGACAAAATCCAACTCGTGCCCTTTGGCGAGTATGTTCCTTTTCATAGTTTGTTATTCTTTCTCGATAAATTGGTTGTCGGTATCGGTGACTTCGCTGCTGGAACAACCACCACGGTGTTTACGTTACCCCAAACAAAGTTCGGCGTCTTAATCTGTTACGAAGGAATTTTTCCAGCCCTCACTCGTCAGTTTGTCGCCCAAGGCGCAGAAATGCTCGTGAATATCACCAATGATGCCTGGTTTGGCCGCACGTCTGCTCCATATCAACATCTTGTGATGGAAGCGGTGCGCACCATTGAAAATCGCGTCCCGCTGATTCGGGCAGCCAATACAGGCTTCTCTGCTGTTGTCGGTATTGATGGACAGATTCACAACCGCACGAATTTGTACGAAACGACAATCCTGGTTGAAGACCTGAGCTGGCCACAGGTCAGGAGCTTTTACTCACGATACGGCGATGTCTTCGTCTGGTTCTGTGTTGTAAGCACCGGTCTCATGCTAGGATATAGCTGGGTAAAACAAAGATAAGTGAAAATTCCCCTTTTGATGTGTCGCTGAGTCATAAAGAGTCAGCAGTTTTTGTCTCATCTACATCAAGTAGAGATATGCGGAGGTTTCCATGTTGTTAGAAGTAAAAGAGAAATTGGCGCAACTACGGACGCGGGTCGATAACCTCGGGAGGCGTCTTTGACATCGCGGGAAAAGAAGCCCGTGCAGCAGAACTCGAGACACTCACCGTCGCAGAAGACTTCTGGAAAGATCAAGAAAAAGCGCAGACAATTCTCAAAGAGAGATCAGGGTTAGTCGCAACCATCACCCAATGGAAAAAATACCAGCGCGGGCTTGATGATGCAGCGGTGTTTCTCGAAATGGCTGAGGCTGGCGACACAGAAGCGGAAGCTGAAGTAGAACAGCAAACGACACAACTGGAGAAAGAGGTCAGCCAAGCCGAGCTCGAACGTATGCTTGGCGGAGAACACGACGCTGGCAACGCAATTCTGAGTCTCCATCCCGGTGCAGGCGGTTTAGAAGCACAGGGCTGGGCAGATATGCTCTTACGCCTGTATTTGCGCTGGACAGAGCGTAAAGGGTACAAAACAGAAATAGTCGACTATCAACCAGGTGAAGGCGGAGGACTCAAAAGTGCAACGTTAACTGTTGAGGGGCCTTATGCCTACGGGTACCTCCGAGCTGAGGCTGGGATTCATCGCCTCGTTCGCATCTCACCATTTGACGCCAACGCTCGCAGACATACTTCTTTTGCCTCGGTGTTTGTCTATCCAGATCTTGACGACACCGTCGAAGTCGACATCCGCCCAGAGGATCTGCGCGTTGATACCTATCGGTCGAGTGGTGCTGGTGGACAACACGTAAACAAAACCGATTCGGCGGTACGCATTACTCACCTGCCAACTGGGATTGTTGTTGCATGCCAAAACGAACGTTCGCAACATCGCAATCGCGCAATGGCCATGAAAGTGTTGCGGGCTAAACTCTATGAAGTCGAGCTCGAAAAACAAAAAGAGAAAATGGAGGATCTGCACAAGAGTAAAAAGGACATCGCCTGGGGAAGTCAAATCCGTTCGTATGTCCTTCATCCCTATCGTATGGTCAAGGACCATCGCACAGGAGCAGAAGTCGGCAATACAGATGCGGTGCTGGATGGAGACATTGATACATTTATCGAAGCCTATTTGCTCCACCGCATAGCTGCATAAGCACGGTTGTGCAAACAGTCACGCTTCATGAAGAAGAGGAACCGTCATGGAGGAAGACAAGAGAGGTCGCGATCTTGCACAAGCAGTGACGATTCCAGAAATTTCCTTGCGGCTTCAATACGTGCGGGAAGCAAAAGGACTATCCCTGCGAGAAGCAGAGGCGGCAACCCGAGTGCCTGTACATTACTTACGCCTGCTAGAAGGAAGAGGGGACAGCCGTCTCCTCTCCGATATTCTCGATCTCGTACCATTTCTTCGCACCTATGCTTTATTTCTCGGGCTTGATCCGGAGGAAACGATTGCACAATTTGTCCAGTCCGTTCATACGAAAGAAGACGCGCTTAGTGAACTCAGTGCCCCCCCATCGACCCCCCAGTCAACTGTTCGCCCAATGCTGCTTCTCATTAGTCTCGCAAGTGTCGTTCTTATCGCCGTCCTCTGGCTCATTCGCAAATCGTAACGAATCCCTTGGCAATAGGTAGAGAAGCATATAGACTCCAGCGGTCTTGAATACGCTCCGTAGCACCTCGGCTCTGGAGCACGTCCTGAGGAGGGACCGCCATGAGCGCTATGACAATTGAAACAATTCCACAGTTAACTGATCCAGTGTTGATCGTTGCTTTCGCCGGTTGGAACGACGCTGGCAACGCCGCAACCCATGCTGCACAGTTTCTTGTACAACAGCTGCAAGCTCGTCGTTTTGCGACTCTCGATCCGGAAGAGTTTTACAACTTCAGCGAGTTGCGTCCCCAGGTACGGCTTCGGGATGGCCTATATCGTGAGGTTATCTGGCCAGCGAATGAGTTCTCATATAGTGATGCTGCAGTTCTTCCCCGTGGCCTCGTGCTAGGAGTTGGTATCGAACCACATCTCAAATGGAAAACCTATTCAGCAGCGATTCTTGACCTCGCCAAACAATGTGGAGTGCAAATGGTACTCACACTCGGCGCACTGCTAGCCGATGTTTCATATTCACGTCCGGTCCGTGTCGCCGGTTTTGCGAGCGACCCAGCTTTGGCCGCACGATTGCAACTGACCTCTTCGCGCTACGAAGGGCCAACTGGAATTGTCGGTGTCTTCAACGATGCGTGCCGTCGTTCAGGAATTCCCTCGGCTAGCTTTTGGGCCAATGTTCCGCATTACATTTCCGCCGCACCAAATCCGAAAGCCGCCCTTGCATTGGTCAAGAGGGTGGAAGCGTTTCTTCATTTCTCAATGGATACAACTGAACTCAGCACCCAGTCGTTTACCTTTGAGACAAAGGTTGCTCAGGCGGTGGCTGAGAACCCCCAGATGGCAGCCTACGTTCGCCAACTGGAAGCGCGAGAGCAACAGGAAGAAGGATTTGAGGTAGAGCCTGCACTAAAAGCAAACGGCGGCGGGAATGGGCATGCTAACGGGAAAGATATGGAAGCTGAGTTACAGCGCTTCTTACAACAACGCAAGAATAAGAAGGACGATGAGTGAAAAATCTCTCACCGATGGAACAATCAGTGTACATGGTCAACCTCGGTTGTCCCAAGAACTTGGTCGATGGCGAGGTTATGCTTGGACTTTTGGCGCGCGAAGGATATACGCTCACACTCGATCCTGAACAGGCTGGCGTATTGATGGTGAATACATGCAGTTTTATCAATGAAGCGAAAGAGGAATCGATCAACACCATCCTCGAACTAGCGCAACATAAGGAGCAAGCACCAAGCAAACGGCTAATTGTCACAGGCTGTTTAGCACAACGCTATAGCCAGGAATTACGCGAGTCTCTCCCCGAAGTCGATGTCTTCGTTGGGACTGGCGAGTTTCTGCGAATTACCGAGATTTTGCAGCAAAAACGATCGCAGCTTGATGGGCCGGTGAGCTACGTTGGCGCCGCCCACGTTCTCCACGATCATACAACTCCACGCATCGCGACGACAGCGTTCTATACAACGTATCTCAAGATCGCTGAAGGTTGTAATCATAAGTGCGCGTTTTGCATCATCCCCAAGATTCGTGGCCTACAGGAGAGTCGTCCGATTGACTCGTTAGTGACCGAAGCGGAAACGCTGGCTGCACAGGGGGTAAAAGAACTCAATCTGATTGCACAGGATCTGACCGCGTATGGACGCGAACGACGAGATGGAACAACGCTACTCGCGTTATTGCGAGCGTTGAGCCGCATCGATGGAATTGCCTGGATCCGTCTCTTGTACTGCTATCCCAATTATCTTGATGAACCGCTACTACGTTTTATCGCTGAGGAAGCGAAAGTGTGTTCGTATCTGGATATGCCACTCCAACATATCAGCGATCGTATGTTGCGCGCGATGCGTCGAGAAAAAGGAGGAGATGGTATCCGGCGGTTACTTGAGCGTATTCGTACCTATATTCCTGGTGTCGTTTTACGGACCTCGTTCATTGTCGGATTTCCTGGTGAGCAAGAGGAAGATTTTCAACAACTGCTTGATTTCGTGGGCGAAGCGCAAATCGACCATGTCGGCGTATTTCGCTATTCACAAGAAGAGGGAACAGCAGCGGGAACATTACCCAATCAAGTCCCAGAAGAGGTCAAACAGGAACGCTGGCACCGCTTGATGAAACAACAGACCCAGATCGTTCGACGAAAAAACCTCGCCCTGGTTGGGAGCGAGCAAGAAGTTCTCGTCTGTGGCTATGACGAGCGTGGTCGGCTCTGGGGGCGGATCCGGGGGCAAGCACCGGAAATTGACGGGATTGTGGCCATGGAACAGGCGCAGGGTGAGGTGGGAGAGATTCTTCCCATGCGGATTTCCGCAGTGTCAGGGTATGACCTTCGGGCAAAACCGCTTATAGAAAAAGCAAAAGAATCTCACCAAGAGATTGACTTAGTGCATCTTCCCCTCTAGATTCCCCGATTACTTTTCGTGTCGGAAGGAGTGGGGTATGAGAAAAACCTTCTTGAAAAAGACTCGTGAGGCCCTTGTTGCACGGAGGGAACAGATTCTTAAACAACTCAACGAGGAAGTGAAAGAAGGCAGAGAATCCGCTCTTGATGAAGGAATGGACACTTACGACCTCGCCAGCGAAGAGCGGAGCCGTGAGATTAATCTTATCCTTAGTGATCGTGACCGCGATAAGCTGCAAGCCATTGAGGATGCACTGGAACGCATTGAAGACGGCTCTTATGGCATCTGTGAGTCCTGTGAGGAGGAAATTGCTCCCGAACGGCTTGAAGCATTGCCATTCACTCGTCTGTGTGTTTCTTGTCAAAGTGATATGGAGAGAGAGGCGAAACAGCACCGCCGCCCGGACGATGACCGTGGCCATCGCCGAACGAACTTATCAGACTTTGATGAAGACAATTTCTAGTCGTTCTGCGAGCAAAGCGTAGTGAGGGAGTACGATTCGCTTCCTCACTTTTCGCTCTCCCATCTCACACACAGCTGAGATGTCCTTCCCTCTATCAATACGAAACCAGCTACAAGCATTGTTTTCTGCGGCAGTGGCAGCCGTTGACCCGCGTGTTCTCATAAGTCGTATAATACAGAAAGAGCCCAGCGGTTTACTTGTCCACCGCCCTGGAAGTGATTCTTCCCAATTACACTTTCCAGTTCACCGGCGAATCCTCATCGTTGGCGCTGGCAAAGGTGCTGGTTTTCTCGCCCAAGGGCTTGAGCAACTTCTTGTGGAACAGGAAATCACAGGAGTTGTCGTTGTCCCTGTTGGCCAACAAGTCGATCTTCACCATGTCACAGTGGTGCATGGCGAGCATCCGATTCCAGGACCAGGCAGTGTGCAAGGGGCAGCAGCGATCTTCGATCTTCTTGCACAGAAAAGACCGGATGACTTGATCTGTTTCTGCTTGACCGGTGGCGCATCAAGTTTGCTCGTCAGTCCGGTCGATGGCATCTCACTTGCCGATAAAGTCGCGGTCAATCAACTCCTGCTCGCCTGCGGCGCTGATATCCATGAGGTCAACAGTGTCCGAAAACATCTCTCTCGTATCAAAGGTGGCGGACTTGCGCGTGCCGCGTTTCCCAATCACATAGTGGGTTTTATTCTCTCCGATGTCCTTGATGATGATGTAAGTACGATCGGGTCAGGACCAACTGCGCCCGACCCAAGTACGTTTGCCGAGGTATGGGCGATCGTCAACCGCTACGCCCTTCTTCATCAACTGCCACCGTCAGTCCGCTCTTATCTGTCCAGCGGGAAGAATGGCTTCCAGAAAGAGACTCCCAAACCCGGAGATGCAGTTTTTTCTCATGTCCATAACATCCTTGTCGGCTCCAATCGCTTAGCCCTTGAAGCAGCTGCCAGTAGGGCGCAAACACTCGGTTTTGTTACACACCTGATCGCGACCTCCCTATCCGGGGATACGACCGAAACCGCGCGAGTTTTTGCCGCTACTCTTCGTTTGTTACACAGGACGAGCCAATCTCCGCTCTGTGTGCTTGCTGGAGGAGAAACAACGGTCCACCTCACTGGGACAGGTAAAGGCGGGCGTAACCAAGAATTCGCACTTGTTGTCGCTGACGAATTACGGGGAGAGCGTGGTTGGGCATTATTAAGTGCAGGCACCGATGGTATTGACGGACCAACCGATGCTGCAGGTGCATTTGTTGATGGCAACAGCCTGAACAGAGCACGCCAGTACGGGCTCGATTCTTCGCAGTTTCTTAAACAAAATGATAGTTACACATTCTTTTCCACGCTCGGGGATCTTTTTGTACCTGGCCCCACTGGGACAAACGTAATGGACATCAAAATAGCTCTTCTCTGGCCTTCGACGTTCACCGCTCACACAGCCTCTTGAACTCTTGCATAAAAGCCGAGACATTATTAAGAGAGGGATTATGACACGAAACCGTACAACAGACACGGCTGGCCGCGTTCCCCCAGGGCAACATTTAGTGGAGAAATGGCCGGTACTGAGCTATGGACCCACGCCACGCTTCAATCCTGCGGTCTGGGATTTTCGCCTTTTTGGTTTAGTCGAGCGCCCAATACGTCTCAATTATCAGCAGTTCCGCGCATTGCCGCAGACTCGGCTGACCACAGACTTTCACTGTGTCACCACCTGGTCCCGTCTCGATAACCAATGGGAAGGGACACTCGCCACAGATGTCGTTACGCTCATTCAACTCAAACCGGAAGCTCGCTATGTGACTATCCATTGCGAAGGTGGTTATACAACGAACCTGACACTTGGGCAGTTTCTTGATGACGACGTGATTCTTGCTCATCGTCATGATGGTCAAGATCTTGAGCCTGATCACGGCTGGCCACTTCGCTTAGTAGTCCCGAAGTTGTATGCCTGGAAAAGCGCTAAGTGGGTAAGAGGAATTGAGTTTTTAGCCCAAGATAAACGTGGCTTCTGGGAAGTACGTGGATATCACAATCGCGGGAATCCGTGGAAAGAAGAACGCTATAGCGATCAAGAAGAAGACGAAGAATAGTATCCTAACTCATTCATACTCCTTCTGATTTTCTTCACTCGATCCTTCGTACCCTTCCTGTCTTGACTGAACGCCTATTCAATTTAATTTCTATTATGAATGGACGTTCAGTCAAAATTTTCTTGACAATCCCCACCTGAGAGCGCTAAAGAAAGCTAGCGCACTCCTCCGACCAACGGCCTCCAGGTGCGACACCGGAGTACCGGAGAAACAGAACATGGCAGTGTACACCCCCTTAGATCACCGGACGGTGGCGAATTTCGTCACCTCGTACGGTCTAGGTACCCTCAACAAAATGACCGGCATTCCTGCTGGATCTGTCAATACTCACTATTTGTTAGAAACTTCCAAAGGTCGGATCATTCTCAAAATCGATGAAGTGAAAAGCGTAGCTGATGCTGAACGTGAGCTGGCATTGTTCCTCTTCCTGCGTACTCGTGATTTCCCCTGTCCTCAGCCACTCGTGGATCGTCAGGGACAGTATTATCGCCTGTACAAAGGAAAGCCACTGTCTCTCTATACGCTGTTAAATGGAAAAAGTGTCCCAGAAGCGCAAATGTCAAAGGCTCAACTGGAACATATCGGACAGCTGCTTGCTACTCTTCATCAAGTCGGTTCTGATTATCCGAAAGATGAAGAGAATCGCTTTAGTGCCACCCGGATTCTCGCTCTTTACCAGGAGGTCAAAGAGCGACTGCCTGGGTATCTGCGTCATTTGACACACATGCTTGATGACGAAATGCTCTACCAACAGGAATATCAAGAAGATCGATTACCAAAGGGGATCATCCACGGGGATTTGTTTGCAGATAACCTGCTGTTCCGCAAAGACAAGGTTGTGGGTGTCCTGGACTTTGAGGCGGCTTGTCAGGGGAAATTTATTTATGACGTCGCAACCGCAGTAAATGCGCTCTGCTATATTGATGGACGCTTTGAGATTGACCGTTTTGACACCTTCCTATCAGGCTACCAGAGCGTACGAACGCTCACCCTTACGGAGTGGGATGCCTTCCCCAATGAATTACGCTTCTCCGCTTTTCGTTTTACCATCACGCGCCTCAAAGACTTCTTTCTGCGCCCCATGGAAGCACGAGATCGCGTAAGCAAAGATTTCCGCGAGTTTTTTGATCGACTGCAGGTCTTACGTCGCGAACGTCCCGGTGGTATGAACCGACTTCTCCTGGCCATGGCAACTGGCTATGATTATCGCCAGTACCAAAAACCTCCGGCAGCTCGAGATAAGCCGGAAGGGCGAACACCAATAAAGAATAGGAGAAGCGGAGGAAGACAGCGAGAAGCCTTGACGTTGCAAGTGCGAACACAGAAACGAGTCGCTGCGGCTCGCTAACACGGGCCATAGCCCCCTCGCACTTTGCTATACGCTGCGACCCTTTGGACACGTCATTCTGAGTGAAACGAAGAATCTCTCTGGGAATCCCTTCGTTTCATTCGAGGAGACATCCCTAGGGCACCACCCTCGTTATGAGTTGAGCTCAGGCTGTTGCCCCCCATCACCACCATTATGTTCAAGAAGATTCTCATCGCCAATCGCGGCGAGATTGCCAGCCGGATCGCACAAACGTGTCGTGAACTCGGTATTGCTACCGTTGCCGTATACTCTGAAGCTGATCGCTCCTCACCTCATGTGTATGTAGCTGATGAAGCGTTGCATATTGGTCCGGCGCCAGCGAAGGAAAGTTACTTGAATGCCGAGGCGATCATTACTGCCGCACAACGAACCGGCGCGCAGGCAATCCATCCAGGCTATGGCTTCCTATCGGAAAATCCCACCTTTGCCCGTTTAGTAAAAGAGGCTGGCCTTACCTTTATTGGCCCCTCGCCCGATGCCCTTGCTGCGGTTGGTAATAAAATCTTCGCTCGCCAGACAGTGACCAAGCTCGGAGTCCCGGTCGTTCCTGCGTTAGAGAACCCTTCGCGTGACCCTGAGGTTCTGCAGACACAAGCGCGTGACCTTGGTTATCCGCTTCTGATTAAGGCGGCCTCTGGCGGAGGTGGCAAAGGCATGCGCATCGTGCGCGACGAAAAAGACCTGCTCGAAGGAGTTGCTGCAGCCGAGCGCGAGGCACTTGCCGCGTTTGCCGAAGGAACAGTCTATCTCGAACGCTACATTGAACGCCCACGTCACGTTGAAGTGCAAATTCTTGGTGATATGCATGGCACCCTCATCCATCTGGGTGAACGGGAATGTTCGATTCAGCGGCGATATCAGAAGATCCTGGAAGAAACTCCTTCACCAGCAGTGAATGAGAAACTCCGTGAGGAGATGACCGCCGCAGCGCTCACCGTGGCCAAAGCTGCCGGCTATTACAACGCAGGCACGGTGGAGTTTATCCTTGATGATTCCGGGCATTTTTATTTCCTTGAAGTGAACGCACGGCTACAAGTCGAACACCCAATTACAGAATGGATCACAGGGTTAGACCTCGTCCGTGAACAGATTCGCATTGCCAGCGGCGCGCGGTTGGGTTTCACTCAAAGTGATATTCAACGGCGTGGACATGCATTTGAATGTCGAATTTATGCCGAAGACCCAGCCCACGGCTTTCTCCCCTCTCCAGGCAAAGTGTTACTGTGGCAAGCACCGACCGGTCCTGGCGTGCGCGTTGATGCCGGAGTCGTTTCGCATACCGAGGTGTCTGTTTATTATGACCCGATGATCGCTAAGCTCTCGACTTGGGGTCAGGACCGAGAACAAGCACGTCGTCGCATGGAATCGGCCCTGCGCCAGTGTCTCGTCTTAGGGCCCACAACAAATATCCCATTCCTCCGTGACCTGCTTGCCCATCCGGCCTTCATCGCTGGAGCCACCCATACCGGTTTTCTTCCTGAGCATTTCGCCCAGTGGCAGGCTGAGGCAGCACCACGTCTCAACGTGGCCGCGTTTGCTGCTGCAGTTAGTCACAAACAGTCCACTCCACAAGCTGCACAAAGTGTACAATCTGCTAGTGAAACCCCGTGGCAGCACCTTGGTGGTTGGCGTATTGGCAATTAATCCGCTAAGAGAGAGCACGTATGAAAACAACATTGCATGCACGGGGAAATGCGCTGACGGTCGAATATCGGCAGAACGGCGACGAGTACACTGTTACAGTGGGGGATACAGCGCTACAAACACAGATTCTCGCGACACATGAAGGTGCGCTAACGCTCGTGGTTGATGGGCAACTCCTGCACGCACATGTCGTCAGTGACGGACCGCGGACGCTCGTCGCTCTTGATGGGCACGTGTACGAATTTGCCCGTGGGGAAAAGAAAAGTTCTCACAGCCGTCAACGTGAAGCTGGGCGCTTGAGCCCAGAGATCCGCTCACCAATGCCGGGAAAAATTCTTGACGTTCGAGTGACAGAGGAAGCAAACGTTGAAACTGGACAGGTCCTGGTCGTTCTTGAAGCGATGAAAATGGAGAACGCGTTAACTGCAGAAGGACCTGCCCGTGTTCGCAAGATTCACGTTGCTGCCGGAGAACTGGTTGAACTCGGCCAACTGTTAGTCGAACTCGAATTCCCTCAGGCTGCAACACAGGGTGATTAGCCTAACCGCGCACCAACCTGGATACCACTTTGTTTGGCAAACTCTGACGCTGCAATTTTTCCACCGTCACCACGGACTTTTTTCGCGATGATTGTTCCCCCCGGTGCAGCAATGTGTAAGTCTTCGCCTTCAATTGCGGTCACTTGTCCTGGTGACGCCGCAGATGAGCCCGATTGCAGCCGACAATCATACAACCGCACCATCTTCCCTTGCCATGCGGTATGCGCTCCGGGTTGTGGGTCGCATCCACGAATCCGATTGTAAACAACCTGGGCTGACTGCGTCCAATCAATCCGTCCATGTTCATCTCCACACGGAGGATCATAGTTTGCTCGTGACTCATCTTGGACGATACGAGGTGGATTGCCCGCTTTGATCAGGTCAACCGACTCAGTAATCGCGTCAACTCCAACCGAGAACAATTTATTGAAGTATAATGTCCCGGTCGTATCGTCTGGTCCGACGTCAACTTCTTTCTGCAAAAGAATTGGTCCAGTATCTATTCCTTCATCAACCCAAAACAAGGTGATACCGGTTTTCGATTCACCGTTGATCAACGCCCAGTTAATCGCGCTACGACCACGGTATTTTGGCAACAACGATGGATGAAAACAGATGCTGCCGTATCGTGGTAGGTTGAAGACCTGTGGCGGCACGATCTGTGTGACAAAGGCAAGGATGGCTAAATCCGCATTGAGGGCTGCAAACTGATCGCGTACTTCAGGCGTCTTCAAGGTCTTATGTTGATGTACTGGAATCCCGAGCTGAATCGCGCGTTGTTTCACTGGGTCGAACTTCCCGCCTGGAGCATCTGGCGGACAGAATACCGCAAGGACTTCTTCGCCTTTGGTAGTCAGTTTTTCGAGCGTCTTTTCAGCAAATGCAGCTTGGCCAATAAGAATGATACGCATGGATCTTTTCCCTTCCTTCACTCATGCTTGTGCTTTACCAACAGGCTGAGGAAAAAGGACACGGCACACACGGCCAATCACTGTCGCCATACGTCGTGCTCCCTCAGCCGTGGCGATGAGATTATTATTTATTTCGAGTTCAAGGTACACTAAATCGTTTCGTTCGCCATGAGTACGGGCACTAAAAATCAGTCCATCATATCCTGAGTATGGCTCGTTATAGAGGACACGATGGCCATCATGGCCAAGCCGTCCCCCAACCTCCTGCGCTAAATCCTCGTAACGATCGAATAACACTCCCATATCAAACCGACGTTCTTTCTTTCCTAGAACAGGGGTGAAACTGTGGATACTCAGGAGAACTGGTTGATCGTTTTTTCTTTGTGCAAGTAAATTGTCAATTGCTTCATGATATGGTCGGTAGAATGTATCGATGCGATTCTGCCGTTCCTCTGGTGACACATCGCAATTTCCTACGATAACCGTACGATCACTTTCCTTCACGATGATGTCATGGTCATTGAGATCACGGTTACAATCGATCAGCAGGCGGGAATATCGAGAACAAATTGCTGGTGCATCAAGGGTTTGCGCGAGATAAGCAACAACCGAACGTGCGCCAATATCCCACCCGATATGTTGTTGAACTTCTGCTGGCGAAAGGCCGAGGTTCTGATACTCCTGCGGTAGTGCATAGGAGGCATGCTCACAGGTCAGAACCAAAGGAAACTGTCCTTCTAGATTAATCAGCTCAAACGCATTGTTATTCTGCCGCATGCCTTCTGAATTACTGAAGGAGGGGGGAAGTTGCAAGTCGTCCCGGATAAAACTCCGTTGACAAATGAACAGGTTATTCATATAAAGTAAAACGTTTTTTGCTATCTGACCGAGGTGCAAGGAGGCAGCATGGTTCGCCGTGAAAAGAGCAATTACATTATCCAGGCTGTAGCTCATGCCCTGGATGTGCTTGAGCAGTTCCACGGTGATGCAGAGTTGGGAGTCACAGAACTTAGTAAGCGATTACGACTTCATAAAAACAATGTTTTTCGAATTCTCGCGACGCTTGAATCACGCGGTTATATTGAGCAGAACCGATCAACTGAGAACTATCGTTTAGGAACACGTTGTTTGCAAATGGGGCAAAGTTACATCCAACACATGGGGTTACTCAGGCAAGCACGTCCGATTATGGCGGATGTTGTCAAAGCATGTCATGAAAGCGCGTATGTAACCGTCATGCGCAAAGGAAAAGTTGTTCCCCTTGATATGGTCGATTCTGACCAACCAGTCCGTATCGTCTCCCACGTTGGGGAATCACTTCCGCTGTACTGCACGGCTGCCGGAAAAATTCATCTTGCCTTTGAACCAGCTGAAGAAATTCAACGCAACTTTCCAGAAGGACTCGAGCGTTACACTGAAAACACAATTGTTGACCGTCGGATCTTGGTCGAACAGTTAAAAGAAGTTGCTACTGTGGGCTACGCACTGGAAAACGGTGAGTATCTTGCTGACGTACGTACCATTGCAGTCCCCATCCGAGATTACACACGTACTGTAGTTGGAAGCCTTGCTGTAAGCGGTCCCGCGTATCGTATTCCTTCTGAACGGATTGAGAAGGAACTCTCGCCTTTGGTACTTAACGCCGGACATGAACTCTCAGTTCGCTTAGGCTATAACGCATAGAACGACAGCGCTTGACAGGGTCATGCAGACACGCTGAAGTAGGGCGGCATCTCAGCCGTCCCCCCACCACATCATCACATATGGAGGAATAGTGGAGTGAAAACGCTAGTTACGGTCAAGCGCGTTCCTGACCCTGAGACAACGATTCGCGTAAAACCCGATGGCTCAGGAATCGTTACTGACAACGTGAAGTACGTCATCAACCCATTCGATGAAATCGCAATTGAAGAAGCATTACGCATCAAAGAAAAACTCGGCGGTGAAGTGGTCCTTGCCAGTATTGGCACCAAGGTTGTTACCGAACAACTCCGCACCGGGTTAGCAATGGGCGCTGATCGGGCAGTTTTGATTATCAGCGAACAAGAACTCGACTCACTGGCAGTGGCTCGTGTTTTTACCAAACTGGTTGAGACCGAAAAACCGGACCTCGTCATCATGGGCAAACAAGCAATCGATGACGACTCCAATCAAGCTGGCCAGATGCTTGCCGCCCTTCTTGATTGGCCTCAAGCAACATTCGCCTCAAAAGTCGAACTCGCTGCGGATCAGAAGTCAGCCCAAGTTACTCGCGAGGTCGATGGTGGATTAGAAACGATTGGCTTCTCTTTACCGGGCATTATTACTGCTGACCTCCGTTTGAATGAACCTCGCTATGCCTCACTGCCAGGTATCATGAAAGCTCGGAAGAAAGAGATTAAAGAGGTTGCGATTGCCAGCTTAGGTGCTGAGATGACCCCACAACTGAAAGTACAAAAGCTCGAACCCCCAGCCAAGAAACAAGCTGGCAAGAAACTGGAAACCGTCCAAGCGCTCGTGGATTCGCTCCACACTGAAGCGAAAGTCATCTAAGGAGTACTGACGTGGGTAACGTTCTTGTTTTTGCTGAACATCAAAAAGGCAAATTTCCTAAGAGTACGCTGATCGCATTACAAGCAGGAAAAGAAGCGGCAAGCAAACTCGGCGGCAATTGTATCGCCACTGTTTTAGGGTCAGGCATTGATGCAGCAGCGAAAGAAATCTCTGGCTATGGAGTCGCTAAAGTTATTGCTACCGATGACCCAGCGCTCGCCAATTACCTCGCTGATGCTTATGCCTCAGCACTCGAACAACTAATCAAAGCGAACGATGTCTCGTTGTTAGTCGCCACATCAACCGCTGTGGGCAAAGACCTGTTGCCACGAGTGGCTGCACGTCTCGGGGTTGGTATGGCCACCGATGTGGTTACGATTAACGCCGACGGCACGTTTAAGCGACCGATGTATGCAGGTAACGCACTGGCAACGGTCTCACTCGATGGTGCAGTAAAAGTCATCTCGGTTCGGGGAACGGCATTCGATGCTGCGCAACCTGGTGGACACGCCCCTGTAGAAAAAGCGAGTATTAATCTCGATGCTAGCGCGAAGAAAATGCAATTCGTCTCTTTTAATGAGATCAAGTCTGATCGTCCACAACTGACCGAAGCACGCATTGTCGTGTCTGGCGGTCGCGGTTTGAAGTCGGGAGAGAATTTCACCACCTATTTGGAACCGCTCGTTGATGCACTCGGTGCAGCGATGGGTGCAAGCCGCGCGGCCGTCGACGCGGGTTTTGTTCCGAACGACCTGCAAGTTGGCCAAACCGGAAAAGTTGTCGCACCAGAATTATACTTTGCGGTTGGCATTTCCGGCGCGATCCAACATCTGGCAGGTATGAAAGACTCCAAGGTGATCGTCGCGATCAACAAAGATCCCGAAGCACCAATCTTCAACGTCGCCGATTATGGTCTCGTTGCCGACCTCTTCAAAGCTGTCCCCGAGCTGACGGAGGAAGTGAAGAAGCTCAAAGGATAAACGGTAAGAGCGACCCGCCTGCTGACTTGTGACTTCATCTGGGCACGGTGGTCCGTGCCCTGGTATTGATCTCCTTCCCCACAAAATTCCAAATATATCACTCTCAGTTACATTTCTCTACTAACTGCAGGTTTCTTTGTACAAGCAGAACAAAGAAAGACGGGAAAGGGAATTTCTCGGCTATTTTCTCTGTTTACACGGTTAGGACCCGGATCCATTGCTCCGGTTATAAGCGAAAGCAAGGAGGTCAGATACCGTGACACAGGAAGAGGGCGCGCATCTCCCTTTCATGCCCATCATAAAGAAAACGGCCTTCGTTCTTTGCGGGCTCATCCTCGTCCTTACTATTCGCTTTTTCCCAACGCTCCTAACAGAGCTCAAGCAATCTCTACATACCAACCTCTTTCGCTATAGAATGAGAGAGTTGGACCGTGCCCTTCAAAACCGACCGATTCCTCGTGTTGCTGGGGTATCGAGAGAAGTGGTGGAGAAAATTGTTAAACGCCATGAAAGCGAACTCAAAAAAATCCCCGGTGTAGAAGGGATCTTTGTTGCTGGCGATAAAATTATCATCCACATAAGGGTATACACAGATAACAAAGGACAAAAGCTAGAATATCTGCCAGCTCACCTCCAGGCTCTCCCTCAGACAATAGAAGGCATCCCAGTTACTGTTTCATCCTTGTCTGTTTATCCTCCTCCACCAGGGGTAATTATTCTCAAACCTAAAGGAAAAAGAGAACGTGCAAAAACCTGCCCAGCAAACTTGTATGAAACAAACTTGCATGGATGGCGCTTCTGTTTTGATCCCGTACATCCTGAACCGATTCCAGGTTTGATGATGCTTCCTATTGCTGGCATTCCTCCCGAACAGGCATACAAAATTCTTGATCGCAATCGTAACAGACTCATGGCTCTTCCGGGGATTGAGTCAGTTGGAATGGGCGCAAACGGTATTTATGTCACAGCAGCTCATCCCTCCATACTGCCAAAAGAAGTCGAAGGACTCCGGCTAGAAGTGCACCCGGTCTCAAAAGTGGAAAAACGCGAAGCGCGCTACACGGCAAACATTGCTCTTACCGCGCCGTAAACCCACCGTCGATCACTAACTCACTTCCTGTCACAAACGACGACTCGTCGGATGCCAAATAGAGGACACCATAAGCGACTTCCTCAGGCTTGCCGTCACGTCCGAGTGGTGTCATGCGTAAGACCATATCGCGTCGCTCGGGGCTGAGCGGAGCCGTCATCGGTGTTTCGATACGACCTGGATGGATGGAGTTCACACGAATCTTATCTTGCGCATATTGAACCGCAGCGTTTTTGGTCAGTAACCGCACAGCACCTTTGCTTGCCTGATACGCTGGGATATTCGAGAGACCAACGAGGCCAGCAATCGATGAGATGTTGATAATCGACCCGCCCCCAGCACGCCGCATGGCTGGGATAGCATGCTTCATCCCTAGAAACACGCCAGTCTGATTGATGTTGATCACTTCGTTCCACGCTTCCAAGCTGGTTTCATCAAGCGGCGCCATCCGCACAATACCAGCGTTATTAACCAGAACGTTGAGTTTGCCATAGGCTCGCTCGGCCATTTCCACTGCTCGTTGCCAGTCGCTCTCTTGTGTCACATCCAGATGGATATAGGTTGCCGCACCACCTTGTTGCACAATTCCTTGCGCAGCCTTTTGGCCTACCTCATCAAGGACATCACCTATAACCACCTTTGCGCCTTCGCGAACAAACAAGCGTGCCTCGCACTCCCCCATGCCGCGTGCTCCGCCGGAAATCAATGCAACTTTACCATCGAGTCGTCCTGCCATAGCAACACCCTCCTTAGCTGAAGCTATACACCCCTTTCCATAGCACTCTCAAGGTGAGGAGTTGCGACAGAGTCAGGTCCCCCGTACAATTGCCCCAGACAAAAGAGAGCACTTATGTCAGCACAACAAGTTATCGGTCCCACTTCGCATTATTTCTATTCGCAGCGTCTCAAACTGCACTATGTTGATTGGGGCAATCCCGACAAGCCGCTGCTCGTGCTTGTCCACGGTGGGCGGGATCACGCACGCAATTGGGATTGGGTCGCCCAAGCTCTCCGTAGTGATTATCACATTATCGTTCCAGATCTCCGTGGTCACGGCGACTCAGAATGGGCACGCGGCAGCGAATACACAATGGTTGAGTACGTTGTGGATATCGCTCAACTGCTGTCACAACTTGACACTTTTCCGGTAAGGCTAATTGGCCACTCGCTTGGTGGCGGCATCGTTCTGCAATACACCGGTGTCTATCCAGAAAAAGTCAGTAAGGTCGTATCGATTGAGGGCCTCGGTCCACCACCAGAGATGATAGAGCAGCAGTCAAAACATGCGCATGAACGGATGCAGCGGTGGATTGCCGAGATGCGTAACTTAGCTGGGAGGCTCCCGCGTCGTTATAAGACGCTTGACGAAGCCGTGCAGCGCATGCGCGAAGCAAACCAACGCCTCAGTGAAGAGCAAGCGTATCACCTCACCGTCCATGGACTTTGTCGCAACGAAGACGGGACCTACACGTGGAAATTTGACAACTACGTCCGAGCGCAATCACCATACCGTTTTAATCTTGACGACGCATGGGAAATTTGGGGGCGGATTACCTGCCCCACTCTGTTATTTCGCGGCATGGAATCGTGGGCCTCAGACCCGGAAAAAGATGGACGCATTAAAGCATTCCAGAATGCCCGGCTCGTGAATGTTCCTCGTGCAGGTCACTGGGTTCATCATGATCAATTGGCAATCTTTCTAAACGAGGTACGAGGATTCCTCCGCAGTTAAATCGCAATCTAACAGCTTGCTCTGAACGAAGTGATCAGGCAAAGTTCACTCCACAGAACGCTCGGGTCTGTAGATACCCGAATCGGCCAAAGCGGTATTTGCGCCACTCAAAGATTCGCACGGGTTCGATCGCGTCGCGGACGAACACGCGCAACCAGAATCGGCCCTGTTGGGAGTCAGCAATTGGCGAAAAAGTAAAATGCGTCGGTGCCTGCTCGTCTATCTGTACTAAAGGCAACAGCGTGTGGAGCATGATAATATTGGCAGGTGAGACAATCTCAATCCCCAAGCTGCCCTGGCTGGCCGGGAGATCCAGGATAGGAGCAAGTAACAGTCCGTTGAAATGAGACTGCTGTAGCTCCAACGGATAGGTCAGAAAAGGAACAAACCGTAAATCGGTACTGGGCTGGAGTCGATAGCCCTTGAGGTGAGGCGTCAAATGTAAACTGTCGTCTTTGAGTTGTTGGAAGGCAGGCGCAACCGCCTCGCGAAGATCACCACCAAGCTGAAAGCGGGACAACCAACGGGTGGTACGGCGTTGACGAAGAGCGGTCAATTCAGCCGACACTATGGGCTTCCTGATTTCAAAGCGGGCAAGCTGTTGCGCAACAGCGGCAACTTTCCCTTGGAGTTGATCATATAGTACCTGTTTCCCCATCAACTCTTCTTGCTGTTCCGTAAGTCTTTGCTGCTGCGTACGTATCTGTTGCTCCAGCTCCAACAGTCGACCTTGAGTCGCCCGCAAATCGCTTTGGAGTCGTTCCGTTTCCTTACTTTGTTCGGCCAAGACCGTCTGTAACTGCGCAATCTCCTCCGTTCGAGCGGACAGCTGTTGCTGGAGTTCCTGTTGTCCCCCTCCTGCTTCCAAAAGCTGGTCGTGCTTCACTCCGTTACAGCCTAGATCAATAGACCTTGTCACGTGGTCGGCGGAAGCAAGCTTTTCTAAAATGTATTGTCTCTCCTCCATATCAGCTATTGCGCCGGTGCGGTCACGCGCAAGCCAGAACTGGTGGAATTCGTGCTCAGGCAGAGTCGTTCCAAGAGAGAGCGTACAGTTCTGACAACAAGGAATCTCAGCACGGCGATCCATGCGTACGGCATGCCGAATCCGTTGCATGCTACTGTTATTCAAAAGCGAACCAAAGTCTTGTTCTGGGAAGCCGCCAACATTAAAGGTTTCGTTATAAACTGCGCAGCATGGTTGCGCCCAACCATTGACAGTAAAATACAAAGAATCGCCTTCGATAAAATTGCATCCACCAAAGACACGCTCCTGAAGCTTCCCGTGTATTGGTAATTCATCATTCCCACTGTAGCCATGCATGTCACGCGTCTCGACCGAGACCCCAAGAGGGGCAAAGGTTGCTTCAAGCCGCTGGAACGCTTCTACTCTTGAAGGAACAATTAAACCTGGAATTTCTCCTTCACGCGGAAGAATGGTACACGTCGTCAAGAGCAGATCAGGGCGCTGCTTCTTCGCCTCTTGGGAAAACGCTCGAATATTCGCAAGTACTTGCTCGTAGTGAGGACCGCGTAAACACTCAAATCTCTCTTTATCGCCAAATCCATCAAAGGAGAACACAAGCTTTTTCACGATGGGTATATCGAGAAGGGCTCGCGCTTTGTCTCCCTTGAGAAGCGAAGCGTTAGTATGCTGAATAACGAGAGCGTTACGAGCCACCTGAGAGCCATGCAGAATCTCTAGACACTGCCGGAAGTGTGGATGCGCTAATGGTTCTCCAAAATAAGCTACCACGGCCAGAGGCCGTGGTATTAAGAAGGCCCCTCCGAAGGGGCCGAGCACATTCCGAAGCCCCCGCTGGGGGCGGTAACTCTTAGGAAGGCCCCGCTGGGGCCTCTATACGGTTAC
>Ga0194132_10001850_pt1 | contig 41739 bp, 33 predicted proteins | sample TA2KigOf80mmetaG_FD_148612 | JGI IMG/M metagenome (GOLD analysis project Ga0194132, IMG submission 148612) | Freshwater microbial communities from Lake Tanganyika, Tanzania - TA2015054 Kigoma Offshore 80m | ecosystem: Environmental > Aquatic > Freshwater > Lake | place: Tanzania: Lake... | reverse complement strand
GGCCACAAAGGCGCCTGGTACAGAGAAATCCTGCCATTTAGGCAGAGAGTGGGTTGCGGAGGAGGACAGGTTGGCCCGGGAAGCAAACCCGGGTGCTGGGGCAATGGGGGTTGATTGTCCTACCATCAGCCGCTGATGTGAGGAACTTGCGCAATGGCGGCACGTAGACGGTGGTCTTCAGCCGCGATGGTTAGAACTTGGCCACCACCTAAGGACGATCACCAGATACAAATGCACTCTGGATCCACCTCAGGCAGCGACCTCGCAAACGCGATGGCAGCCCGCCAATCGTCAAGCTGTTTAGTAATGCTCAACACCTGACGCTCACGTCCGCCGTCACCACGTGCGCTCAATGTGGCGGCAATCTCGTCAAGGTCTGCGCCGTAACCGACCCCATGCAAGCCAGACGCTATCTGAAACATAGGGGCCTGGACTACGACCCGCCTCCCCGCGCACCGCCGCGCTGCGAGCAGGGGGAGTTCCACTTTGAGTCTGATGACTGGTCGAGTGAACACCTGAGCTAAGCGAGGCATGTGCTGGATGACGAGGTGGAGTCCAGTTAGCTCATGGGCTGGGGCGCCCTATTGCCTGGGTGGCAGATGCTACGGACCATTGCGGAGATTGCTCCTGGTCAAGGTGGCAGCAACAGACACCGATACAGAGAAATCCTGCCATTTAGGCACACAGTGGGTTGCGGAGGAGGGAAGGTTGGAGCAGGAAGCAAGCCCGGGTGCTGGGGCAATGGGGGTTGAATGTCCTACCAACAAGCACTACCTTGCATGCCTACAGGATGCTGGAATCATCCGCAGCCTCGACCGCTACACACTAAAGTCTCTACGTAAACTTGAAAAGTTTTATCTCGGCAACACGGCTCTCTATTATGCATATGCCGAACTAAAACCCGATTTAGGATCGATACGCGAGACTTTCTTCCTGACCAGTATGGCACTAAGCCACCACCAGGTCAGTCTGCATCCGGGACAGGCTGACTTTGCTGTTGGTCCTTACACGTTCGAAGTGGGCGGTCCGCGCAAAGGCAAACGGCAAATCAAGAACGAAGAGCATTCCTATGTAGTCCGGGATACTTGAGAATTCTCCGCAGATCCTCGCATCATCCCGCTTTGGGTGTTTGGGCTCTTGTAAGACCTTGGTCTTGCCATCACCGCCGCAATTATCGGCGGAGGCTCGATCTACCTAATATTAATGGTATAATTCAAAAGCACTGATAAATCACAAAATCGTGTACTAGCCACGCATATAAATTTATATGTACATAAAGTACACACATCTGTATACTTAGTATGCCTATGAAAAAGTTCATTGAAGACAGTATCTTAATTCAGAAATACAGCCCGACTTTGGGCGGGGTGTTCCTATTCTCCGAATTAGCGACCTTATTCGCCGAGTCGCACAAGACTGCCACGTATCGTCGGATCGCACATTTAGAGAGCGCCGGCACATTGCATAGGTTCATAAAGGGAATCTATGTCACTCAGCAATTTGACGCGCAGGTGTTGAGCCAAAAAATATGTCCGGAGTCCTACGTTAGCTTCGGAAACATACTGGCGGAACATCTGATCATCGGCATTTTGCCCAGGAATCAGATCGATGCCTTCAAACTAGGGCGATCCAAAACATACGTTGGACCGTCCTGGACAGTAAGGCATCTGGGATCAGTTGATCATCTTCTTTTCGGCTACGAAACAATTCGAGGAATTCGCAAAGCGACGCCTGAGAAGGCACTCCTGGACACCCTATATTTTCATCAGCACGGTATTCAATTTCCTTTTGACGTCTATAACGATGTTAATTGGGGATATATCAACCAGGAAAAGTTTCTGCTCTACCTTCAACAATACAAAAATCCTAAGTTCGTCGAATTTGCCAAGGGGATGATGTGTGCAGCTACCTGAGCGAGACCAGATATCAAACGACGTTCTCATGCTTTGGATTATCCATCAGTTTGCTGAAGAATTCAGGGACCACGCTCTATTGAAGGGGGGTATGCAACTCATGCTGCTCAGCAGCGACAGAGCGACTAATGATCTCGACTATGTTTTCAGCCCATTTGCCTCGAAAAAAGAAATTGAGCCAGGTGTCGACAGAATACTCGCTAAAATACCAGGAGCATTAATTCGGAAATCGTTCCACTCCAATTCTGGACGCTACCTTGTGAGAGCAGGCAGAGCAGAGATTCAGATTGAATATAACGTAGCCGAAAGCATGCCTTCGACAACTCTAACCACCCAGCTGCTGGCTCAAAAGGTGGGTGCGCTCCCGCGCATTATCCGCGTCATGTCAAACGATGTAGCTTTTGCCCATAAGCTCGCAGCCTGGAACGAGCGCAGGCTGATGAGAGACCTTTACGACTGTTACTACTGGTATGTGAATGTCAAAACAATGCCCAACGCCGACGTTCTGAAAAGCAGACTGAGGAGTATCAACAGCCGACTTCCCACTTTGAAAAAGACTAAATCGATGACTATGGACGAGTTTCTTCGTCAACTCGATGTAGCTGTTAATCAGGCTACTGAACTCATATTTCTTGAGCAACTTAGTCCACTAATGCCACGAGCAAAGCTAGAAGGGCTGTTTTCTGTCTTTCAAGTACAAATGAGAGAATTAGTTGGGGAACTCCGGCGTTCTCCAATCTATCAGTAGGAGCTAGGATGATCGCCGCTAATTTTGGGGTTTAAAGTTTAGTCGCAGCACCGGAAGTGGGACTAAAGCTCACATGGGCGATGAATACCGCTGTGTAAACGTGTGAATTGATCCGTCAGCAGTTGTGATCGATAGTTTACCGCCGTAAAGCCGATAGGACTTCCAGTCCGAACATGGGTAAGACGACAAGCCTTGAGGCCAAGGATCGCACGCCATCAGCGTAGAAAAGAATGACGCATTCTGCTTGATTGTCCCATCAGGGGCAAAAATGAAATATGCTTCTCCTTCATTCTCTTCTTCTTGTCCAAATCCGTTGCAGCCATCGGATCCTTCTACGGAACTACGGTTAATAAAAAAAAATGCCTCTGATGCACCTTTTTGACTCCAGGTCGTACCTACCAAACTTTGAGTGGTCTCGAGGGGCGACGGAGCTTGCCTCCCGTAGCGGTCAAATAAGGTTGTTGTTTTTCCACATGCTGCCACGAACAGGGTTAGCCCCAAACCCGTGATGCCTCGGATTAAACAGTTGAATGCCTGGTTCACGAGGCCACCAGTAAATTTCTTGACGCTCACGATAGAATCTCCTTTAGTCGCCGCCAATTTTGATGTCAAAACTCTTAAGTCCCAGAAATAACTGGACGTACCTACGTAAATAATGTCTACGTATTTTTCCTACAACCGAACTAGTTGCCTCATTTATCGGCATTTTCTTAAAAAACTTTAGTATTAATATTTATAAAGCGAACACGCTTGGGAAATGGCGGTGTCGGGAGATGGCATTGATGAGAAAGATGCTCGACGAGTCTACCGTCACTAAACTCCATTGGAATACCTAATATCTTCAGCATTATCACCAACCAGATAGCGCAGCCCCGGCTGAAAGTACCTTCCGACTTACCGCCTGGGATCGAAACACTGATCCGGTAGAGACGGATTCTCTAACTTCGTTGTAAGTCGCAAGTAACTAAATTTATATGCTTTACTCTTTAGCGAGCTACTTGTGCCTAGTAAAAGTCACTAAGAAACGAGGGCTCAATGTTTTCAAGCATCTGAATTCGTTTAGGTTTTCAAAAACGAGACGTGGCATCAAATTGCACCCATAAAATGGCACCTACCCTGACTTCCTGGCAGTCGAAACAGCGTCATCCATCTTGCCGGAATCATCGCCTTTTCGGCCCGGTGGTGATGTAACCAAAAATAATCCTAAAGACGGATCCCCTCGAGGCCGACTGGTCTAGGTAACTATTGATCAGTCCGCTTGACTGAGGGGGCGCGCATTGGGCATCCGGGGTTTAAAAACCTCCGCGACTACTGGAGCACTGGCAGTGCTGGCGGCTCTGATTAGCATCGGCATGACGACTGCAGCCCAGGCGCAGGGAGCCGGCAGTCTACCAATGACGTACTCGGGAAGGCTCACGGAATCCTCTGGTGCCCCCAAAGTGGGGCCAGTCGCCATGGAGGCGACGTTTTGGACGGCAGAATTCGATGGGACTAAGCTCGGGCAGACCTTCGAGTTTGCCAGTGTATTTCTGAGCCAAGGCGTCTTCACCCTGTACTTCCCGTTTATGGCCACGCAGGTACAGGAAATATTCCGAGACGGCAGCGAGCCTGTCTATATCGAAATCTCGACGGGAGATAAGACCTATCCACGGCAGAAGTTTAACTACATCCCGCTCGCTATGCGTGTCCCTGTTGATAATAGGAGCGTTGGGTTTGACACCACGAGCGGCAGGCTAGGAATCAATGGTGTGAAAGACGCAGCATCAGGTAGCGTGCTCGTCAGCAACGGCGCTGGAGGCGTGAAGTGGGACGACCTGAGTTCCGCCAACCTAACAGCTAAAACCGAGGCAGGTGCGGCGCCCACGGCGAACCAAGTACTTACTTACAAGAGCGGCAAGTGGGTAGCGGCAAGCTTACCAGCGGCAGCATCGGGCAACATCAACCTGGCGACTGAAGTGATCGGCACTCTCGGTGTTGCGAGCGGTGGTAGCGGCGCCACCAATTTCACATCAAACGGTGTCGTCCTCGGTAACGGTGCGAATAATCTGCTCACCACTGCAGCAGGCGGTGCTGACCAGGTGTTGAGAGTACCAACGGCTGGTGGTGTGCCGTCATTTGGCGCCTTAAATCTCGCTAGCACATCCGCTGTTACTGGAGTGCTGCCACTTGCAAGCGGTGGCACGGGATCTGACCTCAGCGGAACGGGCGGGACAGGGCAGTTCTTAAAACAAAGCTCAAACGGCGCAGTCATCACCGTCGACACAATCTCAGCAAGTGAAATACCGGCACTACCTGCGAATAAAATCCCTCTGGCGACAGACACAGCGGACGGATATCTCTCATCCACTGACTGGTCGGCGTTTAACGCGAAGCAAAATACTTTAGGCTACACACCACTCAATAGAGCTGGCGATACCGTGTCAGGTGCTATCGACATGAATGGAAACGCCCTCGCCAATGTCGGTAACTTGAGACTGGCGTCAGACAAAACTTTCGGTCTAGGGCGATTTGATAATGCATCAGAATCGCTCATGCTGGGGACGCTAATTGGCGGTGGAGCGAGTTCTCCGGATAAAGGGAAAACCTGGTTTAACACTTCGACCAACGAGATTAAGTACTGGGATGGAGCGACGGCTAAAGCCCTCGGCATCTCGGGAGCAGGACTGACTGAGCTGGGTGGTGTCACTGCAAGCACGCAGAGTTTTGGCACGAGCACCAGCGGGACAACTCTAGGATTCACCCCAGTTGGCACCGTCCACACGCTCAATATCCCCATGGCCTCTAGTGGTGTTAGTGTGACCGCAGGGCTCATTTCTAACACTGACTACACAGCGTTCTCTAACAAAGTAAACAGCGTTACTGCAGGCACCGGCATCGCAGTCTCGCCTGCGAGTGGGACCGTTACCGTGAGCCTTGCGACTGTTGGTAACGCCGGTACCTACGCCAAGGTTGTTACCAATGCTAGCGGTCAGGTGGTCAGCGGCGAGGCGCTCGAAAGCGCTGACATTCCTAATCTCGATGCGAGCAAGATCACGACTGGTCAATTGAGTGCTGCTAACGGTGGTACCGGCGTAAACTCTGCAGCCACATTTCCGATCTCCGGTACCGTGGTCACTCGCGACGCGACAGAGACATTAAGCAACAAGACTCTGACCGGAGCGGCAATCAACGGCGCCTCGAGCATCGGTGGCTCTACGACCATCAATACGACTGGTAGTGCAGTTACCGGAGCACTCACGGCATCAACGGTGACATCTCAAGGAAGCATCACGGTACAGGGCAACAGCACAAACGCAAATAAACTAGTACTAACCGATAAAGACAACACCAACTATGTCGCCTTCAAAGCACCTGACACGCTTGCCTCTCAGCTCACCTGGGAGCTCCCAGGTACGGACGGTACTGCAGGCCAGGTGCTCTCCACCAACGGTACAGGAACATTGAGTTGGGTGTCTGGTTTAGTTCCCACCGGCGCTGCCGGTGGTGACCTAGGTGGCAACTTCCCTAACCCTACCGTCGCGACAGTCGGCGGCAAGACATCTACCGCAATCGCCACCTCAATCAACGATACCTTGGCCGCGACAAGTGCTAGCACGGCCTCAACGATTGTGAAGCGTGATGCCTCGGGTAACTTCGCTGCCGGCACAATCTCAGCGAATTTAAACGGAAACGCCACGAACGTTACCGGTACGGTGGCCATAGCTAACGGTGGTACCGGAGCGACTACGGCATCGACTGCTTTCGATGCATTATCGCCACTGACTACAATCGGTGACATTTTATATGCGGGAGCTAGTGGTGCGGATACACGGCTCGCAGGCAATCAATCAACCGCCAGGCAGTTCTTATCAAGTACCGGAACTGGCAGTGTCGCCAATGCTCCGGTCTGGGCAGCACTCACAGAGAGTGATATCCCCGCACATAGTGCATCTCTGATCAATTCTGGCGTCCTCGGCGTCGCCAATGGCGGTACTGGCGCAGTGACCACAACTGCCAACTATGTGTTTGCTGGGCCGACCAATGGTACCGGTGCACCAACTTTCCGTTCTCTAGTCGCCGGAGACCTGCCAACCATGGGTGGTGCGAATGGAACCGCTGCAGGTACTGCTGGCGCCGTACCGGGGCCTGCTGCCACCGATAACGTCAAGTTTTTACGTGGTGATGGTACTTGGGCAACTCCAACTGCGGCGGCTGCTGGGGCGGCCAACCAGATCCAATACAATAGCGGAGGCCTTCTTACTGGCGATGCTAACTTTGTCTATTCGGGCGGTAACGTCGGGATAGGAACTGCTACGCCAGGCGCGAAGCTCGATGTTGCAGGGGTGTTGCGTTATGGTTCGGCTTTGTCCAACGGCCAGCTCAGCTATGGTGCTTCTGGCTTGGTTACGTTGGAAGGTGTAAGCGCCAACACATCAATAGCACTACTACCAACAGGGACTGGCAACGTCGGGATTGGGACGACGGCTCCAAGTTCGATCCTTGATGTGTCCAGCACTGCAAGTGGCGCACTAGGGCCTCGCCTTAGCATCACCAATCTCGGCGTCAATGGCGGCGCTGGAGGGTCAATTGATTTCCGCGTCGGTCCTTCAGCGCAAACCCAGCCGATTGAAGCCCGGATTCAATCAATAGACGACACACTTCTTTCAGCTCACTTGACCTTCTCGACTAAGGCCCAATCAAGCGGTGGTGCGCTTTCAGAGAAGATGAGGATCAGTTCTACCGGCAACGTCGGTATCGGAACAACAGCCCCAGCCGCAAAATTGGACGTCAATGGAACGGTCAAGATCAGCGGTGGTGCACCTGGTGCAGGCAAAGTACTGACGAGTGACGCTGACGGCCTTGCAACTTGGTCCACCCCGCTTGCTGGCACGGTGACCAGTGTTGGAATCACGGCCCCTGCGGCAGGCATCATAGTTAGTGGTGGTAGTCCGGTGACAAGTTCTGGCAACATCGTTCTGGAGCTAGGTAACGACCTTAATGCGCTCGAATCACTTACCACCAATGGATTGGCAAAACGCACCGCTGCCGACACATGGACCACCATCACTGACAATTCTGCTAACTGGGACTCTGCTTTTACCGATCGGCTCAAATGGGATGGTGGAGCGACGGGGCTGGTTGCCGCTACTGGCCGCGCTAGCCTAGGCCTAGGCAATCTGGCAACGCTGTCGAGTATCGGGTCTGGAGACATCACAGACGGTCAAATTGTAGACGCTGATATTTCGGCATCGGCTGCAATTAGTGACACTAAGTTAGCTACCATCAGCACTGCTGGTAAAGTTTCAGGATCAGCGATCATGTCTGGCACTATCGGTGGCAGCACGGCTATGAGCACCTCCGGGAATATAACAACGAGCGGCAATATAGGTGTCGGCACCACAACTCCAACTAAGACTCTCAGCCTTGAGTCATCGAGCACTAGCGATACTTCCATGCGGTTGAAGAACACGTCGGCAGGTGGGGGTGACTGGATACTCGGTAGTTATGGCTCTGCAAACGGCGCCGGTGCAGGCAAATTCGCTATTTGGGATGCCACGGCTGCTGCGAATCGACTAGTAATCGATGGTGCGGGAAATGCTGGGATAGGCCTTGCGTCACCAGGGGCAAGGCTGCAGGTGAGTGGATCCATTGCGTCCGTGCAGGCTACGGTGGCGAGTGGCAATGCAGTCGATTTTGCAAATGGTAACGTGCAGGTTCTCTCAAGTGTGGGAAGTTCGACCATCGCACTAAGTAACATGGTTGACGGGGGGTCTTACACGCTGGTGATTACAGATGGTGTAGCGAGGACCTACGCGTTTTCAGGTTGTACAGATGCTAGATTTATTCCTGACAACGGTCCAACTATTAGCGGTAAATATAGTACCTATTCGATCATGAAGATAAGTATTTCGGGGGTTGCGACTTGTCTCATTAGTTGGATGAGTGGATTCTGATTGCGAGATTGAAAAACCAAATTTGGTGACAAGCGAGAAGTCATGAGGGCTGGGTTTTTAATAAAAACTAAAGTAGCGGGATTTATTGCCGCAGCTGTCATGATTTTTTTATTGTTACGATCACCCGGCCTAATCGCTGCTGGTTACTACAACGGATTCGGTTGGTCGACAACCGGCATGGCTAGGACCTGGGCGCTTTTGCTCAACGGTGTCGGTCCATCGTCGGTTTACGGACGATTCATAACTCGTGACACAAATGGCAACTATTATGTAGCCGGTGAGACTAATGCCGATATGGACGGACAAGTCATTGGCAGTAATCTTGATGCATTTATTTCAAAATATGACAGCGGATTCAATCTAATTTGGACCAGATTAATTGGTCCACGCCACTTGTCTTACACCGCATCACCTAGGCATATTTATATCGATTCAAATTTTAATGTTTACATCGCTGGCTTTACGACGGGGAGTATAGATGGAAACGTGCGACTTGGAACTACCGATGCCTTTGTGACAAAATTTGACTCTACTGGCACCAAATTATGGACACGGCAGATCGGCGCCACCTCTGGAGCAACTACTAGAGCTTACGGTGTTGGCGTGGATAGCAGCGGCAACGTATTTATTGGTGGGGATACTTCTGCGTCAATTCAGGGCGCCGCCATGATTGGCACAACCCAGGACGGCTTTATAGCAAAATTTGACGGTAGTGGTAACGCGCTGTGGGCTAAGCATATTGGATTAGCAGGAAGTGCAACTATGGGGACTGCAGCAGCCATTGATCCGAATGGCAATTTTTATCTCACCGGCTGGACCAATGGTAATTTGGACGGCGTGACAAAATCCGGTTCGTATGCGTTCTTTGTGACCAAATATGACGGAGCAGGCAACAGACAGTGGACCCGACTAAACGGACCAAATTCTGGCGGGGCAGCAGCAAGAGCCATCGCAACTGATTCGTCCTCAAATGTATATATCACGGGCGAGACAACCGGTGTAGTGGCTGGGGTTGCCATGGCCGGTGTTCAGGATACCCTGACCATTAAATACAATAGCGCTGGAACTTTACAGTGGATGCAGCAAATTGGAAATTTTGGTTCGTCTTTATACACCTACGGAGTTTCAGCGACCCCATCAGGGGAGGCCTACATAAGCGGCTATAGCACAGGCGGTGGGATAGATGGAAACGCTCAGATTGGTACGCGTGATGCTTACATCGTTAAGTACGACGGGAATGGCAACCGACTTTGGACACGAGTGAATGGTGCATCAGGCAAGGATTCCTACGGCGTAGCCGTTGCAGCAAGTAATTCCGAGTCCTATTTATTCGGATACGTGAATACAGGACTCAATGGCAATACGTTGACGGGATCGCTAGATTTACTCGCAATACAGTATGATTCATCCGGCAATAGACTTAGGACGATACAGCGAGGCTTTATTGCGCCAAGAAAAACTGATCCTCGCGGTGTTGTGACTGATGCAGAGGGCAATATCTATGTCGGAGGGTATACTACTGGAAGTTTACCGGGCTTCAATCTTTCTAGCTTTGCGGACCTGATGCTCGTTAAATTTGATCGATGGGGTAGAAGGCAGTGGATAAGGCAGCTTGGGGCCGCTGCTGGGAAAGTCCTATACATGCTTGGTGTAGCCAAAGACCCGCAGGAAAATATTTTGATTGCTGGGTACACCGATACCGCTGTGGACGGTAACACACTTACAGGAACCTTTGACCTGCTAGTGGTCAAATACGATAAATCGGGCAGTAAACTCTGGAGCCGGCAGATGGGGGTATCAGCTTCGATCACTTACTGTTTTGCGGTCGGGTCTGATTCTAGCGGTAATGTTTATGTGACTGGCAGAACTAACGGCAACTTAGATGGTGTGTCGCGCACAGGGAGCTATGATGCTTATTTGGTTAAATTCGACGCAAATGGCAATAAGCTCTGGACCAGAATGATTGGTACCAGTGGATTCACGACGTCAGCGGCACACATAATCACGGATGCATCCAATAATATTTTTATCATAGGCACTACCTATGGTTCTTTAGACGGTAACGTCCGCATTGGTAGTGCCGATTTTTTCATCACGCGATACGACGCCAGCGGAACTAAAGCCTGGACAAAAACTTTTGGGGCCAGCGGCAGCGCGGCTGTTTTAAGAGGGGCTGGGATATCTCCAGACGGAAATATTTATATCGCTGGCGAAACTACAACTAGTTTTGACGGTAATCCCAAGCAAGGTGCCACAGATTTTGTACTTTTGAAGCTTGATGGAAATGGGACTAAGATTTGGAGTCGACAAAGGGGGGCGGCTGGTGTGATTACCGTTCCAAAATCTCTAGCAATCAACGGCAACCAAGGCGTTGTAGTGGTCGGCGAGACGGCTGGTGGTCTCAATGGTGGTGTGGCTACTGGAACGACTGACGTTTTTGCAGTCAATTACGATCAGAATGGCAACGAGAAAAGCGCTCGTCAATCTGGGGTGGCAAATTTTCCAACTCTGGGTCTAGCATCGACTGTGGACGCATACTCCAGGTTAATCATTACCAGCCAAAGTAAAGATGGTTTTCTTGGACAATCAGATGGTGGGGTGCCCATGTATCTGCTTAGCAGCCAAGTGAACGCAGCTTCCTGGTAACGACTAACTATCATTGATCGGCATAGGGCGCAGCGGTTAGCTGCGCCCCGACCAGACCAGACCACCTGTCATGCGGGTCCGCACCAGGCGGTTCGAGAGGTTGAGGTCATGTGAGTTGAGATATGCTAAGCTCGTCGAAATATTTGACGGTAAGGATGCGATTCAATCTTGGGGTTTGACGACATTCGTCGACCCGTTCTTGCAGCTGTTTAATATGACTCGTGGTGGCGGAGGAATGTTCTCTTCAGGTAGCTGCCACTTACAGTCTTTGAGCTGGTCGGATTTACCTGTGCATACGCATTTCCATTTGAATCCCAGGCCCGAACACATCGTCGCTGGTTTTTTAGGGGAATCACCGCCAAATTTTTCATCATTCTCTGCAGCAGCATTACACTCCCAAGGAGCCTGCGGTCCGAATCCATGACAACGCTGCCATTCATTATATTTGTCTGAGCTCGCATCGGTCGTCTTATTGAGACTGCCGCAATTAGCGTTTTCTTTACTTAGTAGATGCTCGCCAGACTGAACAACCGTTTTAGCTAGTTCTCCAGTCTGCTTTATGGCTTCTGTAGCTACGTCGTCAGATTTTAACATCAGGCCGCTTTTTTCCCCGTCAGCGGACTGTAACGTAAGCCCTTTTGGTAGGCCGTAGCGTTGGATTAAGGCATCCATGACCACTAGCGAGCTTGCGCCTCGCAATGCTTGGTCAGCGGAAAATTTGCTCACTGCCTTCATGATGGCATCGTAATTGGCTGGAGCAGTGCCGATGAGGCGGAGCATGTTGAAACCAACACCCAGATCTTTGGCATTTAGACGCTCAGTCAGCACGCCATTTTTCTTAAAATAGTCGCGGAGGGTATATTTTTTTCCGTCAACCGCTGCGAAATTGGATGCCGATGATAAAACTTTGGCCTTGGCTTTAAATCCCGTGAGCTGTTGTCCTTTAACTACAATGGTATCGCTAAGCTTATCGATACCGTCCGTCGCTGCTCTGTCGATGAGGTCTTTAAATTTGGACTTAAACTGATCGTCTAAATCCATGCCACTGTAGAATTGCGCAAATTCCGCCGCGATCTCTCCGTCGGCCCCTAATAAGTCACTTACCGCACCGTCAGATCCAGATGTGCAGCCTCCGAGCGTCCCTGAGGTGGCACTCACGACGGCCAAATTTAACGCCAAAAGTGCTTTTACCGACCGAAATTGTTTGAGAAAATCAATTTGCTCATGGCGAGCCTTAAGGTTTATCATTACGGATCTCCTCTAAAAATTTACTTTTCCAAAAGCACTGCCATCGTTTTTTACTAGAATCCGTATCGGCATTTTCAGATAATAACTTTAGATTTAGTCATCAATTTTTTACAAATAGCAAAATTTGCTACTTTTTGTTCACCTTCCTGATTAGACGCCTTGCGTAACATTCCGCACTTGGAAGCAGCGGCGGAAACCAGAAGGCGTAGCCTCCCGTACCATGAGATTTAGCGCACCGATCTGCAGCTATTGCCCACAAAAGTAGCGAACAAAGACCAACACCCGACCAGCGTGAGCTAATCGGGTGTTGGCAGTGATTTAGATTGAAGCGCGCTTCGATTCCGGACCTGTTAGCAGCGCCCGATCGGTCGACCTAATCCGCGGATACAAGGACCACCGCGGCCGCCGCCTAGGCCGAAACCAATTCCCGTTCCGATTCCAATTCCAGGGCCGCCGAAGCCTCCACCGATACCAATGCCCGGGCCACCGAAGCCACCGCCGCCGATACCGATACCAGGACCGCCGCCGAAGCCACCGCCGCCGCCACCACTTCCGGGCCCGCCACCGACGCCACCGCCGCCGATGCCGGGTTGACCGCCACCGAAGCCACCGCCGCCGATGCCGGGTTGACCGCCACCGAAGCCACCGCCGCCGATGCCAGGTTGACCGCCACCGAAGCCGCCGCCACCGCCCATGCCGGGTTGACCGCCGCCGAAGCCGCCGCCACCGCCCATGCCGGGTTGACCGCCGCCGAAGCCATTATTACCACCAGGCTGACCATTTTGACCGCCGAAGCCGTTGTTGGCACCTGGTTGACCGTTCTGGCCGTTCTGACCATCGAAGCCGTTATTCCCACCGGGCTGGCCGTTTTGGCCGCCGAAGCCGTTATTAGCTCCGTTAGGATTGTTGGGATCTACGCCACCCTGGGGTGCTGTACCTGTGCCGTTACCAGTGGCTTGATTGCTGCCGTTGTCGGCTTGGCCTTGTGCTGTGAATGAGATGCTCGCAGCTGGCAGGGTGACGTTGGTTGAGATGATCGTCGCCCGCACCTCGAGAGTGTAGCTCGTACCATTCTGTAGGTTGCTAAAGTTGTAAGTGTCATTCCCGTTACACGGGGCGTAGCTCCCCTCAGTCGCAAGCTTGCACTCGAATTTAATATCACTCGGACTGGTACCGGCGGGCAATCCGATCACGGTAAACTTAACCGATTTAGCAGTAGGATTACCTTGGAGACCTGCGCCGTCCAGGAACACCACCGATGGTGCCTGTCCTTGCGACTGGTCGTTCGCTCCAGCCGGTAGCTGCGGCTGGGTGTCTTCGTCTTCATCTTCGTCTTCATCTTCCTCGACCTCAACTGGAGTGGTCGGGGCAGGAGCCGCGGCGGGTTTACTTTTACTGCGACCGCAGGCCGATGAAGTCAAGGCGCCAAGGGCTAAAAGTAGCAAGAGGCACTGACGTGGATTGCGTGGTGACACCAACATATAGGCTCTCCTTGCAGGGGATATTTTTTACACCATAGGGGCGGAAAGCTTTTTATCAAACTATATTAAAATTTTCAAGTTTTTTTATAACTTTTATTAATAATTCTATAAAATCGGTAAGTTACTGGCCAGTTGGCCAGTCTCAACTCCTCTTAACTTGTGGGGGAATCGTTGCAAACCGCCCCTCTTGATAATCGACAAAGGCCTGCCTGATTTCGGCCTCAGTATTCATGACAAAGGGGCCGCGGCGGGCTACCGGTTCTCTGAGCGGGCGTGCCGCCAAGACCAAAAACCGACAGGGGCCGGCTGCGGCCTTAGCCACGATTAGGTCACCGGCCTCCTCAAAGAGGACCAGCGTGTGGGCCCGCACTTCGGCACCATCGGCACCGACGTGGCACTTGCCTTCGAATAAGTAAACAAGACATGTTTGCCCTATGGGCACAGATACTTTAAAGCTGCCTTGAGCAGCGAGTTCGATATCAAGATACAGAATGGGTTCGGTGGTCTGCGTAGCGGCCGTCTCGCCACCAAAGGCGCCAGCTAAGATGCGGACCTTAGCCCCTTCTTCAGGGCGGTCAACCACAGGCACACTTTGGGCGCTGAGCTCCTGATAACGCGGAGCCATCATCTTGTCTTTGGCAGCCAAATTGACCCATAGCTGGAAGCCATGCATCTTGCCGCCCGACTTTTGAAAGGCCTCCGACGGCATCTCCGAATGCACGACACCGGCACCTGCCGTCATCCACTGGAGGTCTCCTGGAGTGAGCTTGCCGGCATGCCCAGCCGAGTCGCGATGCTCCATCTCCCCAGCAAGCAGGTAGGTCACCGTTTCAAAGCCGCGGTGGGGATGGTCTGGCGCCCCTTTAGCTCCTCCAGGGGGATAGATGACTGGTCCCATTTCATCGAGAAGCAAAAAAGGATCGACCTGCATCAGTTCAGGAGTAGGAAATGGGCGATGAACCAAAAAACCACCACCTTCGAGCACTGGCCGTGCGGCCACGATCCGAGCAATCTTCTTTTGCGACTTAGCCGAGGAGACAGTCATTTTGTAAACCTATTTATGTTAGAATTAAGGTCTTAGATCCACCGATAATCTGCAGAATTTAGCCGCTAGCAAGAATCATCATATCATGCACTTCTGCACGGATACCTTGGCCTATAACTTGCACTGATCCACTTTCAGTTCAGGAATCGTTAACCCCCTTGAGATTAGAGGATGAGCTGTGGCATTGATTGAACGACACCTCGACCTAACCCCACCGAAACATCAATCCTCGTGGCGTAAAATTGCCATTGGCACTTGGCGGACGCCCAAGGATCCAAGTGTGTACGGCATTTTGGAACTTAGGTGTGAAAAGGTCCTGGCATACATGAGTCGCGTGAGTGAGGAGTGCGGGGAACGCATCACGATCACCAACTTCATTGGTAAGGCGCTGGCAGAATCTATGCGGCGTCACCCCGAAATCAACAGCGTACTTAGATACGGCAAGATTTACCGGCGGCGCCATGTGACACTCTTTTTTCAGGTTGCCACGGACCAATCGGGACAGGATCTATCAGGAATTATCGTCCGTCAGGCTGAGAGTAAGTCTCTAGCGGCCATGACCACTGAGATGAACAAACGCATCGCGTCGGTGCGTGATCGTTCTGATAAATCGTACTCACAGATGAAATCTCTGATGGCACGGATTCCAGGTTGGCTCACGGGATGGGTGCTTGATGCAGCAAGTTTCATCCAGTACACACTCAACATTTGGTCGCCGCTACTCGGTACACCTAAAGACCCGATGGGTAGCGTCATGATCACAAACATTGGATCACTTGGTCTTGATTTTGGGTTTGCCCCCCTTGTGGCCTATTCCCGTGTACCACTACTAGTGGCGGTCGGAGCCATCAAAGATAAACCCGTGGTTGAGGACGGCAAACTCGTCGTCGGCAAAACGGTGCCGCTGTGTGTCACCTTTGACCACCGGCTCATCGATGGCGTTCATGCCTCGAAGCTATCGCGAGCGATGGTCAAGATTTTCGAGGATCCCGAAACAGAACTCAGCGGCTTACAGGAGTCTCTCAACGAAGCCGTGGGTATTACACCCAAGGTTGCTTCAGGGCACCAGGCAGTCGCGGTTCCCGCTTGATAGCGAGCTGACGCAAAAAACTAAAAGGCTGGGAAACTCGAAAGTTTCCCAGCCAAACCGTACTAAACTGTGCGGCTTTACCAAGCGGCTATTAACCGCTTAGAATTAGCGCCAGTAGCCGTAGTAGTTATAGCCACCGAGTCCGCCGAATCCGCCGTACCCGTAGCCGTAAGACGCACCGCCCCACCATAGGATTGGGGAGTAGGAGCCTGCCCAGTAGCCGGCGCCGTATCCGCCGTAGTATCCGTAGCCGTAACCGTATCCTAGCCCGCCTCGGCCCCAACCACACCATGACTGGGTCGAAGAATCACCGTTGAGCTCATCCTTACTCTGAACGACCTTCTCTGGGTCTTTGCCATTTTCGAAAGCGGCTTCTAGAGCAACTGCATCGCTAACGATAGACTTGTCAGCAGAGATGGTGCGCATGGTGGGCTCACCGATTGGGTTCCCGCTAGCGTCAACAGGAACGCGAACGATAGTTCCGGCTGGGATCGCAGCTGCTTTAACGTCAGCAGCTACAGGCTGCTCGCTGCTGTTCTTGGTGCCGCACGCGCTAACGCCAGCAACCAAAGCCACGACGATGAGTGATTTTGCTAATTTCATCTGAAGCCTCCAGGCAATTGATTCGAGGACAGGTGGTCCTCACTAGGGGTTGTTAAACTCATTCTTACCAGGCAGAAGTGTTTTTATATTATTTTAAAAATAAATCAAGCTTTTTATTATAATTAATAAAATTAATCAGTACTATTAATTGGTTGGGTTGATGATTTTCAATAAAATACGACGATGAAATTATGATGATCTCATAACATCGCTATACTTATGACCGCAGCTAAGGTAGCCCACATCAATGAATGCAATTAGTTATACTTGGGCCGCGCTGGATGACATTGGATTGAAGAGAGAGAGAGAGATTTATGGAGAGAAATGGTAGGCGTTTACGGATTTGAACCGTAGACCCCCGCGGTGTAAACGCGGTGCTCTAACCAACTGAGCTAAACGCCTGTCCTGACGGAAATTCCGTGAGACCCAGGTTTTCCCAGAACATGCCGTGTCCTGTCAACTGCAAACCGCCGTAGCGGCCAGAACTTTTCTAATTTCTGTCGCCCTGACAGGTGCAATCCACCCGCGGTCGGTAACGATGGCGGTGATAAGCGCTGCAGGAGTGACATCGAAGCTGGGATTGAAGACGGGGGCAGCTGGCGGGGCGATCCTTATCCCAGCGATCTGTCTCAACTCTTCAGGAGAACGGTCCTCAATGGCTATAGCTTTACCGTCATTTAGCTGCAGGTCAAAAGTCGTCGTTGGGGCGGCCACTACGAAGGGCACTTGATGAAAATGGGCCTGAACAGCCAGGTTGTAGGTACCAATCTTATTGGCCGTATCGCCATTGGCCACAATGCGGTCAGCCCCAACACAGACCAAGTCCACCTCGCCCCTCTGCATCAAGACAGCAGCAGCACTGTCGCAGTTGAGCCTAAATGGTATGCCTTCGCGCTCTAACTCGTAGGCGGTTAGACGCGACCCTTGGAGGTATGGCCTGGTTTCGTCCACGTATACCAATGATAAAAGCTCCGCAGCCCATAGAGCCCTGATGATGCCAAGTGCCGTCCCAGAGCCTGCGGTAGCTAAGGCGCCCGTATTACAGTGGGTAAGTATCCTTAGCTTCTTACCGAAGCGCTGCTGCCGCACCCAACTTAAGCCATATTGTTCAATCGCCTCGCAGGTGGACACGTCCCCAGCAACGATACGGTGGGCCGCAGCCTCAAGTTTAGCAGCGACTTCATGCCTCGGAGTCTCGAGTGTAAATTTAGCCGCCAGGTCGCGCATCACATTAAGTGCCGTAAACAAATTCACTGCGGTGGGGCGCGTGGCGCCAAGTCGCGTCAGCTCCAACTCAAATACTCCTAGGTCGTCGCGCCAGCTCCCCCGCTCTCTAGCCCGCCGCACCGCACTGCCTGCGAGAGCCAGGACAGCAGCATTAGCGATGGCGGGAGCACCGCGCACCACCATCGTCTCAATGGCATGCGCTACGCTATCTACAGAGGTACATGCCACCCAAACTTCTGAACCAGGCAACTGCCGTTGATCCAATAAGTGGAGGACACCTTCTTGGTATCTGCAACTAGAAACCATGCTGGCCCTACCTTTTCGCTAGAGCCAGCACTATACCGTTAAACAGCTAGATCGTCGTCAAATAGATCTTCGTCATCATCGTCGTCGATGGAGCTAAGGTCTTTGGTCTGCTCCTTGGGCTTTTCCTTCGGCTTTTTCTCCGCTTTTTTGACCACCCCGTGCGACGAGAAGTCGATGACCGATGCCTGCTGCGAGGCAACTTTGAGCTGGCTGAAGTTAGATAGCCCCGTCATCGGCATACTGACCTGACTGACTCCGGTCACTGGCGTTACGCCGCTTTTACTTACGACGCTTGTCGCTAAAGGCATGGATACGGAACTCGCCATCGTCGACACTGCAGATACGTTAGTATTTGGCGCGACACCGTGACCGCTTAATTCACTTTGGTCGGCGAAGTCGCGGAACTGCTGTCCAGCGCGCCGCCTCCGCCACCAAACAAAGGCGAGTACCATGCCGATCAATCCACCAATGGCTGAACCAACCATCGTTAGATTAGAAAAGCGCTCTGGAGTTGGTGTACCCAATTGTGTTGAGACCATCGAAGTCCAGGCCTCAGCCAAATACTGATTGGCTCCCTCGCCCTCGAAGTGTTCCGCAACGTCGGTGAAAGTCACCAAGTAATGCCTCGAGGTCGACGACACGAGAATGTGGGCTTGCATCAGAGCAGTTTTTTCGAGCTGAAACTCGGTATAGAATAGAAGGCCCCTGCGCCCATCATTAAGCTCTATCGGCACTTGGTTACGAACCCGGTATTCATAAATTGCTGGATTAGCTTGGGAGAAACGCTGGGGAATTTTTTCCTCAAACTCTTTCGCAGTGACAGCGTCGATATAGCGTGGACCAGAGAATGCGGCCACCTGCAAGGTCCGCTGATACTTCACTCCCTCTTGCATCGGTGGCTGCGCCAGTAGCGTCAAATCGGGACGCTGCGTGTAAACTTCCCAACCTTGCGGTGGTGAAATCTTAAAGTCACCATCTTTAACCGATACCGGACTGCCGTCGGCGATCACCATGACAGGTTGCGGTGGTGGAGGCGGTGCAGCTGGTTCAACAGGTGCCGCTGATGCGGTAGGCTCTGCTGGTGCAGCCGTTTGCGGCGCTGCAGCTTGCTCCGTCGCGGGCGGCGTAGCCTCGGCCGGAGGTGGCGTAGTCAGACCTGGAGGAAGTGTAGCAGTTGCATTCTGCGCCGCGAGTGGTGCGGAACCAAGTCCCATGACCACGCCCATACTCAAAACTTTTTTGTTCATGACAAACATGGCTGTCTCCTTGGAATTAAGCTGTCGGGCGACGGCTTTGCGCACTGCCGCGGCGTCTTTCGATCATGTCTTCACGACTTAAATGGACCGCTTCTTCGATGATATCGATGGCGTAATTGTCGAGTTCATAGACGCCGTAAGTAATGTGCTGATCACGTTTGTGTACACGTCTGGTTTCAGTCCCCGGTTGTTCGTCACTCATTTCTATATCAACGGGTAATCCATCAGGTAACCGGGCTACGAGACGCAACGCCGAGTGATAGCCATCGACTGGATGACACATCGGCAAGGAGTCAACCATATAGATGGCGACAATCTTCCACTGAGTTCCCTGCGGGCTACGTGTCGTCGTGGCAAAAAAGCAGATATCACCGAGGCGAGGCTCGGGGCCCATCGGGCGGAGGAGTCTCTCTATAGATTCGGTAGAACCAGTAACTAACTCGTTGTACCGCCGGGGAGACAAATTAATCAGCCATTTGCGCGTCTGTTGCGGCATGGTTAAGGTTGGGTCAAGTTCATCGCCACGCAATTCTTCCTCGACGTCGGAAAGCTCCAGCGACAGATGCGAGTAAGGTAGCCCGTGTGATTTAAGCAACGATACAGAACGTTGCAGGCATCGCGCTGCCTCTTCGGCATTACCTAACTTAGCGTGTGTATGACCGAGCAGACCGGTCACCTCAGGGTCATCTCCATGCCCCTCGGCCAATAGTTTTGCAAGAACTTTGCGCGCAGCTGGATAATCAGCATCCTCATAAAGGGCATAAGCCTGGTAATAACGATAATCGACTGAATCAGGGTAGAGCTCCGTCATCCGTTCAGCCACTAGTGCAGCTGCCGCATAAAAACCGGCCTCGATGCATAAGTGAAATTCAAAGAGGTGAGACAGCGATGCGACAGGGCATTGCTCACGTATTGATGAGAGGATGAGATTCAATTCGTCACGATAGCCAGTGGCTAGAAGTGTACGAGCTACAGTTTGCCAATGATAATAGTCGACGAGGGGAACTTCTGTGAGCAACGGGAAAGTAAGCTGCTCGTCACGATTAGAGACCAACTGGCGCAATTCAAGACAGTAGGGGTCAGCCTTATAGTCCTCGCAGCACTTAGCCATGAAGCGCGCTGCATCGAGCTCATCAAGTTCATAGTGAGCTAAGCCGCGGAGTGCAAAGTAGGTGGCTTGATCCTCAGGATTGGCGCGACCGAGAGTCAACAGCAGCTCCTTCACCAAACGCAGTGAGGGGCGATCGGCCTGCTCGGCGAGAGCCTCAATCCACAGTCGGATCACTGCGAATCGCCCCACCATGTCAGGATTTTCAGCTAACATTGCCGAGGCATGACTAGCGGCCTCTGCATACTGACCACTCCACATAAAGCGGAGCGCCTCACCGTAACCACCAAAGCCATGTGCATACGCCTTTTCCGGGGTCAAAAGAGTGCGCTGGCTAAGTTCACAGGTACGCTGGACACGGCTGAGCAGTTGAGCTCGCATCATCCGGTATTCCTCCCAGAAGGTATGACGTGATGGTGGCTGTCACTCGTTCATCGGCAGCCGTCACGACAACTTGAGAGGTGTACCCTTGAAATAAACAAAAGGTCCCAGAGCGGGACCTTCCATCTTAGTAACTTAAGCAGGGGGGACTGCGGTTACCCAGCCCGGCGTACTTTGGACCGTCCTGTACCCGTCGCAGGACGCGATTTGGCAGGGTTCTGGACATTATTAAGGGCTCCATCGAGCTCTTCGGCGCGGTCTATCAGGGTTTCACGGAGTTCATCGTAGCAGCTGTCACAAAGTGGCTGGTCTACAGCCGAAGGCTGGACCTCGTTCCAGAGAAGCAGCACGGTCCAGGCTTGTTCGCTGAATTCGCGCCTGCGGCACTTACTTTCGGTTCCACAATTGCAACATTCCGATGATGTGTGTTGCATAGTCGCCGTTCTCCCGAGTCGTTCGATTTTAAGCCTCACAACGTCCCCCCATGGTCGTTAAGTAGCAGCAAAAAACTCTGAGGCCTCAATGCCTCTCCCCTCTACAGGCACGTTTTTGATGTGGCTGTATCGGCATTCTGACCGAAAACTTTAGCGCAATCGCAACTGACACGATTTTAGGTAGGGTTTTTAAGTATATACCCCGGCCTTAAACCGCCACGATGATGAAACGATAGGTCTAACCCTATGGATCCGCACCGTGTGTTCAAATACCTACAATTTATGATGTCTTAGCTCGGATCCTATTCTCCATAAAACATTCTCATAGTCAATGTTTTTTCTGGCTAGGTGGCCGAAACTTTTTGGAAATTTAACAATTGGGTGCTGATTAGGCTCACTGATAGTGCCGACCAGGTCATTAATTGACTTTCAGATACGGTGCACCTTCGAAGTAATAGCGCAGAATATCCTGCTTTATGTTGTGAAACCGTAGACTTTCGCTACGCATAGTAAGCAGAGGCTTCCAGATGCGATTCGCGTGGTCACGCGCACCATTGCGGTAGTGCAAAAGCCCTTGAAGATATCGCGTTTCCGGATCGGAATCCGCGTCCATTTGATCGAGTACCTGCTTGGCGTGCCTGATCTGTCCGATCTTTAGGTATGCATGGGCCAAGGTCCGATTACTACGGCCGTCCTGTCCCTCAGCAAGATCAAGAGCGAGCTTGGCGTACTCGACAGCCTTGTCGAAACTCCTGTTTTGCCAAATATAGCAGTCGGCTAATTCGAGATAAGCACGAGCCTTAGCACCCGATGGAATGCTTGAGTACATCAGCATCTGTTCAAACCAGACCCCTGCAGTCTCGAGTTGCCACAGTTCCTTATAAAGCGTGCCAAGTGCCCAGCAGATGCTGTAACTATCAAAATTAGTATTCAGCAGTTTAATGAATTCATAGGTTGCCATTGCCGCATCTTGGCGACAGGCAGAACGCACCAAATCCTGCAGCGTGTCGTCGGATCCGTTGGCATAAAGATAACGGAGTTTGCGACGAGCATAGGCCAGCTCGTAAGCATGTTGATCTTCGATACGGTCGGTTTTTTGGTCAAATTCCTGCCATGACAGCGGGGAATCATCGCCACTCGTGATTGCGGTCAACACTGGGTCTATTTTCTTCTGCTCGGCGTCAAGCGTAGCTAGATTCATCAAGTTGATGATTTCTTGCACAAGATAGGAAACATTCCAGGGATCCATCTTAAGAACTTTGCGCAAAATATTCTGAGATTCCGCAAAGTCCTTTTTGCGCGCGAAAAAGCTCGCCTTAAGCCAGTATATTTCGGCGCGATCATCGCTAGGCAAGGTGGCGTCAGCGCTGATGCGATCCAAAATGCCGTTAGCCTGATCGGCTTCGCGGTAATGGAGTACAAAGTTAGCGTACTTGAGTGCTGTCGAGCGGTTCAGGTGATCGATCTGATACATCTTGTCAAAATGCTTGCCGGCGCGCTCGATATTGCCGAGCTTAAGGTAAACATCAGCAATATGGCCCTGGACGTCGGCGTCACCAGCAAACTTCGCGATCAAGCTATGAAGTAACGCAAGCAATTCAACCTTGTCACCGTTGCCACTGATAAGCTGACGCAATCGCTCTCTGCCGATCAAGTATTCCTCAACATTAACTCCAGCAAGCTTCAAATGACTAACCAAGAGACAAAATCTCACGTCACTGTGCTCTGGATGCACTTGATAAGCGGCTGTGAATAGTTCCTTGGCTATTTCAAATTCTCCGAGAGCCAAAAACTGAGAACCAATTTTTTGGATCACTTGAGAGCTTGCATTCTTGCGTCGCAAAATCTTTTCATAAAAGACGCAGGCACGGCTGAGACTGTCGAAATCTTCAAGAACCTTAGCAATAAAATAGAGTACATGCTCTGCAACTTTTTCATCGACCAAGGCACTGTCGGCGAGCGCATGAGCCCGTTGGCGACGATCTGCTGCTTGGACTCGGTCTCCTTGCGACTCAGAAATACGCGCCGTGGCAAAGAGTTCGTATACTTGAATCTCCAGGGGGCAATTGCCCTTGTTCTCTATCCACCAGGTGGACAGCGTTTGGATGGCAACCTCGGCATCTAAATAACGTTCGCGCTGCAGAAAGTCCTGACAGAGTTGGCGATGCGTTTCAAAGTTCCCGTAAACATTGTACGGCGCAGCACGCTCGAAAAGATAAAAGAAATGATCCCCTCGCTTGTCGTCTCCGAGTTGATAGTGCACCTGACTAAGACCAAAATAGGCAACAACCCAATTCGGGTCTATGTTGAGGGCTTGTTGGTAATTAAAAATCGCCCGCTCGTAACTACCCAGTTGCTCCATGGCGTACCCGATGCCGTAGTAGGCTGCAGCACTTGCGCCGTGGGTGCGAATCAGCTCCTGAAACTGGGCGGCCGCTTCGCTGGGTGCGAGCATATCGCCCTGCTGCTGAATGAGTACAATGCAGGTCTCAACCAATGCTAGGTTGGCAGTTCTCTGCAAAAGTTGCGCATAATGCTGCCGCAATTTGTCGAGGCTTTTAAGCATGGTCGCCAACTCAATACGGCGGAAATGGACCAAGGCCTCATCGCGACCATCTTCACTGGCAACTAGATGCGCCAACACCTGATCAGCGTCAGCGTAGCGCTTAACGAAAATCAGCTTGTTTGCCTCTTCGAGTTGTTGTTCGACTGACCGCAGCATAATACTCCCTGAGGACTTGGTAGAGCCCTCAGGGAGTTATCGACCGTTAGCCGGCAAACATTACACATCGACAAGATTTAGCCCTTGGTGCTTCGACAAGAAGCACCAAGGGCCACTATTTATTCAGTGAGTTAGAGCGCGTTCAAGCACCGAAGGCTTGCGTCCCAGTTATCTCCGCACCGACAATCAGCAGGTGAATATCGTTGGTGCCTTCGTAGGTATAAACTGTCTCCAAGTTGCACATATGACGCATGCTCTTATACTCTGCCATGATACCGTTGCCACCGAGCATATCACGGCAAGATCTGGCAACCTCGAGTGCAGCCTCAACATTGTTCTGTTTAGCCATACTAACTTGGGCAAAGTGCAAATTGCCCGCATTTTTCAGCTGCCCAAGACGAAGGGCCAGGAGCTTACCCTGGGTGAGTCGCGACAGCGCCAGAGCAAGCTTACGTTGGATCAACTGACTGTGACCAATCGGGCGCCCAAAAGTCACGCGATCCTTGACGTAGCCGATCACCTCGTCAAAACAGGCCTCACCGGCACCAAGGACGCCCCAAGCGATGCCGTACCGCGCTTGCGTGAGACAGGCGAGAGCTGATTTGAGTCCCGCGGACTTAGGCAGTATCGCATCTTTAGGTAGCTTGATGTTGTCGAAGTAGAGCTCCGAAGTCACAGATGCCCGCAACGACAGCTTCCCAGTCATCTTACGCGCAGTGAATCCCTTGCTATTCGTCGGAACGACGAATCCTCTGATGCCGTCGGCAGTCTGAGCCCAAACGACTGCGACTTGGGCCAGGTTGCCGTTGGTGATCCACATCTTGGAGCCGTTTAATAGCCAGTGGTCTCCTTTATCCTCAGCGCGCGTCATCATGGCGCCTGGGTCTGAGCCACCGTTAGCTTCGGTCAAACCAAAACAGCCAATGGCCTTGGCACTACCAAGTTTGGGCAGCCACTCTTCCTTCTGCGCCTCACTGCCAAAGGCGTGAATAGGGTACATCACCAGCGATCCTTGCACCGAGGCAAAGCTTCTGAGACCGCTGTCGCAACGCTCAAGCTCCTGCATCACCAAACCATAAGCGATGGCATCCATACCGGGGAGCCCGTAGCCATTTAGGTTTGAGCCGAGGAGACCAAGTTCACCAAGACGCGGAATAATCTCCGTCGGGAACTTCTCCTCCAAGTAGCAGTCCTTGATCCGCGGCTCAACTTCCTTAGCAACGAATTCGCGCACGCTTTGCTCTACGAGGCGTTGCTCTTCAGTCAGGAGATCTTTGATATCGACGAAGTCAGGAAACGGAGATGAATGCGGCATAATAGTTAAGCCTCTAAAAAATAGGTTGCAACAGCCGGAGCATCGCTGATCACCAATCTCAACGCAACCGGTAATAAGCCGTCCGGATACCCGCCATGAAAACCAGAATACCAAAGATCGACCACTGGACTAGGCCACGCGGTCCAAATTGCACCAGTAAAAACAGCACGCCAGTGACAAGGGCCATCGCAAACACTGTGTCGAGCTCGCGATGGCGGCCTCTAAGCAAGCTTAATTCAAAAGAAAATTGCCGTGACTCCAGTTTACTGACCAGCTGGTTCGCGCCCTTATGGAACACCTTGGAGGCTGGCCAAAGACGCGGCAAAAGGGCTGGAACCGTTGCCTCGTAATCGGCGTACCAGGGACCGCACAGCTGCCTGGCCGCCGCTTCTGCACGTTTAAATCGTCCCTTGTAGGCCAAAGGCAGGAGTAAGAGCGTTAACAACATGGCGTAAAAGTTCGTCGTCGCCATAGCCAGGCCCCCAAAAAGTAGTGCGGAACCCAGAATGTGCGGATGCCTTACCCAACGACAGGGCCCCGCACGCAAAGCTAAGGCTGGATAGCCTCCTGCCCACAGGCGCAACGCCTCGCCGAGGACCGCGATACAGCCGCCGACCATGAGTGATTTTGGCGATGGCTCTGCCATACAGAGCCCAAAAAATACTAGAAACGACTCGATAGCACTGCGTGGCGTTACATGCAAAATCTGCCTGAGCCTTTGTAGCCTATCGCTCAATGCGCCCTCCGCCACGCCACGACTGCGGTCACCAATGGTAAGAGCAGCGCTGCTATCATCGTCCAAATGCCTTCATTGGTCGAAGCACTTGCTATCTTGCCGCACCCAATGCCAACCAGTTGCCGGAATTTTTTAGCCTCAGCGTCATTTGGATCGGCATAAAGGTAAATAGCGCCAGAGATGTCGTCGGCACCAAGTTCAACCTGATTGGAGCTGCCACTGTAACCCATGATGGCTTTGTAGTTAGTATGTGCGTGACCAAGTCCTAGGCAGTGCCCAAATTCGTGTGTCAATGTATGTAGCAGGGCGTTGGCATCAATCTCCGATGGTGGCAAAGCGATATCGCAATCGTCAATGATGCCGTCGTTAACGACTGGCCGTGCCACACCACCCTCCGTGGCGCTTTCTAGGGCCTTGACGATAATGCTGTACTTTTTATCGCCTGCATCCTCAACGGCTGCCGTATTGGCATTAACTGTCAGACGCAAAAAACTCCCAGGCACATTGGACCAGGTGGCCGCGGCTTTTTTCAGAATCCGCTCCATGATCTCGGCATCGCTACTACCGCCGTAGCTCCCATCAGCAAATTTTTCTTTTTCGGCTATGGTTGGTGCCTTGCCGTCCCACAGCAATTCGATCGACGGTGCATCGACCGTAGCTGGCAAGGTCGCCGCCTCCTTGCCAAGCAAGACAAAGCCGGTCATGAGTGGCCATGAGGCAACGATAAATATCCCAAGTATTAACTTACGCGCCATGCCGAGGCCTCCTAGAAACTCCAAACCGCACCGATGCGACCTGCACCCGGAGCTGTCCAACCTTTACCGTTCGCGCCAATACTTTGCGTGTATTCAGCGTTGAAGTGTATCCCACTGCCAGTGCCCGAGAGATAACCAAAGGAGCTGTAGGCCCCAAGTCCAAGACCGCTAGCGCTAACCAAAACCCCGGCACCGAGACTGGTGTAGAAATTCCCATCACTGAAACGTTTACCGAATAAAATTCCAGGGACAAGGGACACCGTTAACTCGCTGTTACCGGATGTCACATACTTGATGGCAATATCAGTACCACCTGGAGGAATACCAACAGGATTAGACCCTCCATTACCCGCGTTGCCGGGACCGAACAGAAGACCAATCGACCCTGCTTGCAACGGTGCAGCGAGACTCATAAAAGTGCAGGCGACCACGCAAATTACGGAGGAGATAGCCCTTGGTACCGTCAACTTCAGGCGCCTCATATTGACACCCCAACCGATGCGTACCAGGCTTGTTTCACGCCTGTTACGAGATAAATTGCGGCGCTGCCTGCGAGGAACAGGTGACTTTCCCACCCCAGATTCGCCGTGTAGCGAGATTTTTGCATCAAGTTTAGACGTAGCCCCAACATGCCGCCGATATTAAAATTGTGCTCGCTGATTTTCGGCTGATCCGTGTTGTCCGCTCGTTTGCGCGTTGAGTTGTAGATACCAATGTACTCATCCATTAGGGTGAGCCCAAACTGCATCTCGACGCGGTCGAGTCCTTTGAGCGCATGATGAAAGCCACCGGAAATTAAAACATTGCGCGCCCTCACCGGGCCAAAATCGGCGCCGTATAGCAGCATCTGTCCGTAGTGAGAGCTGCCGATTGCCACGCGCACGAGACCAGCAGGATCGGCATGGTCATCACCGCCGCTAACCCCAGCAACGCCTAGCTCGTACGACTGGGACGGCAAAGCTACTGCGTTCCCGGAAGCCCACGGCAACAACGCAATAATCAGATATGCGCCAAGGGTGCAACGTTTCACCAGCCACGGCTCCTTCGCATTAAGGGCTAGTCGGTTACAGTGCTACCAACTCACCGCATCGCCACTTCACAGGTAACCAGTGCCTACCATTGTATGAGGTATGACTACCGCGCTGCAACCATCTAGGTTTCGCGCCACCTTTTATAAGACCAGGTCCACTGCTCGGGATAAGCGCGGATGGCATCAGTAATGGCATCCGCGAACAGCGCCGTTATCGCCGTCTCATCAGTCTCACCGTGGTCAGCGCCGAGCAAAGTTTTGCTAAGTAGTCGATACTGGCCACAACCCTCGCGTACACAGAAGATCGCTATGACCGGACAACCTGAGCGGATGGTCATCGCTGCGGGCCCGGTCACAAATTCCGTGGGGATGCCTAGAAAGGGCACCCGCGGCCCCTGCCGCCCCTCGGGCTTCTGGTCCATCACAAAACCAAGCGACTCGCCTTTTTTCAAGGCGCCCAGCATGTCACGAACCAAGGTTTTGCGGTCGGTCCACAGCACGTGAACTTGCATGCGCGCCCTTAACTTATCGAGAAATTTAGTGAGAAAACGTCTTTTTGCCGGTTTAGCCAACACGTGTAGAGGCCGCTTAGCAGCTTTTTGCGCATAGTAAGCGCAAAGCTCCCAGCTACCCAAATGAGCGGTTACCATGATGTGCCCACGACCGGCGGCCTCGGCCGCGGCCACTCGCCCTTCAAGCTCATCGAAGCCAATGATCCTCGCGCGACTTGGAAAGCGCACAAGACGCATCGTCTCAAGAGCGATAGTTAGTTGCTCGCGAAAGACCTGACGACTAAACATGCGGGCAAAATGACTCTGCGGAGGCAGACCATAAATCCTGTGAACATTGGACTCAAGACGCTGCCTATCGCGCCGCGCCAGTAGCCGGTACACTGGCGCAAAGAGCGCCGCTAGCCGGTCTAAAAAGATCATAGGCAAAGCAGCCAGCACAAGCCAAAGGGCCGTTAGTATGCCCGCAAGTAAACGATCCAGCCAACGATCCACCCCAAACCACCCCCATCCACGTGTGACTACGGCTCCGCACCGGAGGTGGCTGCGTTAAAGAATTCGGCCGCGCGGTACGAACTCCGTACCAGAGGGCCAGAGACCACGGACAGGAAGCCCATGGCGCGTGCCTTGGCCGCGATCTCATCAAACTCCTCTGGCGGCACCCAACGCTTGATGCTCAGATGCTTCTTGGTCGGACGCATATACTGCCCAATGGTCACAAACTCGACGCCGTATTCACGCATGTCAGCCAGAGTTGCTTCCACCTCAGCGAGAGTTTCGCCTAGGCCGAGCATCAGCGCGCTTTTCGTGTAGACGCGGTAATCTGCCAGCTCACGCACGCGACGCAGCACGCGCAGCGACTGCAAATAGCCTGCACGGGCATCGCGCACCCGCGGAGTCAAGCGCTCCACCGTTTCTAGATTGTGTGCAAACACGTCAGGTTTAGCGGCGAGTAGAGTAGTCAAACAGTGGTCCTGCGCCGCAAAGTCACCGGCTAATATTTCGATCTTGATGTGCGGACTCAGTTCACGGACGCGGTGAATCACGCGCCCCACATGGGCGGCACCACCGTCGGGCAAGTCATCACGATCGACCATCGTGATCACGGCGTATTTTAGCCCCATAGCCTTAGCCGATTCTGCCGTTTGGTCGGGCTCGTGCGGATCTAACCACCCACCTGGGTTACCAGTCTTGACGTTGCAGAAGCGGCAGGCCCTGGTGCATGTATCACCCAGCACCATAAAAGTGGCGGTGCGCTGGCTCCAACACTGGCTGATGTTAGGACATTTGGCCTCTTCACAGACCGTATAAAGCTTGCGCTCACGGAGGTCTTTTTTGATTTGAAAGTAGGTGCCGCCAGTCGGAATGGCTGTCTTCAGCCAAGCAGGCTTACCAACATGCAGAGGTTTATCCTGCGGCGCTGCCGCGGGCCGTAATTCGGTGGCCATTGGGTCTTCTGTGGACATGATCAGTGAACTCACTTCGCGTTGGTAGCATCAGGCTGACCTGGCTGTGATTTATACCCTAATCCGCGAGGGAACAAGCCTTAAGTGTGCGACGCCTTCAAGAGAGTAGTGACGATTATTCAATAATTTTATATAGTTATAATCACTGACACTAGGGCTCAGCGGTCCACCGCACACTTCGGTGGACCTCGTGCCAAAAACCGACTACACCTGGGCGGCCCGTGTACCCTGGAGTAAGCAACACCATGACTAGCCTCAATCAGCCCATCAACCTCCCCGGACGCATGCTCACCGCGTGGCGTGACACTGTTCTGGAGTTTGCCAAGTTGCCACGCGGAACATCGCGAGAGGGCCAGACACCAGAGGCAATTCTTGGTAAGGTGTTGCGCCAAGAGACTGGGACTATCATTGACCTTTGGGAGGCCTTCACCAAGGAACGTCAGGAGGTCAGCCGTGGCATGCTCAGCAGTCAGCAGCTCACCGTAGCCTATCTACTTGGCTTTCATCTCGTTAATGCAGCACGCACACGCTTACTGCTGCGACGCTTGCAAGACCGCACCGATTTTGCCGGATACCTAAAGCACTTTGCGTCCAAGACCGAAGTCACTTGGTACGATTTGGGCTGCGGCACTGGAGCCGTTGCCCATGCGGTCGTTGATTACTTGTTGGGGGCAGGCCTACCGCCTGCGGCACTTAATATCCATCTCTACGACACAAGTTCGAGTTTACTTGCGGCAGCATCACGCTTGCTCGCGCAAGCTGGTTGCGGCGCCAAAGTCAAAACGCACCGCGTAGGTTTGGAGCGCCTAGATGCAGCAATGATCCCGACGGCCAAAAGTCATGCCATTCACGGTATCTCGCTCGGCTACGTATGGAACGAACTCGCCCGCAATGCTCCAGCGCGCGCCCGCATTATGCGTCTGTTGACAGATCAAGCGCAGGGGAACACGTTACTTTTAGTTCTCGAACCCGCCTCACAGACCTTTGCCAGGGCTACCATGGAACTCCGTGACCAGCTCGCGGAACTTGGGTATCAACCGCTATACCCCTGCATCGCGCGGACACCCTGCCCCATGCTGAAGTTGAGTCGTGATTGGTGTTATAGCGAGGGAACGTGGCAACAACCGAAGATCATGCAAACGCTTGATAAATCCATTGGCATCAGCCGCAGTCACTTAAGCGGTACCCTACTTGCCTTTGCCAGCAAGTCCTTAGCCAAGAGCTTAAAGCTCACTATGCCAGAGGCCGTCGTTGTGGGGCGCCCAGAACGCAGCAATTTATCAGTCGCTGTGTCAAAAACGTCTAACGCTAAACGGGCAGCATCAGCGTCGAAGCCAACTAAGGCTAAATTTGATTATCTAATCTGTCGCGGCGACAAGCTTGCTAAAGAGGCGCCCACCCCCAACCAAGAATTCCTTCCGCGCGGCATCGCTTGGAGTGCTTCTGAGAACGTGGGTAGTGACGGAGCTGGTGGAGCCGAGTGAGAGGGCTGTGACTAGGACCGTGAAAACACAACGCCTTAAATGCTCAGACCGCGCCACTCACGTAGCTAAAGAACTCATCGTCAGTGGCGAGGTTGTTGCTGTGCCGACCGAAACTGTTTACGGGTTGGCAGCTGACGCTACCAATGAAGCAGCAGTCGCCAAGATTTATGCTGCCAAGGGCCGCCCATCTTTTAATCCACTCATTGTCCATGTTGGCCGTCACTCTAACTCCTGTGCCAAGTTGCTTAGTCAGCGACTCCTAGATGCACGTACACTGAGCGATGCGGCCACATGCGTGAGTGATCGCCTGATGAAGGCGTTTTGGCCGGGACCTTTAACCTTAGTTTTGCCAAGGGGCGAGGCACTCCCCGCCGTGGTCGCTGGTGGTCTTGCGACAATAGGGTTTCGCATGCCGCGTCACGCCGCATTTCTCGACTTAATAGAGGCCTCCCAAAAACCTCTCGCAGCACCGAGCGCCAATCGCTCAAATCGCATCAGCCCCACGACTGCTGATCATGTCATCGAGGAACTTGGCGGCCTCATCCCCCTCGTGCTTGACGGCGGATCCGCGCCAGTTGGTGTGGAGTCCACTATAGTCGCCGTGAATCACGATGGCACGCTGACCCTGCTACGGCCAGGCGGTCTGCCAGTGGAGCAAATTACAACTGTAGCGCGGGCGCATTTTACGGAATTACAAATTCCGCTGACCGATAAACCCGCAGCCCCCGGCATGCTGAAGCTACACTATGCGCCGTCGAAGCCACTCATTCTCGCGGGCGCAGGGCTGACCTCAGAGCTCGCATACAAAATAGGACGGCTCTCCGGAATAAGCCGGATTGGCATTATGAGTTTTGGAGCACTTCCAATCACTTTAGATGGCTTAGGCTTGGATAAAGATCTTTTCAGCGCCGGAAAAATCATCCAGTTTCCTGCCGACGATCAATTAGTCGCCAGTGGACTTTTCAACGCTCTGCGCGAGTTAGATCATAGTGACGTGCATGTCATCGTTGCAGAGCTACCTTCCCAAAGAGCGGGTGGACTTTGGCCAGCTATTTGTGATCGACTAAGTCGTGGTGGTTCAGCGCACACAGGCGAATTCTGATACAGAAGATTTATCGATTCTTTGCGTGAGCCCGTCGGCTAGGCTGGTCTGCCACGCTTTATACGTCAAATCCTCTGCCAGTTGGCCAAGCACCGGTGACACCGTGGTTGAACTCAATAGCATCGTATCTTTGGGAATCCAGTCGATACTCTCGATAGTGACAGCGCCGTGAGCTGCGGCGGCCATCAATTCCAACTGCGTAGGAAGCCGCCAGTCTGACTTACCATTGTAATCTAGCGCGTCGCAGACAATCATTGCGTTGGCCCAGTCCAGAGGCACCATATATTTCTTTGTCCAAGTTAGGTTAGAAATCTTGTCTAGGTAGGCGCAATTTTGCTGCGTCGCGGAGCAACTACTCGGCGCGAGCGTGGCATCTAACGTCACATCGCGCCAAACCTTGGTGTCGCCTTTTACAACCTCAAGTCCACCACATTCGGCTCCGGCTGGCCAAGGATTGCTATAGAGATACCCTGAACCCATGTAGTTCAGCGCGTGGTCAAGGGTTGAGTATTTGTTTGTTTCGCTTAGCTGAACGCGAGACACCGTCATATTGTTCATTAACGAGGTTGCGGTGACTATTGTGCTACCATCCAGAAGACTAAAAGTGTTGTCGTCTATCCTATTGACCACCAGATCTCTAGTATAAAGCTCATCGCTCGCAGGCCAGTTGAGACCCAAATCATAGTTAAGGCGCACCTTTTGACCGTTATCTAGTCCGTGATTCGCTAGAGTGAAGATCGATGGGTTCCCAGTAGCACTAACAGCGCGTGGCAACTGGGCGCTAAAATTATCCTTAGCCACAGTGTTCCTGCAGTTCAGCGGTAAACGCCCAACCACACCAGCCGTGGTGACACCGTGGCGCAGGTTCCAAGGATCGAGGGCGGCGATTTTGATTGCTGGAAAATCCGCTGTGGATAGACATCCTACCTGGCCATCAACATTACATCCAGACGCTGATCCACCGGACCCGCAATTACGTGTGCCTACCTGCAGAGTCCCGTTACCATCGTAGAACTTGAGACCACCACAAACTAAATCGGGCGTCATGTTAGTCACGGGAAAATCGGACTTACCTCCGTCCGACATGATAGTGACACGCTGGTTCACACCGTCCTGAGTCAGGTTTATGGTTACCAGACCGACAGTCTGGTTCGTCGGAATTTTGACATTTAGTTGGCTTGCACTCTCAGTCACAAACGCAGCATCCTGGTCGCCGGCACTGGACGTCAGTTTTACTCGCAGACCACTGCGAAAATTTTCGCCCTTCAAGACGAGATTGTCGCCGGGCTGCACGATGATCTTATTCACGTCTGTGATCTTAAGGGCTGGTGCTGGGCAATCTGGCCCAAAGGGCCCAGTCGGCAGGCAAGACACCTGCCCCGTAGCGGCGGCCGGCGCGTTGTTGGCGACGCTGGCCTTCACGCCGCCCTTGCACCCGAGGGCATAAGCGCTCAGCAAGATCGCTAATTTGTGAGACCGGCTGCCCATTTACACGACTCCGATACCAGGATAGCGGTGACTCACCAGAACTACCTCTAGACCTATCGACCGGGCATGAAAAACCTTGAGAATATTAAATAAAAATTAATAATTTAAATTATTTGCATCTACCCTTCGCGGCGCCTAAAAGACGACTTTAGACCCAACGACTATAGGGTTACGGTCATTCGGCAGGCCCTGAATTTTAAACTCACCTACTGCACCTTTAGCGGAAATCAGCTTGAGTTCGGTAATCACACTCTTCACGTCAGCCTCGATCGTAAAGCGCCCAGCACTTTGGTCTAGGACACGCCCTACTGGTGAACGCTCGATATCACCGGAAATCCCCACCACAGTCACAACATTACCGTTCACATGAGTCACTACAGCGTCGTAACCTAAAGCATGCAAAAGCCAACGGAGCAATATCCGCGGCTCTGAGGCGAAACCATAAGGTCCAGCTGCACTCACAATCACGCGCGGTATGCCATTTACCAGGGTGTAAATGCGCCATGGCTTACCATCATGCGTACCAACGACAATGATATCTGGACTCAGAAGATTAAAAATGGTTTGAAGCCGGACTTCGTCCGCACCATCTGGCCATGGCAGGTTGTTCACTAAGATCGACGCTTTGACATCCAGGGGCTCAATCACGGTGACAAAGCTCAGTTTATTGAAAACCGCGGTATCAAGCTCAGTAAATAGAGGAAAGCGCGCAGCGCTAAGCTCAGCGATAAAAACCACGCGGTGAGGCAGGGCGCCGCCTTTTTGCTTTAATATTGATTTAATTTGTGCCAAAGGATCTGAACCGCCGGACGGCGCAGCGGCGTACGTTGGGTGCGCAAGCAAAAATAAAAATAGCAGGTATTTACCAAGTAAGCGCAAGACCACCCCCTACAATGGCTATTTGCAGATTGAGTGCGTCGATAGCAACTTCGCCCGAGTCGCCAGCGATTTTTTTGCGTAAACTGAGATTTTCATAAAGACCAAACAACAAAAACGTCAAATTTGTGGATTTACCCAGAGGGTTCACGGATACGCCCTTGATCCAGAGATCAGCGCCAGCTCTCAAATCGTCGACGCGGGTCGATAAGGTACGGAGCAACGGATTAGAACCGACATCATCTGCTAACCAAAGGCGCAGCATAAGTGGACCGATGTCCTTTTCTAGGCCGATTTCTAAGCCCGCACTCAATGCACCTGTGGTTTTAAACTGAACCGTTTGAATCAAACCGCTCTGATTTTTAACATTATAGTCTAGTAATATGCTCCATCGTCCCAGTTTGGGTACAAAATCCATGCGGTCGAAAGGACCGCCCAAAGTCAACCCAAACGACCAACCCAAAACTGCGCGACTAGCTCCAAATTTCACCGCGTCTAGTTGTGCAGTATCAGAAACCTCTGGCCAAAGATCGTAGTAGAGTCGGAGGCCGTTAATCGGAGATCCGCGCAGCTCTGCTAGAACGGAAAGCTGGCCGACCCGATTGACTAACTGACCGGTAGTGATCGAGCGCCCATAGCGCATGCCCAAAAAACCTCCAGCAAACTGCGCCTTCACGCTGCTGGAAACTACAGCGGCTAGACTTTTAGCTAGCATTTGATCATGGGTCGATTGGATCACTTCTTCATGCATAATTTCATGCATGTTGCGGCCCGAAGCATCATGGAACCAAAGCGGGCCCACACCATTCGGTATCGGTCGATCTAGCATCCAACTGATTTGTTTGTCCGTCGGCGAATCAGTACGCTTAGCAGAACTAACGACATGAACGCGCCACAATTTTGCCGGAGCATCATAGTCCAGAGTGTAGATAAGCAGCTCTACCGGAGGTGGTAGCAAATTCTCATAGGTACTCTGATTTTTAATCGTGATTTGTGACTTATCGCCTTTATTGACGACTTTGCCCAAGCGAGAAATCGCTGGCAATTGCTCTAACAGCTCCAGGCTAAGGCACGAGGTAAATTTTGGCTTTGCCATGATTTCAAGGGGCTTATCGGCAGGTTTAAATCCGGTAGTAGCGACTGGTTTCGCTATTTCCGCAAAGTAGAGTTCTAGCTTAATACGTTCGGCAGTCGCCGTTACGATTAAAGTCCAGTCCTTGAATGCAGATGGTGCTGCTTTGACCACCTGACAATCATAAGATGTCATAATACCGAAGCCCCAAGGACCAGTTCTCTGGCTCAGAGACTTACCCAAGGTCTTGCATGCACGCCCCCAAACCTTGCTACCACCTAAGCGATCCATCTGGACATCATCGGCAACAAGGATCACATGCAGCGCGCTTGATATCGCTCCAAATGCCTTGCCTGAGATTAGGCCGGCAACAGCGATCAAAATATAAAGGAAATTTTTTGTCCCTCGGTACATGGACCCACTGCATGCCAGATTAACTAACCTGCATACAATGTTACCATATGCGGTGCTTAAACCTGACTAGCGTCAAACAGCAGCCCCGAGGCATTGATGAAATTGATAAACCTGGGCGGCATGGACGCATTCACGAGGACTGGCTTGCTGCCGGCAGTCGGCGCGAACTGCAAACTATAGGCATGGAGAAAATGGTGGAGAGAACTCAACTCCGCCAACTGGGCAGGTAGGGGGCGCTTACTGGGGCCACTGTAGCGTTTATCCCCAATGATAGGCAGACCGTTTAGCTGCAGATGTACCCTGATTTGATGGCTACGCCCTGTCTCTGGGTGGCAAGCAACGAGGCTTATACCTAGTTCCTTATTTTCACTGAGCACCCGAAAGTGCGTCACTGCCGTCCGTCCACCGGCGCGGACCACTTTGACATCCCCGGACCGTTTATCAATCTCGGTTAGGAAAGCACGCTCCGTAAAAGACTTGGACTTGGCCACCCCGTAACATAAGGCCAGGTAAGTTTTGCGCACAGCGCGTTCCCTGAACTGATCGGTGAGCCATGTAGCCCTGGCAGCGCTAGTCGCGACCAAGATGACGCCAGAGGTTTCCTTATCTAAGCGATGCACTAATGTGAACGGGGTCTTGGGGCGCCCTAACGATTTAAAGAGCGCCTCCAAGCTTGGCACCACGTGCATCACCGACTGATCTTTGGTCGCCTGAGACGGTAGGCCTGGGGGTTTGTTTATGGCAACAACCCCGTGAGCCTCGTAAAGCAGCGCCTCAGCTGCCAGTTGGGGCTCTGCTGCACGTATCGTCTTTAGGGATGATTCGCTGTACTCCACACGAATCTTATCGCCGCGACAAACCTGCCGCGACGCTATGCGCACTCGCTTGCGGTTGACGTACACACCACCAACGTCAATCACCTGCCGGATCTTACGCCGCGACAAGCCAAGCTCAGCGGCTACTAAGTATACGTCAAGGCGCATGCCGCTTTGGGCAGCGCCTACCGTCAGGTCATAAGTCTTCATCTACTTGTTTGCACCGATACAATTGAGCTCACGGAACGCTTGTTCAAGCCGTTTCGAAAACTCTTGTTCACCAGACCGCAGCCACACGCGTGGATCGTAATATTTTTTGTTGGGCCGATCATCGCCCTCGGGATTGCCGATTTGCGCCTGCAGGTAGTCTTTCTTCTCACGGTAGTACTTGTGCACTCCGTCCCAGAAAGCCCATTGCAAATCGGTATCCAAGTTCATTTTAATGACACCGTAAGAGATTGCTTCACGAATCTCTGCCGCAGTCGATCCTGATCCACCGTGGAATACAAAATCAACCGGCTTGGGTCCAGTCCCTTTCTCTTTCGAGACGTAGTCCTGGGAATTCTTCAAAATGACCGGCCGCAGCTGGACATTGCCCGGCTTATAAACACCGTGCACGTTGCCAAAAGATGCCGCCACCGTGAAATGGTTCGATACCTTGGATAGTTCATCGTAAGCAAAACAGACGTCCTGTGGTTGCGTATACAGCCGCGAACTGTCGATTCCCGTGTTGTCGACACCGTCCTCTTCACCACCAGTAACACCTAGCTCGATCTCGATCGAGGTCCCGATCTTTTTCATCCGTTTTAGATAGGTCGCACAGGTCTCAATGTTTTCACTCAGAGACTCTTCCGACAGGTCCAACATGTGCGAGCTGAAAAGAGGCTTGCCGTGAAGTTTGTGAAACTTCTCACCTGCATCGAGTAGTCCGTCAATCCACGGCAGTAACTTGCGTGCAGCGTGATCCGTATGAAGTACAACAGTCACTCCGTAAAGTTCAGCCAGATGGTGCACATGCTCGGCTGCAGATACTGCACCGACGATAGTTGCCCGCTGATGATCATTGTTTAGTGCCTTGCCGGCGTAAAATTGCGCTCCGCCGTGCGACACTTGAACCACCACAGGTGATTGCACTCTAGCCGCCGTCTCCAAGACGGCATTGATCGTACTTGTGCTTGTGACGTTGGCCGCGGGCAGAGCAAACTGCCGCGCCTTCGCTTCCGCATAAAGAGCTTTAAGGTCCTCGCCGAAGATCACACCAGCTTTGAACTTAGCCATGGATAAACCACCTCAGCTAACGAAATCGTGAATAAAAAACAGCCTATTACGTGGCAACGGCAGATTATTGCAGGAGCCACCAATCGCCAATCCTTTTTACACGCAAACTAAGATTTGCACAGACTGGCGATTCGTAGATAATCAATAACTTAACGTAATTATTGAATTATTCAAAAACACCGGTCTGGCACTCAGCTTGCAAAATGGTTCCCGCATACGACCTCAGAGGGCACTCGTTGTTGCCCCTCCCCGATGTAGGAGACGCCTAATCATGATGAACGCTAAGCTGACACACACGCTGAGAACCTTCGTCCTAGGTGGTGCCGTCGGAGTCGCGGGGGCCTTCGTCTCTAGCTGTCGCCCCTCACCCGTAAGCAAGATTCAGAGCACCGGCGGGGCTCAACAGTCCAGCTCCGAAGTGGTCAATGGATTTCTCGTGGCGCCGAGTACGGCCGCCAAGAGTGCTGCCGCGACGCTGCGCAGTCAAAATCATCCCGACACCAAACTCATGGAACTAGTTGCCAATAACACGGTTGGCGTTTGGTATGGTGCTTGGAGTGGCGACATCGGATCCGCCGTGAGAGCCCACGCGAACAAAGCGCTTTCGTTTAACGCCGCTGCCGTCATGGTTCCTTACAATATCCCTTATCGTGACTGCGGCAGTCATTCGGCAGGTGGAATTCCGGCGGGTCAGTACCGCACATGGATTTCTCAATTCGCAGCCGCTGTTGGCCAGGCCAAGGCCTATATCGTGCTAGAGCCAGATGCGCTTGCATTGACAGATTGTTTGAACGCGCAAGCGCTAGCCGAGCGCTACGACCTCCTGCGATTTGCTATCACTCAGTTCAAGGAGAAAGCTCCCAACGCCAAAGTATATGTCGACGTAGGTCATCCTGCTTGGTTAGCGCCGGACATCGCTGCGGAGCGCTTGAAGCAGGTAGGAATTGAAATGGCGGCCGGCTTTGCCCTGAATACGAGCAATTACTTCGACAACAAACGCGTCGTGGACTACGGAAGTAAAATTCGCGCTCTGGTCAAAAAGAATTTTGTTATCGATTCCAGTCGTAACGGTCGCGGTGCGGCTGGTGATAATGATTGGTGCAACCCGTCCGGCCGGGGTCTCGGTACGATACCAACCTCCCGCACTAACATCACCGGTGTCGATGCCTACCTGTGGATCAAAACACCTGGCGAATCCGACGGCAACTGTGGAGGTGGACCAGGTGCGGGCCAGTTCTGGCAGGCGCGCGCTCTTGAACTCGCACGTAATGCAAATCTGCAGGTGACAGCCCCAAGCGCGGCACAGAAAGCTGACGACGTTGTGGTAGTCACGCCTGAAGTTCCAGGAACGACAACGATACCTAATGCTCCCGCTCCGATACCCACGCCGATACCGACGCCATTGCCAAGGCCGTCGTCAGCGCCGAGGACGGCACCGGCACCATTGCCTAATCCGATTCCTGCTTCCACTCCTGCCCCAGCGAACCGCGACAGTGGTATCACGGCATCCATCAATATCAAATCGCAGTGGCAAAGCGGATACTGCGCTGATGTCATCGTCACTAACAATGGCTCCAGCAACTTGACCTCGTGGACGCTAACCCTAGATTTAAATGGGACGAAATTGGCCCAGCAATGGAACGTTAACGTCTCGTCCGGCGGGGACAGCGTCACCTTCCAACCAATTGCTGAGTGGAACGCTAAGATCGCCCCGGGAGCGAGCGCTAATCAGCAAGGATTTTGTGTCGACACACCAAATGGCAACAATGCGCGGGCCACAGTGAGGTCGGTCATCTGAATGGGACCGCGCATGATTTATCGTACTTCATTGTTTAGTCTTTGATTGCTCGAATACACCAAATGCCGTCGCTAGCATGGCGCTCATATCGCTGACCGATGCTGGGACGATCATGGAATTAGTGGTCCTAGCAAGCTCGCCGAAATTATTAACCCAATTCTCCGCAACACGCAGCCGCGCGGCCTCACGGCCACCGTCAGCTGCGAGAGCGCTGGCCACTTGCCTAAGACCATTTGCGGTCGCTGTTGCAATCGCCAAGATAGCAGAAGCCTCACCTTCAGCCTCGTTGATTTGCTTCTGACGTTGGGCCTCAGAGGCTTTGATGGTTTCCTGCTTCACACCGTCCGCCCGGTTAATCTTCGAATCACGATCACCCTCGGACTCGAGAATCTTTGCGCGTTTTTCACGCTCAGCGCGCATCTGCTTTTCCATCGCCTCGATCACGTCTTTGGGTGGCGTAATCGACTTGATCTCATAACGCAGTACTTTTACCCCCCAAGATTCGGTCGCCTTATCGAGAGCCAATACAACCTGACCGTTAATCGACTCACGCTCTTCAAATGTCCGGTCAAGATCTAATTTACCAAATTCAGAGCGTAACGTTGTCTGAGCTAACTGGCTGACGGCCCACTGATAGTTCGACACCCCATAGGATGCGCGCGAAGCGTCCATCACACGCATAAAGAGTACGCCATCAACGTGAATCTGTACGTTATCACGCGTAATACAAAGCTGCTCAGGAACATCCAGGACTAGCTCTTTGAGTGAATGTTTATAACTAACGCGATCAATGAAGGGCAAAATGATGTGTAACCCTGCAGTCAATGTACGATCGTACTTACCCAAGCGCTCGACGACATAAGCGCTCTGCTGCGGCACGATCCTGACGATGTAAAACACCAGTACAAACGCCAGCACGACGAAAATTGTACCAACCATCATGTCCATAACTCCCACCTCATCTGCGGTTCACGAGTGTAACGGCCTAATAACAAGTCGAATACCATCGACCCTAGTGATAGTGACACGATCCCCAACCTGGAGCGCAAGATCGGAATCATTAAATACCGACCAAGGAGCACCCTGGTACTCACAAGTAGCCTCAGCCCGCGGGCCAACGGCCGCAGTCAAAAGCATCTCTTTACCAGTATCGATACTTATATTTTTCGATCTGTTGAGCAGAGCGCGCACGCGACTCCGGAATAAAGGCACCGAAACGCCACCCATGACCGCGAAGACCACCATCTCCCAAATGACGTCGGCTAGGCCAAATTGCCAGCAAATCACGGAGACAAAAAGCGCACTAATCCCGAAGAAGATGAAGCCAAAACTCGTTGTGAGGACTTCCATGGCGAGTAGCGCCACACCCAGCCCTAGCCACCATAATGCATGATTCGCCGTGAATTCCATCGCCACCTTCCCTGAGTACTTACGTACGCCACACGTGGTGTTCGGCAAAG
>Ga0194132_10001848_pt1 | contig 41786 bp, 51 predicted proteins | sample TA2KigOf80mmetaG_FD_148612 | JGI IMG/M metagenome (GOLD analysis project Ga0194132, IMG submission 148612) | Freshwater microbial communities from Lake Tanganyika, Tanzania - TA2015054 Kigoma Offshore 80m | ecosystem: Environmental > Aquatic > Freshwater > Lake | place: Tanzania: Lake... | reverse complement strand
CCGGTTCTGATTCGACGCGGAGGCGACCCTTGGAGCCAAGGTGCCCGGGGCGCTCTTGGCGCCATCTGGAACACCCTGGGTACCCTGGGTGCAATTCTTGAACTGGGCCGTGGTGCTCGGTGTCAGGTACGAGGGAGTCCCTGCGGGATTCACCACGGTCACAGTGACGTTTGTGTCGGGAGCCGCAGTAAACACCGTCGGGTACACGTTCGACACTCCGACATTCGGTGGGGTGCCTGCGGCACTGGTGGGGATCGCGAGCCCGGCGGCAAGCAGGGCGCCGATTGTCACGGCGATGCCGGCACGAGCGGCACGGATGGCGCGGATGTCGCGGCGGCTTTGGTGACGGCCTCGGGCCATGGAGCCCTCCCGGCATTGGGACGGCCCGGTGCCGTCCGCGTGGATTCAGGGTAGGCGCCCCGCAGGATCTGCTGCAACTCACCGACGCGGCGTACGCGCCGATCGCGGCCGACTAACCCAGGACCTGGTCGACCCAGTCGAAGACCCGCTGACCGCGCACCTGGGGAGCCATGGGCTCGCAATGCCAATTGGCACCCTCGGCAGAAGTGAAGTGCGTTATCTCCTTGCCGGGTGCGGTCATCAGGTCGTAGAGCTGCTGGGACTGGCCGGGCCAGAACTGCTCATCGTCCGGATCGGTGATGAGCGTCGGGCACGTGATCTTGCCCGCGACATCGGTCAGGTTCCATTTGTCGAGTTCGTGCAGCACTGCCGAGAGGGTGGGCAGGCCGTAGGGCTCGATGCGCTTAGACAGGCTCGTGCGCACCTCGGAGCTGGCACCCTCGATCTGCGTCATGATCTGGTCGAACTGCTCGTCTTGCCCGGCCGCCAGCAACTGCAGCATCTGCTCCGGCAGCTTGCCGGTCCACGATGTGCGGACGTCGATGACTCCGGGATCGGCGATGATGGCAGCCAGTCGGTGTTCGAACGCCGCGGCGCGAGGCACCCAGTAGCCGCCCTGGCTGTTGCCGGCCAGCACAAGCTTTGCTGGGTCGACGTCGGGACGCTTGACGAGGAAGTCGACGACCGGAGTGATGACGGCCTCCCAGTCGTAGCGGAAGTAGAGCTTCTGGTCATACAGGGCACGCCCCTGGCCGGGGCCGTCGAAGGTCATCGCGTGGTAGCCACGGGCAAGCGCGTCGACGACACCCATCTCAAGCATGTCGCTGACCGGGCCGTCGGACCCGTTGTTGAGGATGATGGTGGGCCTGCGCTCCGGCCCCGCGGACCAGAAGTAGCCGTGCAGGTGGGTGCCCTCGTAGGGAATTGAGATGTGCTCGACCGGTGTCGGCCACAGTCGCATGGCGTGGTCGAAGCACTCTCGGTGCCACTTCCACGTGGCGAGTTCGCGCGAGGGGTCCTTGGTCGCGAGGACGTAGAAGAACGCTGAGGCCGCGTAGTTCGCCGCTCTCAGGTAGGCGTCGCGTGCAGAAGCGAGGTGGCCGGCTGCCTCGGCCTCCTCGGCGATCCGACGGACCCGCCGCGCCGTGGCCATCCACTCGTCAAACCACGAATCGGGATCGGCGTTGGTGATGCGGTCCGTGGTGGCGAAGACCTCGCCGGGCTCAGACAGACGATAGGGCGCAGAGCCGAGCGTGATGAGCGCCATGAACTCAAAGCCTTCGTCGTCGAAAAATCGGTGCTGGGCCATGGATACACCTCGTTCACTCGGATGCGGGAGCCATTGCGCTGGGCCACGTGAAGTTTACTGCCGCGATTTCGAGAAGGGAAGGCCTACGCGAGGGCGTCGATTCGCTCATGTGAGCGTCCGCGCCACCAGTCGCTGAGCGCTGCGAGGAAGACGACGAGCACGCCGGCTATCGGCCACAGCACAAGCACTCCCGACATGCGCAGGGTGAGGGGTGCCGCGAGCGCGGTGCCTTCGGGACTCGACGCCACGAGAGCGTCGAAGTCGAAGGAGCCGACGGTCTCCCCCGTCCACCACAGGGCGAGCGCTCCCACCGTGCCCAGGACGAGCACGCTCACGAGAGCGATAAGGAGGGCCTGGTCGCGCGAGGCGATGCGGCGTGACACCCACACGGCCCTTGGAATATCGCGCAGAATCAAACCGGGTCTATATACGTATGGGGTGGTGGGCCGGGTTTAATAACCCCGGGTCAAGTCCACGAGGCCACTGCCCACACGAAACAGGCTCAATTCGGTCCTTTCGCATACCCCCTTTTGACACACCGTGCAGGGTACGCGGGTGCGGGGCATGAATACCGACATCGCGCGGAGAGTCGATATACCCTCGAACTATGCGCCGAACAATCATTGCCTCGCTCGCCCTCGGACTCCTCGTCCCCCTTCTCGCACTTCCCGCCGCATCGGCGGACACCACGGTCAAGCCTCGTAAGAGCGCGTGCACCGCCGATCCCGCCGACTACGCTTGCCTCAAAGCAAGCGCACGCCGCGAGGTGGCGGGCGAGCCCGTGAGTTTCACCGGGACGCTCAGCCCGCGGGCGATGAAGGCCTTGGCGTCCTGGACTCAAGGTGAGAACACCGTGTGCTTGATCCGGTTCGCACCCACGCCCGCGAGCGACGGCTGGGGGTCGCAGACCCTCGATCAGGCATGCACCACGGTGAACAAGAACGGAACCTTCGGACTCACCGTGGAACTGGGCAAGCAAGGACTCCACTTCTATGGGGTGGAGATGGGCCCCTGCCGAGCTTCCCAGGATGAATGCGGCAACGCCGATCCGGGACTCCTCGGAGTCGCGAATAAGAAGGACCGAGTCGTCGCCGTGCGGACCGTGGCTCCCTAGGACACATTTTCGTACCTGAACCTCGCTACCCCGGATCATCCACATGCGATGATCCCGATGCTGTGATGCCTGCGGTGAGGGAGTCCCATGTTCGGTGAACCGCCGCCGCCTGGTGCTGTCCACGGTGGTGCGCACGTGATGGACGCGGCCCGTGACGCAGGCGCATCGACGTTGTTCACGCTAAGCGGTGCGCACATATTCCCGCTCTACGACGCTGCCGTGGGCGGCAAGGAGACGGTGCAGCAATCCGGTTCTCCGCGCGATGCGCAGCACGCCGGGCCCGTGCGCTTGATCGACGTCCGACACGAGCAGACCGCGGTGTTCGCCGCGGAGGCGACGGGCAAGTTGACCCGCACGGCGGGAATCGCCGCCCTCACCGCGGGCCCAGGCGTCACCAACGGCGTCAGTGCCATCGCGGGCGCATGGTTCAACGGCTCGCCGCTGGTCGTCCTCGGCGGCCGCGCACCGGATTACCGCTGGGGCTCGGGGGCACTGCAGGAACTCGATCAGCCACCAATCCTGGAGTCGATCACCAAAGCGTCCTGGACCGTGCACGACTCCGCGCAGATCCATGCCGACATGACCCGGGCCTTCTCGCTCGCCAATAGCGCGCACCGGGGTCCGGTGTTCGTGGACATCCCGATGGACGTGTTGTTCACGCCGTCCGTGGCGAATTTCCCCGGCACGAACGAGCACGTTCCGATCGGGGTGGATGGCGACGCGGTCGAAGCCGCCGCTCGCGTGATCGCCGAGGCCCACCACCCGGTGATCGTGATGGGCAGCGACACGTGGCAGGCGGGCGCCGTCGAACAGATGCGCGCACTCATCCACGAACTCGGCATTCCCGCCATCGCCAACGGAATGGGACGGGGCATCCTGCCCCCGAGTGATCCGCTACTCGTCACCCGTGCGCGATCGGCCGCGTTCAAGGGCGCCGACGTCGTCATCGTGATCGGGACACCCCTGGACTTCCGGTTGAACTACGGCGACTTCAAGGACGCGCAGGTGGTGCACATCGTCGACGATGTCTCGCAGGTGGCCGGACACCTGCAGGCGACGAGTCTCGCGGGAGATCTGCCCGTCACTCTCGAGGCCTCAACGAGCGCCGTCATCGGACGTGGTGGACAGCGGAGGACTGCGTGGCGCGAGTGGGCTGCGACCCTCGCCTCCGACACCGCGCGTGCCCGGGAGGCCGACACGGAGGTCTTCACGTCTACCACCGCGCCGATCCATCCCGCGGCGATCTACGGAGCGCTCATCCCCCGGCTCACCGATGACACCGTGGTGATCGGTGATGGTGGCGACTTCGTGTCCTTTGCCGGGAAGTTCATCGAACCCGCGGAACCGGGGAGGTGGCTTGATCCGGGACCCTATGGATGTTTGGGAACCGGCCCCGGCTACGCCATGGCCGCGAAACTCGTGCACCCACAGTCACCCGTTGTGCTGCTCGCGGGTGACGGCGCATTGGGGTTCTCGTTCATGGACCTGCAGTCCCTCGTCACCCACCGCCTGCCCGTCGTGATCGTGGTCGGCAACAACTCCGGATGGGCACTGGAACGCCATCCGATGCGCATGCTCTACGGCTACGACGTGATTGCGGATCTGCCGACCACCGATTACGCCCGACTCATGATCGACCTCGGTGGCAGTGGCGAAACAGTGACGTCAGCGGCAGACATCGGGCCCGCCCTTGACCGTGCATTCGCGTCCGGAGTTCCCAGCGTGGTCGACGTTCGAACGGATCCGAACGTCGCCTATCCGCGAAGCACCACGGGGATCTGATCCAAATGTCCACTGATCTCGCGTTCGGTGTCCCGGCCATCGCCGTGATCTTCACAAGTACGAGGACAACCGACTACGACGACGAGTACCGGGCTGTCGCGGCATCCATGGATGACATGGTGCGGCGACAGCCCGGTTTCCTCTCAGTCGAGTCGGTGCGCGATCCAGTCACGCGGCGCGGGGTAACCGTGTCGTACTGGGTCGACGAGGCATCGGCCGTCGCGTGGAAGCAGGTGGCCGAACACCTGGAGGCGCAGCGCCTCGGTCGCGAGCGCTTCTACAGCGAGTACAGCGTCGTGGTCGCCTCAGTCACTCGTTCGTACCAGTCGGGCTCCGCCTGACGGTATGCGGTCCTCCCGTAAGTTGGGGGCGTGGGTTTCTTCCGTAGTCGTGGTCTCATCATCACCCTCGTCGTCCTTCTCATCCTCGGTTTGGCCGGAGGCAGCCTGGCCTACTTCATCTCGAGTAATTCGGCGGCACCACCCGCCATCGACAAGGGCGAAGTGATCGCGAACCTCCCGGAGGCCGAGTTGATGTGGTTCAGCCAACCAGAGGAGGTCAAGGCGGAGATCTGCGGCGGTCTGGCCACCAATCCGGATGAGTACTACGCCTTGATGAAGGAGACCTGGCTGCAGGACGGCGCCATGGATCCGGAGATGTTCGGCGCACTCCTGACCACGATCATCGACGACTGCGGGCTCTAGCCTCCACATGGGGATCGTTCGAATCACCGATCCCGCGGATCCGCGTCTGCGTGACTACGTCTCCCTCACCGACGTTGCCCTGCGGTCCCGGCACGAACCCACCTCCGGCATCTACATCGCCGAGAGTGCCGAAGTTATTCGGCGCGCGGTCGAGGCGGGTCACAGACCACGCTCCCTCCTCATGCAGGACACGTGGGTGGACCGGCTCACGGATCTGATCGACAGCACCGATGTGGACGTCTTTGTCGGATCCCGCGACGTCCTGGAAGGCCTGACCGGATTCACGTCCATCGCGGGGCACTCGCGGCGATGCACCGTCCGGAGTTGCCGTGCATCGACGCCGTCGTCGCCCACGCGCGCAGAGTGGTGATCCTTGAGGACCTCGTGGATCACACAAATGTGGGTGCGATCTTCCGCTCTGCAGCCGGGTTGGGCATGGATGCCGTTCTCGTGACACCCCGCTGCGCCGATCCCCTCTACCGCAGGAGCGTGCGCGTATCGATGGGGGCGGTGTTTGCGGTTCCGTGGACGCGCATCGATCCCTGGCCGGGAGGACTCGCGGTTCTGCGGGAACGTGGATTCACGATCGCCGCGGTGACACCTCGCGGGCCCGGCGCGATCCCATTGTCGGAGTTCGCCGCGCACGCCCCTGAGCGAGTCGCGCTCGTCCTGGGAACGGAAGGCGATGGTCTGACGTCGCCAGCTCTGGAGGCCGCCGATGTCTCCGTCAGCATCCCGATGCAGGCAGGTGTCGACTCCCTCAACGTGGCAGCAGCATCCGCGGTGGTCTTCTGGGCTCTAGCTACTCCGCCACTCGATCCACGCGAGCCGGGAAACTGAACCACGCGAAGACGGCGCCGAGCGCCGCGATTCCGGCACCGACGAACAGTGCCCAGTTCATGCCACCGACGAATGCGTCGCCCGCAACAGTTCGGAAGATCGTCGCGATCTCGGCAGGCAGCTGCTGCGCCGCGATCGAGGCCGCCGCGAGTGATTCCCGTGCCGCGTCGAGGGCGCCGGGGGGCAGGACGTTCACGGCATCGCCGGCGTCCGTGATGGCCTGCTCGATGTTCTGCCGGTAGGTGATCGACATCGCGGCACCGAGGATCGCGACCCCGAATGCCCCACCCAGTTCCGACATCGCATCGTTGACCGCCGAGCCCATGCCCGCGCGTTCGGGGGGAACGCTTGCCAGGACCCCGTTGGTGGCTTGCGGCAGTGTCAGTCCGAGACCCAGGCCGACGCAGAAGAACGTGACACCCACCAATGCGTAGGGCGCGGCGGCCGTGAGTGTGCTGAAGGAGGCAAGGCCCAGAGTCACGACACCGAGTCCCAGCACGACGGTGAATCGGGTGCCGATGCGATCGGCGATCCTCGGACTGAACAGGGACGCGATAAGCAGACCCCCCGCCCCCGGCACGACGGCGAGCCCGGACTGCAGCGGGGTCATTCCTTGCACCAGTTGGAGGAACTGGGGCAGGAAGAACATCGCGCCCATCAGCGCGAAGTAGACGAGACCGACGGTGATGACCGCTGCGCGGAAGAGCGGAACACCGAAGAGACCCATGGGGAGGAGCGGCCGCGGCGCCCGACGTTCCCACCACACGAAGGACACGAGGAACACGACAGTCAGCACCGCCGTCGTGATGGTGAACGCGTCGATCCCCGACTCGGGGATCTCGATGATCGTGATGACGAGGGCGATAAGTCCCGCCCCGCAGAGCAGAGCACCGCGCACGTCGAGGCGAGGCTTGGCCGGGTCCGAGGACTCCGGGACGAATGCAACGGTGGCGAGGAGCATGAGCAGCGACAGGGGCGGGTTGACCCAGAAGATCGCATGCCAACTGAAGTGCTCGAGCAGGAATCCCCCGATGATCGGGCCGATGGCGACTCCAACACCCGCCACGGCGGCCCAGATCCCGATCGCCTGCGCCCGCTCGTGCGGACTTGGGAACACCTGGACCAGGATGCTCAGCGTCGAGGGCATGATGCACGCCCCACCGAGTCCCATGAGCGCTCGGCAGAGTGTCAGCGCGAGCGCGGTGTCGGCGAAGACTGCACCCAGTGACGCAATGATGAAGATGACGAGTCCAATGATCAGCAACAGTCGACGTCCGAACCGATCGCCGAGAGCTCCCGCGAGCAGAAGCGAGCCGGCGAAGACGACGGAATAGGCATCCACCACCCACTGCAGCTGCGCGGTGGTGGCACCGAGGTCTTCCTGCAGCCGTGGCAGGGCCACGTTGACGATCGTGTTGTCCAGGGACACGAGGGCGAGTGCGGCGGAGAGAACTCCTAGCACGAGCCATCGACGCGTCATGCGGGGAGGTTAGCGGCGAGGCGGGACTTGGATGGGGGGCACGCTGGTGAAGTCGATCCGCGTGCGCTCCAGCGCGCGACCCTGAGCGTTCCGCTGAACCAGCGATGCTCGTCCCCCATCCGGTGCGACCGCGGTCACGATGGTGGGCGGCTCATCGTCACGCGGCGAGGGGTTCGACGACGTGATCGTGAACCAGCCGCGGGCATCGACGGAGGTTGCGTATCGGATCCCGGGCGTCAGCCAGGGCTGCCATGGGTTGTACGAGTAGAAGCGCGACGTGTTCGTGATCGGATTCTCGTTCGCACCGAATGTGTTCGACGTCCACTTCTTGATCGGTGGGTCCCGGAAGTACTGCCTGCCCGAGGGAGTCGTGACCACGTCGGAGATCGGGCGGATCCCCATGTTCCTCCCGCCGCGGCCGATCACCTCCGCCGCGTAGAGACATCGGGAGACGCGGGCGGCATCGATCCGACAGGTGACCCGGCCCTTGGGTGCCGAGGTGGTCGTGCGGTAGGTCATCGGGGTCATCGCCGCCCAGCCCGTCCACGCCGCCATCGCAGCCGCCGGATCCGTCGGGAACCCGGCGAGGGCCGATGCGACGTCCGGCGGAGGGGTATCGGCTCGCGCCGAGGCGGGTACGAGGAAAGCGAGCGTCACCAGGGCGATGACCGGAAGTCGAAACACCTCCCCTGTATAGCCGATCACTACTTTTCCCATGGCCAAGGCGCGCGCATGCCACGATGGGCCATGCTCGTGGGAGGAATCGACGCCGGCGTCATCGGCGCCAGCCTGCGCCTGCTGCCCGAAAGTCTGAAGCTCGCCGGGATCCCGAAGGATGACATCGTCGCCCGCCGGGACACGTCAGGACCGATCGATGCGTTCCTAGCGGAACGGTTCTATCCCTCCCCCGGTGTGACACACCGCGACGAGTGGATCGATGACGGACGGCTTCGCCTGCGGGTCTACACGCCGGCACCGATGCCGAGTCGCGGCGTTCTCTACTACATCCACGGCGGGGGCCTCATCCTGTCCCACATCGATGCCTACGACGCGCGCTGCTCCTATTGGGCCTCGCACACAGGGTGCACCGTGGTGTCCGTGGACTACCGATTGGCGCCCGAGAACCCCTTCCCGGCAGCGATCGACGACTGCATGACTGGGCTCATCTGGACGCACGAGCATCTATCGGATTTCGACGCCACGACCCTCGGCGTGGCCGGCGACAGCGCGGGTGGCGGACTTGCAGCAGCGACAGCGCTGCGTAATCGCGATATCACCCACCTCGATCTCGCCTGCCAGGTGCTCATCTACCCGATGCTCGACGACCGCAACACTCACGCCGATGAGAGATTCGCCTCCCGCCTCGTTCCGTGGACGTTCGAAGACAACTCGATCGGCTGGAATGCCTATCTCCAGGGTCAGGCCGGAGCACCAGGAATCTCCGCCTACGCAGCCCCTGCGCGTGCCGACTCCCTCGCTGGGCTGCCACCCACCTACATCGACACCGGTTCGATGGACATCTTTCTCGACGAGGACGTCGCCTACGCCAGACGACTGATCGATGAGGGTGTTCCCGTCGAGGCGCACATCTGGAATGGTGCCCTGCATGGATTCGACTACATCGCACCGCGGATCGCGTTGTCGCGTACGGCGTGGGACAAGCGGATCGCCTTCGTGCGGTCGCACCTGTGAAGCATCGATATGACGGGGAATCGTGAACGCTGACAACCTGTGGCTGAATCTCGGCGCCATGATCGCGGGGGTCCTACTGATGTTCGGGTGGCACCTCACCACTCACGCGTCGACACCGCAGGCCCGGAAAATCTGGAACATCGTCCGGTTCGTGGCCCTGGGCTTCCTGATCCTCTGGCTGATCGTCGTGGGGCCGACCCTCATCGGGGTACTTTTCGACGGGCTGTGATGGGACAAAAGTCCCGGTAACGTCGGATCGCCTTGCATGGAAGCCTCCCGCACGGGAATAGTGAGCACGTGACGTCAGCGGTGTGGCATGGGCGTGTGGTGGTGGGCTTCGACGGCTCCGACACCGCGAGGGTCGCCGCCCGGTGGGCGGCGGACGAGGCGATCTCCCGGGGCCGCGGACTGACACTCGCCCACGCGGTGCTCCCACCCGTCTCGGGCGCCGGATTCGGCGCCACAATTCCGCCCCCGCTTGATCTGGTCACCAGCCTTCAGGAGAAGGCGCGGATCGAGCTCCTGCACGAAGCCGATGCGCTGCCGGGCACGAATATCGAGGTGTGTGTCGAGATCGGGTCCCCCAGCGGTCTCCTCCTCGACGCCTCACAGAGCGCGCACCTGCTCATCCTCGGCTCCCGGGGGCACGGTGGTTTCCGTGGCCTGCTCCTCGGTTCGGTCGGGAGCCAGGTGGCGGCGCACGCCGCGTGCCCAACCGTGATCTTCCGTGACGCGCACGTTCCTGCGTCGCATCACCTGGTGGTGGGAATCGATGGTTCACCGAACTCGGAGGTGGCACTCGGTTTCGGTTTCGAGATGGCCAGCAGGCACGGGTGGGAGTTGATCGCGGTGCACGCATGGGAGGTGCCCGCCTACGACCTCATCGTGGTGCCCAGCGGTCCGGTGCCCGTCCCGTTCACCGATGTCGCCGACGACGAAGTCCGCCTTGCCGCGGAGGTGCTGGCCGGGTTCCGCGCCGAGTATCCGGATGTCAGGGTGCACGAGCGACTCGTTCGCGCGGCGCCGGCCGATGCACTCCTCGTCGAAGGCAAGGATGCCGCGATGATCGTCGTCGGCACACGCGGCCGCGGCCCCACCGCCGCGGCAGTCCTCGGCTCGGTGAGCAACGCGGTCCTGCACAAGGCCCACGTTCCCGTCGCCGTTGTTCCCTATGAGGAACCCGACGGCGATGCAGCGTGAGCACGGGAATATCTACCCCAGTCGCGGACATCATGTCCCGACCTGTCCTCACGAACGAGACGGGCGAGACTCTCGGGGATGCATGGCAGTTGATGTTCGTCTCCGGGTTGCGCCATCTCGTGGTTCTCGACGACGACGGGGTCCCGTTCGGCGTGCTCAGCGACCGCGCAGTGCTTGCAGGTTCCCCGTCCACCATCGATCACTGGGGAAATCTCCTGGTCCGCGATGTCCTCGCCCGGGTCCCGCGTGGCTCGATCCGTCCCGACAGCACGGCGCAGCAAGCCGTGCACGAGATGAGCCACCGTGCGGTGGAGGCGCTGCCGGTGACCGAGGAGGGCGGAAAGCTCGTGGGAATCCTCACCGAATCCGACGTGGTGCGGTGGGTGGGCACAGCAGCCTGATTCGTGAGCGAACGCTGCGCACAGGGGTGCGGGAAGCCGCGATCCCCTAGTGTGATTGCGTGGCAGCAGAGGATCGGTTGATCTGGATCGACCTGGAGATGACGGGGCTTGATCTCGCTCGGGACGAGATCGTCGAGATCGCCTGCATCGTCACCGAAGCGGACCTGACCGAGGTAGACGAGGGAATCTCGCTGGTTGTGAAGCCTGGTGACGCATCGCTCGCTGGGATGCAGCCCGTGGTGGTCGAGATGCACACCGCCTCGGGGCTTATCGACGAGATCCCACACGGCATTGCTCTCGACGACGCGCAGCGACAGGTTCTCGCCTACGTGCGCGAACGCGTGCCCGAGGCCCGCAAGGCTCCCCTTGCCGGATCGAGTGTCTACGTGGACCGGATGTTCCTCGCCGCGTACATGCCCGAGCTTGATGCCCACTGTCACTACCGGCTCATCGACGTCTCGAGCGTCAAGGAGCTCGCCAAACGGTGGTTCCCTCGGGTCTACTTCAACGCGCCAGCCAAGACCGGCAATCATCGAGCGCTCGCCGACATCCGCGAATCCATCGCCGAACTTCGTTACTACCGCGACGCCATCATGGTTCCCCCACCCGGACCGGACGCCACCACGGCCAAGGCGATCGGGGAATCACACGTCGTGCATTACCCATCCTGAGGTCCGGTATCCTCAGGTTCCCGCTCCGGCGGGTGATGGTTCCCACGGAACCATGGTGGGTGTAGCTCAGCTGGTAGAGCACCTGGTTGTGGTCCAGGACGTCGCGGGTTCGAGTCCCGTCACTCACCCCACGGCACACGTCCGCGTGTGTTCACAGGACTAGCTCCACTTGCGCCTTCACCGCCGCCCGTGCCAGGAGCTAATCGAGCGTCACCAATGGCAGGCCCCGATCCTTCGCAAGCAGGAGATACGTCGTGTCGTAGGCGGTGAGTGCGTGGTCATGCGCACTCAGTGCCAGCCGGGATCCTCGGAGGGCGTGAGGACATCGCGGCCTGCGCGCTGCCATGCCTGCATGCCGCCGGCGAAGTTGTACGCGTCGAATCCAATGGAGCGAAGGGCACTCGCGGCATCGTCGGAACGCCGTCCGGAACGGCAGATCACCACGATTTCCCGAGCCTGATCCAGTCGACCGATATGGGACTCCAGCTCACCCAGGGGTACGTGGACGGCCTCGGGTGCGTGACCCGCGTTCCACTCGTTGATTTCGCGAACGTCGAGCAGTAGAGCGCCCTCTCCGAGTTTCGCTACAGCTTCGACGACGTTCAACTGGGGGGTGGGCGGTGTACCCATGGTGTCCATGCTGATCGACTACCGGCAGGTGCAGCGCTGCTCGGGAGGAACAGTCGCCGGCACCTGCTCCACATGCATGCCGCACCCGGTGTACGTCACCTTGCGGCACCTGCGACACACAGCTGGACTACACATACCTGACCTCCACGGAGACCGATGACATGTTCACAACTATACCCCTGGGGGTATATGCATGTCAACGGGGGTGTGTCTCAGCGAGGCGGCCCGTGAACCGGCCCCGGTAGGTCGAGCGGCTCGGGCGGTAGCCCGCGTCGCGGATAGAACCATTCGGTCAGGACTGCGCCCACAATCGCTCCGATGATCTGGAACGCGATGAAGGGCAGAACCGATACCGGCGCGATGCCGGCGAACGTGTCGGTAAGCGACCGACCGATCGTTACGGCCGGGTTGGCGAAGGACGTTGACGACGTGAAGAAGTAGGCCGCTCCGATCCAGGCCGGAACGAGAATCGGTCCGAGGTGCCCACGCCCCGTGCGGGTCAGTGCCCCGATGACCAGGATCAGCCCCGCTGTGGCAACGATCTCCCCGATCCACACGCCCATTCCCGTGCGCACAGTTCCCGACGTCTCCACGGGCGGGAGACGGAACATGACGTTGGCGAGCACTGCACCGAGGCAGGCTCCGACGACTTGGGCGACGATAAAGACGACGCCTTCGGCGACCGGCATCTCCCGGCGGGCGATTTCCACCCCGGACACCACCGGATTGAAGTGCGCCCCCGAGGTGGGCCCGAGGACCCAGATGAGGACCCCGAGTGCGGCGACCGTCGCGAGCGCATTGATGAGAAGTGTCAGCGCCAGGTTGTCGCTGAGCAGGCTGCCCATGATCCCGGAGCCGACAACCGTCGCCACGAGGAGGAAGGTGCCGAGGAACTCCGCACTCGCCCGTCGAATCAAGGTGCGTCGCTTCACCGAGTGTTCACTTTCCCTAAGTTGACAGCAGAATATAGTTCAATAATTATTGAGTCAATGGGAAAGCAGCCGTCAGCTACGCGTGAGGATAGGGCGCGGATTTTCGCGGCCCTCGGTGATCCGACGCGTCTCGCAGTGGTCGAGCTGCTCGCCGTCCAGGACCTCTCCCCCGACGCTCTGGCGGCATCCCTGGAGATCCCAGCCAATCTCCTGGCCCACCATCTCAACGTCCTCCAAGAGGCAGGCGTCATTCGGCGCGTGCATTCGAAGAACGACCGTCGTCGCACCTACGTCCAGTCGGTCCCCGGAGCGCTCGAAGGACCCATCGATATGCCGGGCGCGTTCAAGGCGTCGCGCGTGGTGTTCGTCTGCACCCACAACTCGGCACGATCGGTCCTCGCTGAGGCGCTCTGGCGCGAGGCCAGCGACATTCCCAGCGCATCGGCCGGCACCTCACCCGCCGATCGGATCAATCCCCGGGCCGTCAAAGCCGCACGAAAGGCTGGCGTGACCGTCACGGCACCTCGACCACGTTCGATCGACGACGTCCTGCGCCCCGATGACGTCATCGTGTCGGTGTGTGACGCGGTGAACGAGGAACTCCCCGACCTCGCCCACCCGCGAATCCACTGGTCGATTCCCGATCCCGCATCCGTGGGCACCGATGCGGCATTCACGGCCACCGTCGTGGAACTCCGTGACCGGGTCTCGAATCTTGCTCCCCGCATATCTCTTCGCACACGCTCACGAAAGGCATCCGCATGACGACCGTCCAGCGCGACGATATTCCGACTGTTCACCTCCTCACCCTGCGTTCCTCGTCACTCCTCCTGCAGAAGAACTTCGAGGGCGTCTTCAGCGCGGACACGATCGAGCGGTTTCTCATCACCTCGTACGACGAGATTTCAGGACGACTTACCAACGACGAGTACCTGGCACTGTTTGCCGAGCGCTTTGCCCGCGAACGACTCACCGCACTCGCGCGAGTTGAAGGCAAGGACGACGATGGACGGCCGATTGTCCTCTTCCTCTGCACCCACAATGCGGGTCGCTCCCAGATGGCCCTGGGATTCTTCAAGGCCTATGCAGGTGATCGGGCGATCGCCTGGTCGGGTGGATCCGAACCAGGAATTTCGGTCAACCCGGCAGCGGTGGCGGCGATGGCGGATAAAGGCATCGACATCTCCCAGGAATTCCCCAAGCCGTGGACGGACGAGATCGTGCGTGCGGCAGATGTCGTTGTCACCATGGGCTGCGGCGATGCCTGCCCGATCTTCCCGGGGAAGCGCTACGTGGACTGGCCCGTCCCCGATCCGGCAGGGATGGAAGTGAGTGATGTACGACCGATACGAGATGAGGTAGAAAAGCGCGTCCGCACACTTATCGCCGAACTCGACGTGCCCGAGAGGAGCTAGTTCAGCTTTCAGAGTCGACCGCGTCAGCGAACGCCTTCATCGAGGTGAACGTCCAGTCAGGTGTGACGGATTCCGGTGGAGCCGGAGTAGCGCCCCATCCGGGATTGTTGTGCCGCCTGTTGATCCAGACAGTGGGCAGCCCGAGGGACTTGGCGGGGACGTGATCGTGGAACAGGCTCTGCGCAACGTGCAGGAGTCCACTCCTCGGGATGCCAAGTCGATCAACCTCATCGAGAAGTGCATGGAAATTGCGTATGGACGGCTTGAAGGATCCGATGTCCTGCGCGGTGAGAATGCTGGTGAACGTCACCTTCAGGTGCTTGTTGGATCCGGCGAAGGACGCCCGGTCGATATTCGACAGAATGATTAAGGCGTAGCGTTCTGACAGTCTCCCCAACGCCTCGGCGGAATCGGGAAAGGTCGGCCACTGCGGCACCGACATTGCGAGCTCCTCCGCCTCGTCGTCGGACACGGGGATGCCGAGTTGCGCACCGAGGCCGCGAAAAGCTCGAGCCAGGATCTGGGGATAGAGGTCGCTGGGGTGTTCGTCTTCCGCATGGGCTTCGTGGCTGGAATACGCGGTGAGGAGTCCCTCGCGGGACAAGGACCCGCCATGGGATGCGGCCCACGGTTCCAGGACCGCGGCGATGCCTGTCTCCCAATCGATCAATGTGCCGTAGCAGTCGAAGCTCAGGGCCTGGAGGTCGCGGAGTTGAACGGCGGTCACTGGAGGGCGCGATCCTCGCGAGCGAGTGCAACCGCAGTGAGCGCCTCGCTGACCGCCCCCGACGCGGCGAATGCCGCCATTCCCCAACCGCGTACCGGCGACACCCGACCGGAGATCGCGGCGGCCGCGAAGGCGACGGTGTCGCTTCCGTCGCTGATCGCCTGCGCGGCGACCCAGGGGGCCGTGGACTGACCGCGCCGCCATGCCACCAAGGTGCCCACACCGATGGCGATCTCCCGCGCACCCAGGAGCCGCCCCACCGGTGCGGTCTGCCCGGGGTCGGTGGCACCGAGGGCGCGGCCGATACCAGCCGGGTTGATGAGCAGTCCCGCCCCGATGACGATCCGGGTGAGGCCGAGGGCGGGAACGACGACGGGTGGGATCACTCCGCCATCCTGTCACCAGTTGCCTCGGAGATAGTTGAACGCTAAACTAGAAGGGTTGAAAGGAGCAACATGCCCGCCGTCACCGCAGACACCATGACCCTCCCGCGCCTCGAGCCGCGTCCCGACGCACGCATACGCACGGTGAAGACCGTGGTCAGCGCACCACAGGGGTTCGAGGGTGAGGGCTTCCCGGTGCGCCGCGCCTTCGCCGGGATCACCCCGCAGGACCTCGACCCGTTCATTCACATGGACCAGATGGGCGAGGTCGAATACGCACCGGGGGAACCGAAGGGCACCCCGTGGCACCCGCACCGCGGCTTCGAGACCTTCACGTACTTAATTGACGGGCAGTTCCTGCACCAGGACTCGCACGGGGGTGGCGGCACCATCTTCGAAGGCGGCACCCAGTACATGACCGCCGGCGACGGCATCCTGCACATCGAGACGCCACCGGAGCACTTGGTGGAGTCCGGTGGGTTGTTTCACGGCGTACAGTTGTGGATCAACCTGCCCAAGGAGAAGAAGCGCATCGCACCGCAGTACCAGGACCTGCAGGGATTGGACTCCGCGATGGTGACGAGCACCGACGGTAGTGCGCTCGTACGCATCCTCGCCGGCGAGGTGGGCGGACACAAGGGCCCGGGGATCTCACACACTCCCCTGACCATCACGCACATCACACTCGCCCCCGGCGCGCAGGTGGACATCCCCTGGCGGTCGGACTTCAACGCACTCGCCTACGTCCTCTCCGGTTTCGGCACCATCGGTGCAGACCGGCACCCAATCGCCAGCGGCCAGACCGCGGTGCTCGTCAACGGCGACACGATCCGGGTCACCGCAGCACCCGGTCAGGAGACCCGCTCCCCCAATCTGGAGCTGTTCCTCATCGGTGGTGTGCCGCTGCGCGAGCCCGTGTTCCAGTACGGACCTTTCGTGATGTGCACGCGCGCGGAAGTGGTCGAGGCGTTTGAGGATTTCCAGGCGGGTCGCTTCGGGCAGATCCCGATGAACGCGATCCAGCCCCATCGCCCGAAGGGCAGTGCGTAACAACCTGGGAGATACTCGGGTGTGCGCACGGACCCCAGGACACCCCACCCCTCACGGTTGGCTCCCGAGCATGCGCACTTCGACGTCATCATGGATGCGCACGCGCGAGCGTGCGCGGACGGAAGCCCGGGATACCTGGACCCGATCACCGGACTGTTCACGATGACCGCCGACTACCACCTCCAGCGCGGCACGTGCTGTGACAACGGATGCCGCCACTGCCCGTACCTGGAAACCGCATGAGGTTTCGCATCGCAGCCGCGGTGGTCGCACTGGGTTTCGTGTTCACCACCGTAAGCGCGCAGGCGGCCCCGGCACCCACAGCCGTCGGGTCGTGGTCGATGGTCCCGATGTCGAAGGACACCGACGGCGACGGCTTCATCGATGGTGACGGGGGTGTTCCCACACGGGGCGCGCTCAGCGCAGCGCCGTCGCCCGTGTTCGTCGGTGCGGACAACTTCGTGGCCCAACCCCACGAGCGCCTGATCAATGGGGTCCTCTCCTGGCACCTGAATCCCCGCGGGTACCCGGTCCGGCTGGACGCCTGCTCGTCCTCGGGGGACACCTATTCCTGGCGCGTGCTCAGCGGGACCCAGGTGGTGACGACCACGAAGGCGAAGCCGCTCACGCGCAAGAAGTGCGCGACCACGGTGATGCTTCCCGAGGGTCGCTACCGCCTCGAATTGCAGGTGCGCTCGGGTTCCTCGAAGGACACCGCGAAACTCACCGCGAACGTGGACAACATCCTGTTCGTCGCGATGGGCGACTCCTACGCCTCGGGTGAAGGGAACCCGCGCAACGTGGATGCGTTCCTTGTGCAGGGCGGCGCCGGGTTCACGCCCTATTGGGATTCCGATGACTGCAACCGCAGTGCGCACGGCGCCCCCGCGCAGGCCGCCCTGCGTCTCGAGGAGTCATCGCCGAAGACATCCGTGACGCTCGTCTACGTGGCGTGCAGCGGGGCCACCGTGCCCGCGGGGATTCTCGGTGCGCAGCGGGCGAATGGACAGACCGCGAGCCAGGTCGAACAGGTCGCCGGGATCATCGGCGACCGCACCATCGACGTACTGACCCTGTCGATCGGTGGGAACGACGTCGGGTTCACCTCGATCCTGTCCGCGTGCGCATTGGCACGTAACTGTCCGCTGGCGAAGGCACCCTTCGGATCGCTGGCAACCTTCCCCACCGTCCAGGACGGCGTGCAGACCCGCACCGCTGGACTGCCCGCGGCCTTCGACCGCATCGCGCGCTGTTTCGCCGGACCCGCGTGCGTGCTGACCGATGGACGCAGCGTGCCGCCGTTGAAGATTGCCAACGCAGGACGCGTGCTGCCCACCCTGTATCCCGACATCACCCGCAGTGCCGCGGGCGCACCCTGCACCTACCTGACAATCACGGACACGGACTTCGCGTGGGCCCGCGACACGATGCTCACCCCCTCGACCCAGAACCCGTTCCCCTACCGCACCACGCAGGGCACCACCGTGAATCTGGCGACCAACGCCGGAACACTCAACGGGACCCTGCTCACCACAAACCGTCTGGGCTGGTCCCCCGCTGTCGGCACCTGGGGTGCCTCCGGTGAATCGACGGTGGGACGCGGGGTATGTGCCGGCGCCGACGCGTGGTTCTTCGGGGTCACCGGGCTCGTCGGGTTCACCAGCGGCTCCTTCCATCCCAACCCCCTCGGACTGCAGGCCATGGGCAAGCAGATCGCGGCCGCCGTCGCGGGTGTGCTGGGCACCCGCCTTCGCTAACGTCCCGCCATGCGTGTCGGTCTCCTCGCCTACGGTGCCATCGGGCGCGAGCACAACCTGGCCATCCAGAGTGTCCCCGGCTGGAAACTGACGGCTGTGTGCGACGTCAACCCCGAGCGCGTCGCAGCCGCGCAGGAACTCGCCCCCGACGCAGCGGGCTTCAGTGACGCGACGCAGATGCTGGATTCGGGACTCGTCGACATCGTCGTGATCTCGACCCCGCCGAACACGCACTTCGAATGGGCCCGCGCCACGCTCGAACGCGGCATCCACGTGGTCCTGGAGAAGCCGATGGCCCTCACCGCCGTGCAGTGCGATGAGGTGCTCCGGATCGCGCGGGACAAAGACCTGACCCTCGTCGTCTATCAGAACCGTCGATTCGATCCCGACTACGTCACGATGCGACGACTCATTCGCGAGGGTGCGATCGGCGAGGTGTTCACATACGAGGGCTTCGTCGGTGGTTACTCGCGCCCCTGCGACTACTGGCACTCGGATGCCGACGTCTCCGGTGGGGCGATCTTCGACTGGGGTTCGCACTACATCGATCAGATCCTAGATCTGTTCGGCACCGACGTGGCGCACGTGGCGGGCATAAACCACAAGCGTCAGTGGCTGCACGCCACGAACGCGGACCACGCCGAGGTCACGATCACGTTCACCGATGGTCGGCAAGCGCGGTTCATCAACTCGGACTTGGCCGCCGCCCGCAGACCGAAGTTCTACGCGCTTGGCACGGAGGGCGCGATCGTCGGTGACTGGGATCCCCAGGCGGAGCCCGCAGTGGCCGACCTCCCGGCACTCATCTCCCTGCACATCCCCGGCTCTGCGCCTCGTGTGATCGACCTCGATGCGGTTTCCCCCTTCACCTTCCATCGGGAACTCGCCGCGTTCCTCGCCACCGGGTTATCGATGCAGGTGCTGCCGGTCCACTCGCGCAATGTGGTCGCCCTCATGGAAGCCGCGGAGCAGTCCGCGGCGAACGGAAGCACTCCCGTCGTCCCGGAATTAGTCCGATAACCGTCCGGTGGGGTGTCCTCGGCGCCGGTTGGCTGGTAACCCAGGCCACCGCCGCCGCGATCCACAACGCCGAAGGCGCAACCCTCTACGCCACGGGTGCCCGTGACATCGATCGCGCGCGCGCAACCGAGCCTGTGGTGGCCTACGACTCCTACCAGGCCGTCGTCGAAGACCCGAACGTCGACGCCGTCTACATCTGTCTCTCCAATGACGCGCACCTGCCCTGGATCGAGGCGTCCATCGCTGCCAGCAAGAATGTGCTCTGCGAGAAGCCGATGGTGCTCACCGCCGAGCAAGCGGCTTACGCCTTCTCCCTCGCCGACGCAGCCGGTGTCCACCTCGTCGAGGCGACCTGGTCCCGGTGGCATCCGCGGATGCGCCGGATCGTCGACCTGGCAACCTCCGGAGCCCTGGGCCCCGTCGAGAACTACCGCGCAACCTTCACCTTCCAGGGCGTCACCCCGGGCAACTACCGCCTGTCCCCCCGGCACGGCGGCGGCGCCCTCTACGACGTCGGCATCTACCCCGTGCATGCGCTCGTCGCCTGCCTGCCCGACGTCGAGGACTTCACCGTCGTGGATGTGGAGCGCGAGATGGGCGGCGAGGGAGTCGACCTCACCACCCAGGCGACTCTGAGTTGGGGTGCAGACACCCGGGCCGCCATCGCCGGCTCCTTCAACCTCCCGGCATCCCAACGACTCACCGTCCGCGGGCCAGCGGGAGAGGTGCGCGTCACCGACGATCAGGCATTCGCCACCTGGCGAGCAGCAACTTCGCTGTGGGTCGATGGCCACATCGAGGAGTTCCCGCAGGTCGACGCGTACCAGATCATGTTCGAGGAGGTGAGCGATCGGATCCAGGGTGGAGACGGCTGGCTGCTTCCCCCACGGGACTCGATCCGGGTCGCGCGTGCCGTGGACTCACTCCTTTGGTAACTTTCTACTCCTCGCGCCGCTAGCTCAACTGGCAGAGCAGCTGACTCTTAATCAGCGGGTTGTAGGTTCAAGTCCTACGCGGCGTACTTCATGTGGTCATGTTTCGGCTGATGGGTTACATGACCTTTGGTTAATTGGTAACACTCCCGTATATGAGGGAGTTGTCAGTGGCTGAGCAGAGGTATGAGGTTGGTGGCCTGGAAGGGTTGGCTGATCGTTCGCATCGGCCGCGGTCGTGTCCGCATCAGATTCCCCCGGAGGTTGAGGTTGCCCACGTGGAGCTGCGGTTGGCGCATCCGTCGTGGGGGCCACGTCGGCCGCGGTCCCGGTCTTCGGGGAGCAGATGGGGAACTACTACATCCGCAGCTACCCCTGAAGGCGACCTCCTCGATTTCTTCAGTGGCAACTTCGACACCGAGAACGCCGGACCTAAACGGGAGAGCAAGTCCTACCTGGCAATCACCGACGCAATCGGCTTGCCGGCACACAGCCTGCTCTTCCTCTCCGATTCCGGTGCGGAACTCGATGCGGCTCGCGCCGCGGGCTGGCAGACGATCGGACTACGCCGTCCAGGCGAACCCAACACCGCACTCGGGACGCCTGGTCATCCCGAGGTGACGTCCTTCGGCGCCATCATGATCAACGGTCAGCACTGACGTGGTCGGCACAGACGGGGGGCACGGGGTCTCGCTGCGCGAGGCCGCGAAGGTGTGGGGGTACGTCGGACTCAACAGCTTCGGGGGGCCCGCGGGACAGATCGCGTTGATGCACCGTGAGCTCGTAGAGCAACGGCGGTGGCTCAGTGAGCGCAGGTTTCTCCACGCCCTGAACTACTGCATGGTGCTCCCGGGCCCGGAGGCACAACAACTCGCCACGTATGTGGGGTGGCTGATGCACGGCCGCCGCGGTGGATTGATCGCGGGGACGCTGTTCATCCTCCCCGGCTTCGTGGTCATGCTCGCGCTGTCCGTGATGTATGCGCTGTATGGATCGGTGAACTGGGTCGCCGGACTCCTCTTCGGTCTGCAGGCTGCAGTGGTCGTGCTGGTCGCCGAAGCATTCCTGCGCATCAGCAGGCGAACACTCCGGAGTGGAGCATTGATCGCGATCGCCACGGTGTCGTTCCTGGCGATCACCTTCTTTCGGGTGCTCTTCCCAATCATCATCGTGGTCGCCGCACTCGTCGGATGGTTCGGTGGCGGGCGGGCAACCGATCAATTCCCCGGGGAAGTGGCTGGCCACGCATCGACGGACGAACCCGAGGCGCTGCTCGCCGACGACGCGGTCATGAGCCGAACAACGCAGCGGCGCGCACTTCGGGCCGGATGGATCGCCGCAGCGCTCTGGTTGGTGCCGATGGGCATCCTGGTCCTGGCACTGGGGACTGCGAGCGTATTCAGCCAGGAGGCAATCCTGTTCTCGCAAAGCGCGTTGGTGACGTTCGGCGGCGCATACGCGGTGCTCGCCTACATCGCGCAGGAGGCGGTCTTCCGTTACGAATGGATCACGTCGCGTGACATGGTCACGGGCCTCGGCCTTGCAGAAACAACCCCGGGACCCTTGATCCTGGTCGTGCAATTCGTCGGGTTCCTGGCCGCCTTCAACAATCCCGGTGACCTGCCCCCGCTGGTGGCAGGACTTCTCGGGGCGGTCCTCGCGATCTGGGTGACATTCGTCCCGTGCTTCATGTTCATCTTCTTCGGCGCCCCGTACGTGGAGCGGCTCCGGGAGAACGTCGCCCTCCGTCACGCGCTGACCGCCGTCGGGGCGGCCGTCGCCGGTGTGGTGTTGAGCCTCGCGGTGTGGTTCACCGTGAATACCGCGTTCCTCGAGGTGGTCACCGAGCGCTGGGGTCCGATCTACGTCCCAGTTCCCTCGGGCATCGCGTGGACCTCCGTCGCCATCTCGGCCGTGGCAGCCGTACTCGTCTTCCGGTTCAAGGTCGGAACCCTGCGGGTCCTGGCCGCCTGCGCCGGACTCGGTGTGCTGACGGGGTTGCTCTAGGAAGCGACCCGGATTGGCCCGCGTTGGCCCTGATGGGATCGCGGGGGTTCAATAGGGCCATGGAGGTCTCCGCCCGGGTCGATTACGCCCTTCGGTCGTTGACCGAACTCGCCTACAACGCCTCCGTCGGCGACACCCGGCTGACCACCTGCGAGAAGCTCGCCACCGATCTCTCGATCCCGGCGAAGTTCCTCGAGAGCATCCTGCGCACCCTGCGCCAGGCGGGGATCGTGACCAGCCAACGTGGCGTCGAAGGCGGCTTCCGACTCGCCAAGGCACCCGCGGACGTGACCGTGGCCGATGTCATCCGCGCACTCGAAGGTCCCCTGGCCGCGGTGCGCGGGGCACCGCCGGAGGATGCGATCTACGGCGGACGCGCGGAGCACCTACGCGATGTCTGGGTTGCAACGCGCGCCGCACTCCGCGACATCCTTGAGCACGTCACCCTCGCCGACATCCTCACCGGGGACATGCCGCCACAGGTTCTCGCGCAACTCGACACACCCGGGGCCTGGAAGCGTCGCTGACGTAGCATCGAAGGATGCGAATACTCGCATCCCTGGTCCTCGCGGGCACTGTCCTGCTCACCGGCTCACCTGCGTGGGGGTCCGCCCTTCCCGACACGATCCCTAAGGCGATGAACCACGAGTTCACCGGATCGGATCTGCGGATCGTCAAGGATCTCGGCGGCACGTCGAAATACACCCGCCACGCCATCACGTACAAAGCCGGGGACCTCACGATCTCCGGGATCATGAACAAGCCACGCGGCAAGGGACCCTTCCCGGTTGTCGTTCTCGCCCACGGATACATCGATCCCAAGGTCTATGTCAGTGGCCAGGGTTTCCGGCGTGAACAGGATTGGCTCGCCCGCAATGGATACGTGGCTCTCCACGTGGACTACCGCAATCACGCATCCTCGGACAAGGACCCGGCGAACGATCGGTCGATGCGGCTCGGGTACGCCGAGGACGTGATCGGTGCTGCACTGGCCGTGCGGAGTTCAACCCTTCCCTTCATCGACACCAAGAACGTCGCACTGCTCGGCCGTTCAATGGGAGGCGGGGTGGCCTACCAAGCCCTCGTCCTCGCCCCCGGGGTCTTCGACGCCGCCATCACCTACGCATCGACCAGCACCAACGCCGCAGACAACTTCAACAAGTGGCAGCGCAACAACTACCCGATCAGCAAGGAGATCCTCAAGCGCTACGGCGAACCACGCGATAATCCGGCGGCGTGGCGCGAGCTCTCATCGCGTAACTACTTCTCCCGGATGACCAAACCGGTCCTGGCCTTCCACGGCACCAAGGACGACAGCTGCGACATCGAGTGGGCACGTGCCACGAAGCGCGCCCTGGACTCTGCCGGCGTGGAGAACCGTCTCGTGGAATACAAAGGCGCCGGTCACTACTTCTACGGGCCGTGGACCGATTCGATCCGGAAGGTCGACGCCTTCCTCGCGCAGCATCTGAACAACTAGAGCGACGCCAGGACGTACTGCGCGGCGTTGTGACCGGGGATTCCGGACACCCCTCCCCCGCGTCGGGCACCGCTTCCGCAGAGAACAAGGCTCGCCACGTCAGTCTCGACACCCCAGGTGCCGACCTCGTCGGGCGTCATCGCCCACGGCCAGTCCAGGGGCGTATGGAAGATGTTGCCCGTCGGGATCCCCAGCGACGCCTCGATGTCGAGGGTGGTGTTGATCTCCAGACACTCCGAACCATCGGGGGTGCGCAGGATGCAGTCCGTGATCGGCTCCGCCAGCACCGAATCGAGGGTGGCCAGGACGGCGGTGCGGAGCTCCTCGCGTGTGGGTGGCGCATCGCTCGTGAACAGGGAATGGGGAGTCTGGAGCACGAACATGGTCAGTGTCTGCGCACCAGATGCCCGCAGCTCCGGCCCGAGGATGCTCGGATCCGAGAGCGTGTGGCAGTAGATCTCCGCGGGAAGTGGTGCCGGAAGGTTCCCGGCACGGGCGGACGTCGCCGCGTCGTGGAGCTGCGTGTAGTTCTCATTGATATGGAAGGTGCCGGCGAAGGCATCCTCCGGATCGACGGTGGCGTCCTTCAATCGCGGTAACCGTGACAGGACCATGTTGACCTTGATCTGGGCCCCCGTGTTCTCCCCTGTCGGTGGGCGGGGAACGCGCCCGCGCAACCGGTCGAGCACCGCGGGCGCGCAGTTGGCCAGCACGAACCGCGACTCGAATGTCACGTCTTCGTCAACGATTCGCGCGCATACGCGTGCACCCGAGTCCTGCGCATCGATCGACGTCACCTCCGCCTCGGTGATGATCCGCGCACCCCATCCGCGCGCGAGCTCCGCGAGATGCCCCGTGAGCGCACCCATGCCACCGACGGGCACATCCCAACTTCCCGTTCCGTTACCGATCACGTGGTAGAGGAAGCAGATGTTCTGCCGCAGGGATGGGTCGTGAGCGTCGGCGAAGGTGCCGATCAATCCATCGGTCAACACCACGCCACGGGCGATGTCCGTGGTCAGGGAACTCTCGATCACGTTCCCCAGCGGTGACTCGACGAAATCCGCCCAATCGCGGGCGTCGATCCGCGAACGCATCTCCTCGCGGGCAAGGAGCGGTGCGGTCAACGTCGGGAAGATGACGTCGGCCATCCGCCGGGTGCGGGCGTAGAACTCGGCCCACCGCTCGGCCTCGCTGGGATCTCCCGTGACCCGCGCGAACTCGGACCTGAGGAACTCCGGGTCTTCGTGCACGACGAGACCGCGCGCGGGATCCCCCGGATTCGGAGTGAACGACGACACCGAACGGTGCACGAGCTCGAGATCTACTCCGAGGTCGTCGATTACCGCCTGCGGGAGCAGTGACACGAGGTAGGAGTACTTGGACACTCGGGCGGGGACACCCGGGAAAACCTCGGCGGAGACCGCCGCTCCACCCACGTGGTCGGCGCGCTCCAGGACGACGACGTCGAGTCCAGCCCGGGCGAGGTAGCACGCCGCGACCAGGCCGTTGTGGCCCGCACCCACGATCACCACGTCAGTCCCCATGCGGAATCACCACCCCAGAAGTGTGGAGTCGAGTGCAGATCTCGGCGTAGCGCTCGTCGATTGCCTCGACCGTTGCGGGATCGAGGCTCCGCCAGCGTCCGCCATGCGCCGCATAGGCGGTGACGTGAGCGTCGAACCAGGTGCGGATCGCATCACTCGAAGACAGTCCCACGAAATCCAGCATGTCATCGAGGGTGCGTGTGCGGGCGTCGACCACGAGGTCGAAGAGGTCAATGCGCATCATCGTCCCGGGTGGCGCGGAGGTCAGTGACCGGTGGATCCGCATCATCCGTTCACCCCATTGATCCAGGGCTTCGAAGATGTCGTCCGGGCCGAAGGACTGCGCCACGAAGGATGCTGCGACATCCCGACCGTCGCGGACCACGGCGATCACCCGTGCGTCCGGATAGAGCCAGGAGAGGCGATCACCCTTGCGTGCGTTCGCCGGTGTGGTGTCGACCCAGCGCTGGGCACCGATGTGATCGCAGATCGCATCCATGATGCGCCGCACGAGCGTGGTGCTCGCGGCACGAGGATCTCCGGGGAAACCGTCGAGGTAGTCCGCTACCCAGGCGTCCACCTGCTCGCGCGTCATCGAGGTATGCAGGCCGACCTCGGGTGCCCGGTGGAACCAGCGGGTGCGGATGCGCTCGCCCGCGAGCACCGCGGCTGTCAGTCCCGCGGCGGGATCACGGCGCGCGGCATGGAGGGCATCGAGCACACCGTCGTTCCCGCTGATGAAGCGGACCTCCATCGGACGCGTCAGGGTGAGATCGGGGTGATGGTCGAGCAGGTGGCCGACGATCGTGGACCCGCTACGCCCGGTACCGCCGGCGAACACCGGCATCGCACGGGGATTCACGTTGGGAAACTACAGGTAGAGGCCTGTGCCGGCAGTGCTGTGCCGCTCGGCTGCGACGGCGTGCAGGTCACGTTCACGCAACAGGACGTAGTCGATTCCTTGGAGCTCGACCTGGCCCCGGTCCTCGGGTTCGAACAGGACCTTGTCACCCACTTCCACGGTGCGCACATTCGGACCGACCGCAACCACACGTGCCCAGGAGAGCCTGCGCCCCACCTGCGCCGTGGCCGGGATGACGATCCCGCCGCTGGACCGACGCTCGCCATCTGCGCCACCCTCGCGCACCAGCACACGGTCGTGCAGGAGTTTGATCGGGACGGAACCATCGGCACCGGGACGCATGTCCGGATGTTGCTCGATCGACTCGGAAATGATCGCCACCGTCAGCCCCGGGGCAATCCGTCCATGTGTCGGAGGATAACTCCCTCACGCAAGGCCCACGGACACACAGCCAACTCCTCGATGGAGAGCAGATCCATCGCGGCCTCTGCCACAATCGCGCCCGCGAGCAATTGACCCGCGCGCCCGACGGAGACTCCGGGGAGTTTGGTGCGCTCGGCCACGGTCTTCGAGGACAAGAGCGTGACCAGATCGCGGACATCCGAGTACTTCAGGGTGCGACGTGCGTAGGCACCCTCGGCTTCGGGCGGTGCGCCGGCGATGCGGGCCAGCTGCTTGAAGGTCTTCGATGTCGCTGCCGCCAACCGCGGATCCCCGACCCGACGCAGGAGCCCCACCACATCTCCTACCGATGCACGTGCATGTTTGCGTAGAGCGCGCATCTCCTCGGAGCGCACGGGATCCGAGTGCAGGAACTCACGGGTCATGCGCCCGGCACCCAACTCGAGCGAAACCGCGGCATCGGGCTCCTCGTCCGTTCCCGAAGCCAACTCCAGGGACCCACCGCCGATATCCATCACGAGCAACCGCCCCGATGACCACCCGAACCAGCGCCGCACGGCGAGGAAGGTCAACCGCGCCTCCTCGTCACCCGAGAGCACTGCAATCGAAAGTCCCGTTGCGGCGCGCACCTGGGACAGCACATGCGCACCGTTTCGCGCCTCGCGGATCGCCGAGGTGGCGAAGGCCATCAACTCCGTGACTCCCATGTCCTCGGCGAAGGACTGGCTCTCCTGGATGAACGCGATCAACTCCGCCACGAGGGCTTGGTCGATCGCGCCCGTGGGTCCGATGTGCTGGGCCAGGCGCAGTTGCACCTTGCGCTTCGACGCGGGGATCGGTGCCGCGCCGTAGTGCGCGTCGACGATGAGGAGGTGGACGGTGTTGGAGCCGATGTCGAGGACTCCCAACCGCATGGGCAGACGCTACTGCGGATGCGCACCCCGTGGTCGGCCCCACGAGCGACGACCGTCACCCATCCGGCCTAGGGTTGCCCCGTGCCGGAGGTGCCCCTGGATTTCCCGCGACAGTGGGCGGAGTTCGTGGACCCGGCCGACAACACGAATCTCATCCGCGCGGATCTGACCTGGCTGACCTCGCGCTGGACCTGCATCTTCGGCAACGGGTGCAAGGGGATCGTCAAGAAGAGTCCGGATGCCGGTTGCTGCGCCCACGGTGCCCACTTCTCGGAGAAGGCTGACGAGAAGCGCGTGAAGAAGTGGGTGGCGAAGCTCACCGACGAGCTCTGGGAGAACAAGGCCAAGTCCGAGAAGAAGGGGTGGACGGAGAAGGAGGACGGGGCGAACAAGACCCGCGTGGTCAACGGGGCCTGCATCTTCCACAACTCCAAGGACTTCCCCGGTGGCTACGGCTGCGCCCTGCATCACCTCGCCGCCCAGGAGGGTGTCTCCTTCGTCGAGACCAAGCCCGACGTCTGTTGGCAGCTGCCCATCCGCCGGGCCTACGAGAAGCAGAAGTACGACGACGACACCGAGCGCGACGTCATCGTGATCGGGGAGTTCGACCGCCGCGCCTGGGGTGAAGGCGGCCACGACCTGAACTGGTACTGCTCCGGGAACACCGAAGCCCACGTCGGGTCGAAGCCGGTCTACCTGTCCAACCGCGACGAACTCGTCGCGCTCATTGGCACGGACGCCTACAACGTCCTCGTCGGTATCTGCGAGGAGCGCGACAAGACCCTCGCGAAGCGCCCCACCGATATCGGGCTCTCTCCCCACCCTGCCGATCCCCGGTAACCATGGCCAAGCCCACCGCCACCTACCGCTGCGCCGAGTGCGGCTGGACGGCGGCGAAGTGGGTGGGTCGATGCGGGGAGTGCCAGGCCTGGGGCACGGTCGAGGAGGTGGGTGCGGCCCGGCCCACCACCACGAAAGCCACGGCCACCACCGCCCCCGCCGTTCCCATCGGCCAGATTGACGTCACGAGCGCTGCGGCGCGCAGCACCGGGATCCCGGAGTTCGACCGGGTGCTCGGTGGCGGGTTCGTTCCCGGTGCGGTGCTCCTGCTCGCCGGTGAGCCCGGGGTCGGGAAGTCCACCCTGCTGCTCGCGGTCGCGCACCGGTGGGCCAGCGCCAACAACACCGCCCTGTATCTCACCGGCGAGGAATCGGCGGCGCAGGTGCGCCTGCGCGCCGAGCGCATCGACGCGCTCGCCGACACCCTGTATCTAGCCGCAGAGACCGATCTCGGCTCCGCGCTCGCGCAGGTGGAGAAGGTGAACCCGTCGCTTCTCGTCGTGGATTCGGTGCAGACGATCACCAGCGGTGAGGTCGACGGTGTCGGTGGTGGCGTCACGCAAGTCAAGGAAGTAGCGGCCTCCCTCATCGCTACGGCGAAGGACCGCGGGATGACCACCGTCATCGTCGGTCACGTGACCAAGGACGGGTCGGTGGCCGGTCCGCGCGCACTCGAGCACCTGGTCGATGTCGTCCTCCACTTCGAGGGCGACCGCCACGGCCCGCTGCGCCTGGTGCGCGCGGTAAAGAACAGGTACGGACCCGCGGATGAGATCGGTTGTTTCGAACTCACCGAATCCGGGATCGAGGGACTCGCCGACCCGAGCGGATTGTTCCTGGGCAACCGGCAGAATCCAGCTTCAGGCACCGCTGTCACGGTCGCGATGGAAGGCCGGCGTCCGCTCATCGCGGAGGTGCAAGCACTCATCGCACCCACCAACGCACCGCAGCCGCGCCGCGTCACGAGCGGCCTGGACTCCGCGCGCACCGCGATGCTGCTGGGAATCCTCGAGCGCCGCGCGCAGATCAAGACCTCAACCGCGGATTGCTTCGTCGCCACGGTAGGCGGGGTCAAACTCACCGAACCCGCCACGGACCTGGCCACCGCGCTCGCGATCGTCAGCAGCGTGCGCGACACCCCGCTCCCGGCGAACCTCGTGGTGCTCGGCGAACTCGGCCTCTCCGGTGAGTTGCGCCCGATCACCTCCCTCGACCGCCGACTCTCCGAGGCCGCGCGCCTCGGTTTCACCGATGCGATCATCCCCGCCACGGACAAGAAGGTACAGGCGCCGAAGGGCATGAAAATCCGGCAGGTGCGCACCATCGCCGAGGCGATCACCGCCGCGCGTAGCACGCACGAGCCCGAACCTCAGTTCTAGTCCAGGTGCACGAATTCGCACCGGGCGACCGGGCTGGCGGCCATCCCACGATCAAGGGTCAGCACCCGCGCACCCACTCGCTCGGCCACGGCGATGTATCCCGCGTCGTAGGCGGAATGGTTGTCCATTAACTCCAGGATCCGATCGGTCACCGTGCGCACGTCCACACGCGTGAACGGCATCGCCGCCACCAACCGCAGCACATCCCGGGCTTCAGCGGAACGCAAGCCCCCGCGCGCACTCCCGCGCGCAACTCCACGGCCCACCGCGCTGATTACCTCGATGTCGGTGTATTCCGGGACCACCCACACCGGATCCGCACGCAGAACGTCGAGAACTGCCCTGCGGCGGGGTGTATCGCCGTCGAGGGCGATCTCGACGATGGCGGAGGCGTCAACGACGACGGTCACGGGCGATCCGTTCCGCCCGCACGTCGGCCACCGCGGCTTCGACATCGACCACGCCGTGCGCGGTCAAGAACTCCGCGAAGAGGGACTCGATCTGCGAACGCTGCGCGGCCTCGACCAGCCGACCACGCACGTACTGCTGCAGTGATTGACCACTGCGTTCGGCACCGGCCTTCAAGGCCTCGTGAACGTCGGGGGGGACATCCCGGATCAACAAATCGGTCACACTATCATTCTGATATCATCAGACTCGGGTGTCAAGACCTCACTCGGGGGCGGCGTCCTCCGCGGCTTCTTCCTGCGGGGCCTGGCGCGGACTGATCGAGAACCGCCGCTCCTCGCTCACCACATCGCCGTTGCGTCCGATGACCTGGTAGGCACCGGGCTTGGCCCGGGCACCCTTCGGGTCCGGGCATCCCTTCTGGCTGCGCCTGCCGTTCCAGGTCAGTGTCGCCGCGTACGTCTCTCCCGGTTGCATGGTGACCGTCTTGCTCTTCTTGCCCGCGCTGCAGTCATCGGATGACCACACGTGATACCCACCGGATTGGATCTCGATCTCGTTGGCCTTCGGGCCGACATCGCGTATGCAGGGGGCGGTTCCTCGGTTCTTGATCACCAGGGTCATCTCGGGTGAGTCGCCAAAGACGTAGTTCTTCTTCACGGCGCGGGCCCGCACGACGATGTTGGAATCCGCGCACTCCTGGGGACCGGCCGGCAGCGTCTCGACCGCCCCATCTGCGCCGATCCCGTCGACCACCGTCGGCGTTTCCGTCGGGGCCACCTCCGCGACCTGCTCCCCGCCACCGCGGCCGGTGAGGAACCACACGAGAATCGTGACGATGGTGATGAGGACGACCAAAACCGCCCCGCGCCTCATCCAATACACGCTCGAGGGCTCGCGACCCGAGGGGCGGATAAGGCTCATGCGACCCCACGGTACCTGCGGACCCGGAACCGGGCCCCCGTGCAACCATGCCCCGTGGGCAGCCCCAGCACGGCCGTGGTGAACCGCTGGTACCGCGCCCACGCGCGGGATCTCCCCTGGCGGAGCACCACTCCCTGGGGGGTTCTGGTGAGTGAATTCATGCTTCAGCAGACTCCGGTCCCCCGGGTTATCCCCTACTGGACCACCTGGATGGACTGTTGGCCCACGCCTGCGGGCCTGGCCCACGCAACCCCGGCCGCGGTCATCCGCGCCTGGGGCACCCTGGGCTACCCGCGGCGGGCCACCCGCCTGCACGAAGCCGCCCGCACGATCAGCAACGCCTACGGGGGTGAGGTTCCGGACACCTACGAGAACCTGATCGCCCTCCCCGGGGTCGGCGACTACACCGCCAACGCTGTCCTCGCCTTCGCCTTTCACAAGCGCACCACGGTTCTCGACGTCAACGTCCGACGCGTCATCTCCCGCGCCTGGCGGGGCGAGCAACACCCACCCGCGCACCTCACCACGATCGAGCGCGCCCTCGCCGACTCACTCGTGCCCACCACTCCCCACGCCGCGAGCACCTGGGCCGCGGCCAGCATGGAACTCGGCGCCGTGCTCTGCACCACCACAAACCCGCAGTGCACCGCATGCCCACTCACCGACACCTGCGCCTGGAACACCGCGGGACAACCGAAATCCACACACACCACGCGACGCCAACCCACCTACACCGGCAGTGACCGTCAGGAACGCGGACGCATACTCGCCCTGCTTCGCGCCCACGACACACTCACCGCAGCAGCACTCGAGAAAGACGCCACGAACCCCGAACAACACATCCGCGCACGAGATTCACTCCTCGCCGATGGCCTCATCGCCACAACCGGCCGTCACCTGCACCTTCCCTAGCCTCAATGTGCCTGCCAAACACCCAAGGCCGGGTCCACCAGCCGCTCGCGTGACCATGCGTAGTGCTCGCGGATCGCCTTCCGAGCCGATTCGACATCACGCTGGACTACCGCGCGCACGATGTCGGAGTGGAAATGGTCTGCCGGGCGTCTCCGCAGGGCTCCCTGCGATTCCTCCACGGGTACCAGGTGCAGCAGGGTCTGGTTAGCCATCATCTGCGCCATTCGGGCTAGGCGTCCATTACCCGACATCGCCGAGAGGAGGCAGTGCAGCTGCATGTCCACGCGCACAGCGGCATCGTGGTCGCCACGCTCCCAGCATGCGTCCAGCTCGGCCAGGGTCTCCGAAAGGACACCCTCCACGGCACTATCGCCTGAACCAATCAACAGCTCGACGGCCTGCACCTCGATGGCCTCGCGCACCTGGTAGATCTCGATGAGGTCTTCCGCGGATAGCTCTGCCACGAAGACCCCTCGCCGTGCGCGCGTGGTCACGACCCCTTCGGATTCGAGAACGATCAGGGCCTCGCGCACCGGGATCGGACTGACCTCGTAATCCCGAGCGATCTGAGGGAGATCGAGTCGCTCTCCCCGAGCCAACTCGGACGACACGATCCTCGTGCGCAGGGAGTCGATAAGTTGGTCGCGCAGCGAGCGCTGATCCAGATCCGAACTCCTGTCCGGTGCCGCCATCTCGCTCATAGCGCCACCTTCCGCCCGCTGGCAATCGATGTGCGCAGCGCATCCAGGGTTGCCATGCTCCCCACGGCGAATTCACCGGAGGCCGGCACCTGCCCACCTGTACGCAGCGCGTCGAACACGGCCGTCAATTGCGCCTCGAACTGATTGCACGGCGGGAACTCCAGAGTCTCGAGGCTGAAGTCATTGCCGTAGATGTCGATCCGGGCGGCCAACGGTGGCGTGGTGACGAACTCTGCATCTCGACTACTCCGTGAATCGAAGGGGATCACGTACCTGAGGTAGCCCTCGGTCCCGATCACCGTTACGGACTGGTGGTAGGCCTGGGTGTAGCTGGATTGCAGCAACGCGACCCGACCCTCGTCGAACTCCAGGATCATCGCCGCACTCAATTCGGCACCGCCCTCGGTGGCATCCGGTGTAACGGCCATGACCGAGATCGGATCCCCATTCATGGCGGCGCGGGCGAAGTGCACGAGATAACTGGCAGTGTCATAGAGCGACCCACCACCGCGGGCTGGGTCGAAGCGCCAGTTATCCGCTCCCGCGCGTCCGGCCAGCGGCGCTGAGAACGCACCGTGCACGGATCGCACAGCTCCGATCCGGCCGGACGCCAGCAGTTCGAAGGCTGCATGGTGTTGGGGGTCGTACCGCCACTTGAACCCCTCAACCAGCAGGGTGCCGGTCTCGCGGGACCGATTCACCATCTCCACTGCCTCCGCCGCGTTCATCGCCATCGGTTTCTCCACCAGGACCGCACGGATCCGACCGCTGTCCATCGCCTGAAGGGCGAGCGGGGCGTGGTGCGGACCCCAGGTGGAGATGATCAGGACATCGAGGTGATGCGCGTCGAGTAACGATTCGAGTGACTGGTAGCGGTTCGCGCAGTCGAATTCGTTCCCGAAGCGCTCGAGGGCCTCGGCCGAGATATCGCAGATGGCCACGAGGTCAGCCGAGAGCGCACGGCACGCGGCGGCGTGGTCGCGGGCGTTCTCGCCCGTCCCGACGATGCCCATCATTGGTCGCTGGGATGCGGACATGTCGGTCTAGTACCGGCTCCAGGAGTGCATCTTCGACTTGTGCTCGTGCTGCGTGCCCGTGCCGATTTCGTTGAGCTCGATGAGGTTGCCATCCGGGTCGTAGAGGAACAGCACGTGCCACTCGCCTTCACCGTCGAACCGCACGGGTGGGCTCACGACCTCCACGCCTGCCTCGACGAGCATGTCGTAGGTCGCGGGAACGCTCTCGACACCGAAGCAGATATGGGAACTGGGGACGTGGTTGATCGGGTAGCGATCCGTGGGGCTTTCCGGTGCGATCCACTGGATGAGGTCCACCGTGAATCCCTGACCCGCCACCCGCGCGTGGCCGTTCACTCCGCCGGCAGGGCGCAGCCGATACTCGCGCATGTGCACGCCCGGGAGAGCCGTCATCATCGAGATCGGGCCGTCCTCGTGCTCTTCTGATGCGACGAAGTCCAACCCCAGTAGGTCGTGGTAGAAGCGCAGGGAGCGCTCCAGATCCGACACCATGACCGCCACATGGTCAAGGGTGATTACCTTTGCGTTTGCCATCACTTCCTCCTTGTTGGTTGTTGCCGAGCCCGCGGGCGCACGCCCACGGTGGTCATGCGACACGCACCGGGATCGAGTCGAATCCCCGGATGATGTGGGACGGATAACGATGGGGTTCACGAGTTGCCGTGATGCCCGGATACCGCGTGAACAACTCCCCGAGTCCGATGCGCGTTTCGAGTTTCGCCAAGGGCATCCCGAGGCAGAAGTGAATTCCCTCACCAAAGGCGAGGTTGCGCGACCCGTCCCGATCCAGATCGATCACGTCGGGGTCCGCGAACACGTCCGGGTCACGATTGGCCGACGCATACAACATCAGCACTCTGCTGCCCGCCGGAATCAGGACCTCACGGATCTCGACATCCACTGTCGCCACCCGGCACAACCACTGCACCGGTGAGTCATACCGCAGGAACTCATCGATTGCGGCTGGTCGCAGATCCCCTGTGTCATCGACGAGGTCACCAACTTCGACCTGTCCTGACGCCACCGCGGCGACGATGTTTCCCATCAGGCTTGATGTCGTTTCCATTCCGGCCGCGATGAGCAGCAGCGTCACTCCCTGGACTTCGTCACGGGTCATCGTGCCGTCGTCGATGGCACGGGCGATGTCGGAGAGCACGTCGTCGCGCCAAGCTCCCGCACGCCTCGCGTCCACCTCGCGAAGGAACAACTCGACCAACTGGGCGCGCAGGGCCTGCGCACTATCCGACGGGCCTACCTCATCCGGGGGCCGCGTCATCATGTCGATCGCCGACTGCGCCGCCCAAGGCACATCGTCCTCGGGTAATCCGAGCAACCGGCAGATCGTCAGCACGGGCAGGCGGTTGGTCAGGGTGGCCGCAAGGTCGAACTCACCCGCGACACCGTCGAGCAACTCGATAGCTGAGGCTCGAACCATGGGCTCATAGGCCTTGATTGCCTTGTTTACGAAGCGGGGCGCGAAGACCTTGCGGAGGACGTCATGGCGCGGCGGATCCATCTCGAGGAAGTTCCCGTCACCGAAGAACCCTACGTAGTCGGCCAGCTCCACCCCACCGGTGCTGGTGAAGGAATTCCAGTCGCGGAGGGCCGCACGAACATCGTCGTACCGCGACAGGACCCACACATCCCGGTCCTCGCAGTAGTAGACGGGTGCGTACTCGCGCAGCAAGGCGTACGAGGGATACGGGTCACTGTGGGATTGCTCGGAGAGTGGGTCATACGACACCGTCCCCATGAACACCCCCTTCTCAGCCCTGAGGACTCAGATATTGTCAACAGAATCGGCCCTATAGGGCGGTTTCCCGGAGTTCACCCCTGCGCGGGGGTGTAAAACTCCCCCCATGGCATGGCGCATCGCTGCGGCAGTCGCGGTGGTTGTCTTGGTCATCGTCTACGCGGTCGGGTCCGGCCGCTGGGTGTCCACCGGCGGTTCCTGGTACCTGTCCCTCGAGCAACCCTGGTGGCAGCCACCCTCGTGGGTGTTCGGCCTGATCTGGCCCTACAACTTCCTCGTCATCATCATCGTGGGGATCGCGATCACGCAGACCGCGTCACCGCCGCGGATCATCACCACGCTCGTCCTGCTTGCAGTCACTGTCACCTTCGCGATCACCTGGGCCTACCTGTTCTACGTGCCGCATGAGCTCACCCAGGCAGCGATCGCCCTCACTGCAGCGGCAGTCCTGACCATCCCGATCATCGTGATCGCTTTCGGGCAGCAACTCTGGATGGGTCTCCTGTTCGTGCCCTACCAGGTGTGGCTGTTCCTAGCCGCGAGCCTCTCCTGGGGCTACCTGGCCAAGGCCTGAACCGCTAATTGCCACCGACATCGGGGGCAACAAGGACCAACAGGATCATCGTGGCGGCGGCGACCACCGCGCCCAGGGGAAGTGTGCGGAACATGCCCCCATGTCAGCACGGGGGTCTGACATCAGGCTGCCGGTACCAACGTCCCCGAAAAGATCTGCCAGGCCAGCAGGGACTTGGCCACCAGGCTCAGGATCATGTAACTGCGTTCACCCCGGAGGTAATCACTCCACTTCCCGATCTTCTTGTACTGCAAGTACTGCACCAGGGCGAAGGAGTTGAAGAGGATGAACAGGGAGATGATGATCCCGATCACGAAGCCGGGAATCTGAGGCTTGTCCGAGATCCCGGGGACGAACACCCAGAGCACGATGATCAGCCAGGGCACGATCCCGGACATGCAGCCGAAGACGAAGGGCAGCATCCCGCCACCCGGCTTCTCGAACTTCTCCTGCAACCAACCGAACAGGATCATCGAGGCGTTCACGCCGAAGATCGCCATGAGGGCGGCAACATCGCTGATGCCCACGATCTGGGCGATGAGCACGATCATGATCGATGAGGAGAGCGAGTACTCCACCCAGCGGAAGTAGTTGTGCTGGGCCATCAGCCCATTCACATAGCGCGGGAAGGACAAGGGCGACGCGATCAGGAAGTGGAACACCGCTGAGATACCGAAGAACAGCGCAACACCCCACGCGATCCGCGAGTCGAACAGCGTGACCGGATCCATCGGTGGAGTTCCAGGCGGACCGAGCACGTACGCCGCAGTGATCGGCAACGAGAAGTCGTTGGCGAGGAGGAGGATCAACAGCATCTGCGTCAGGTGGGCGAACCCACAGACGATGTTCCACTTGCGCAAACTTGAGAAGCTGATGCCGGTGGGAGACTTCGCAGTCAGATCGGCGGCGATCATGCCTCAGTGTGACACCGAAATGCCGGGAATCCCCTCGGCACACACCCCCAGGACGGCCCCGTCCAGGTCATACACACCCACAGATCGCGCATCACCCATCGGTGACTCCACCACGATCACATCCGAGGACACCGACTCCACCGGCCACCGGCCCGGGCTCCCGCCCAGACCAACACCCCAGGACTTCGCCGCGGCTTCCTTGGCAACCAACAGGGACACCGCACCCATATCTCCGGCCCACTCCATCTCCACCGGGCTCAACGCGCGCACTAATCGACTCACATCGCGATCCGCCCATTCCACATCCACGCCCAGCCACGCCCCTCGCACCGCGCCGGCCACCACGAGATCCCGGGTGTGACTGATTGATACGCGCACGTCCGCACCATCCACCACGAACGGAGCTCCGTCACCCGTCACGTCAATCACCACGTCCGAGGGATCGCACCCCAGCACATCCCCCACGGCCCGCCGCGCCAACACCCGGCCCGTCAGCCACTCCACCCTGCGCGCGCCGGTGAACCGCCCGGCATCCGAAAGCTCGGTGTCAGAGTGCATCCCGTCCAGCGCCGAGTCTCTGGATGTCCTGGCATGGATCCGAACGACGGATTCAGAGAATGGGGAAGACACGTTCCCCCACGTGGGCCTCAACCCGCAAGGTCCCACCGAGTGCCTGCACGTAGCGGCGCAACGTATCCAGCTTGATCCGATCGCATTGGCCGCGTTCGATCTCGGATACACGGCGTTGACTCACCTCGAGGACCTCCGCAACATCGGTCTGCGTGAGTTCCTGCGCCTCACGTAGCTCCCGAAGTCGATAGGCATGCACTTCCGCCAGCATCTGGTCACGGAGCTTGGCGCGCTTCTCGGGATTCCCCGGATTGATTGCGAGGTACTCATCAAGGGTCATTCCCATGTGTCACATCCCCTCTCGAAGTGTCGTCACGTGATCGCGGAAGAGTCGATCAGCTCTCGGAATGTTCATTCGGTACCACGAATTCCATTCACCACGCTTGTCCCCACCGACCAACATGATGGCTCGGCGCCACGGATCGAACGCGAAGAGCACGCGCAGTTCAGATTCACCGGCCGAGCCCGGACGAAGCTCCTTCATGTTGGCAAAACTCGAACCGTGGACCGTATCCACCAGTGGGCGTCCGAGCATGGGCCCCCCATGCTCAATGCGTCCATCGCAGCGATGACCTGATCGTGAGAGTCCATGTCCAAATGCTCCAGCCACGGTTGGACGTAGCCGAGTTCCCCCTCCCAACGGGTCACAATATACCCTTTAAGTTCTAGAACACAAAAGGTATATGCGTCCGTCTCGGCGCCAGGGGCTCATGGGGCGAAGTTAGAAAACAGGCAAGGCCTCGGCCAGAGTCATCTGCAGAGTGCGGGATGGAAGTGCACCCTGTGGACGGCGGCGCCGTTCACGCCCGGTAGATCGGCTCCCCCGCACGCCACGTCCTCAGCACCTGGATCGACCCAATGTCCATCGGGTCCACCACATGCGGGTCCGCCGACAACCAGATCACGTCCGCAACCGCACCCGGGCGAAGCACACCCGCATCGTCGCGCCCGGCCTGGAATGCCACACCGGCCGTGTACGCAGCCAACGCCTCATCCACGCTGATGCATTCCTCCGGCATCCACGCGTCACCGTCGCGAGTCACCTTGCGCGTGACCGCGACCTGGATCCCCTCGAGGGGCACGTACGTGGTGACCGGCCAGTCGCTGCCGAAGGAGATCCGGGCGCCGGCGCGCGCGAGCGTGGCGGTCTGAAACTGCCGGTTCAGCCGCTCCTCGCCCAGGCGAGGCGCGTTCAACGCGCTCTGCCACGAATCGAACTTCGACCAGTACGGCTCGAAGTTCGCGATGACACCGAGTTCGGCGAAGCGCGGGATGTCCGCGGGATCGACCAATTGCACGTGGCAGATGGTCCAGCGCCGATCCCGTGGACCGTTGGTCCGCGCAGCATGCTCGATCGCGTCGAGGGCATTGCGGATCGCCTGGTCACCGATGGCGTGGATATGCGGGGTGAAGCCATGCGCGTCGATCGCCGCGACAGCGAGCTTCAATTCCTCGGGGTCCCAGTTGGGGATACCGCGCGAGTGCGGGCAGTCGCAGTACGGCTCGATCAAGGCACCGGTCGCCGACTCGATCACCCCATCGGCGAAGAACTTGATGGTGTGCGCGGTGACCCGCTGCGCACCGCGCGCCTCGACGCGCCTGCGCGCATCCACGAATCCATCGACCTGGCTTCTCCAGTAGTTCGGGTCCGCCCACTGCGCCAGGTCCACGTTCACGTGCAGCACACCGGCATCCAGGGCGTCCAGCCAGGAATCCACATCCGCGGACTCCACCCACGCATCCTGGATCCAGGTGATCCCGGATTCGGCGAAACCGGAGGTCGCAAAATCCAGGGCCGCCGTCACCCGCGCGGGTGCCACCGCGGGCATCAGCGCATACACCGGCCGCCACGCTCCCCACTCGCGCAGGGTCCCCACCGGATCACCGTTGTCATCCAGCACGATCTCCCCGTCGTGCGGTTGCTGCACACCGCGGCTGTAGCCCGCTCGACGCAACGCCTCCGAGTTCACCCACACCGTGTGATAGTCCGTGGCACGCAGCACCACCGGACGATCGGACACCTCGGCATCGAGAAGCGCCGCCTGAAAGACACCGCCAGGAGCCAGCGTGGGGTCGAATCCCTCGCCCCGCACCCACTCCACATCCGGGTTCGCACGCGCCCACGCGCCCACGGCTGCCGCAATCCCCTCCGCGGTCACCGCCTCCCGCACGGGGGCAAACTGCTGTTCCAACCCACCGAAGATCGGGTGCACATGACCGTCACCGAACGCCGGCCCGATGAACCCGCCACCGGCATCGACCACTTCATCAGCATCCAAAGCACGGGCCTCATCACCGAGGGCGACGATCCGCCCACCGCGCATCAGCAGCGCGTCCGAGGTCTGCCACGACCCACCGGGTAACTGAAAACCCGTCCACACCCGAGCGTTGTCGATTCGGATCGCACCGATCACGGCAGTTTCACCGCGGCACCGGCACGATCCACCGCGGCCTTCTGGAAATCGTTCAGGGCCTGCTCGGGCATGGTGTCGAAACTGGCATACAGCTCGTGCACCACATCAACCGGCACGCCGGACATCTCACTCAAGACAGTGACGCCGCACAGCGGCACGTAGGTCGGCGAATAACCGCCCTCGTGGGTCATCATGAGTCGGCCTGAACACACCTCATCGGCGACGTCCATCAACTGCCGGGTCAGGGCGCGATACCCCGACGCCGTCACCGACATCCGGCCCAGCGGATCGTAGCAACTCGCATCGAAGCCCGACGGCACCACGATCACATCGGGGGCGAAGGCACGCAACGCGGGAACCACCACGGTCTCCATCGCATACGCGTAACCACCATTACCCGTGCCCGCAGGCAACGGGACATTGATCGCATACCCGAGGCCCTCACCCTCCCCGCGTTCCTCGATCGATCCGCTGTTACGGGGGAACAGGTCGTCCTGGTGCAGGGAGATGGTGAGCACATTCGGGTCGGTGTAGAACGCGGTCTGGGTGCCGTTCCCGTGATGCACATCCCAGTCCACGGTGGCCACCCGCAGATCCGGGTTGGCTGCCCGCGCCTTGGCGATCGCGATCGCCGCGTTTGCGTAGATGCAGAACCCCATCCCGGTTTCCGGGCGCGCGTGGTGGCCGGGCGGCCGCACCAGGGCGTACGCATTCGTCACATCACCCGCGAGCACCGCCTCAAGCGCGGCAATCGACCCGCCAGCGGCCAGGGCCGCGATGTCATGGCCCCGCGGACCGAAGGGCGATGTCCCATCACCGGCATCACCGCCGCGCAGGGTCGCGCTTTCGGCCTTGATGCGCGCCAGGTGCTCGGGGGTGTGGATGCGAAGGATGTCCTCGTCGGTGGCCGAGTTCGGCACGATGCGCACCAGGTGGTCAGCGAGCCCGCTCACCTCCACCAGGGAGTGGAAGCGCTGCTTGGACTCCGGGGACTCAAAGTGGTGATACGGCTGCATCACCAACCCGGGGGGCAACAGCCCCGCGTGCGAGCTGGTGTCATGCCACCCGTACAGCTCGTGCCAGACATAACCGGTTGCCATCTGTCCTCCCTACGTCCAGGACTTCTCTTCCTGATCCCACGCACCACCGGGCAGTGTGCCCGGCTTGATGAACGCGTCGAGCACATTCGCCATGATGCGCGAGCAGTTGTTGTCGAAATCGAAGCATGGCAGCGCAGAGATCCACGCGATGGATCCCGTGGAGAACACCGCACCGTCGTTCGCCGTGGTGAAGTACGTCATGTCCGCCCGCACCGATGGGCTCTGGGTTCCCAGGGTCCCGGGGTGGTTGAACAGGATGTCTTCGTGCACGCTCGCGTAGTTGTCCGACCACGAGGTCGATGACGCCAGCAACTTGGTGTGCGGGGGTGTACCCAACTCCAGGTCGTAGCGCTCGGTTTCCAATCCGGCCGCACCACCGAGGGCCAGACCAAAGTCACCGAACACCTCCCCCTCGACGCCGTCGAAGATCCAGGACACTGACCTGTGGTAGCTGTCGGGCATCCGGCGGTACGGGTGACATTCGTCGAAGCCCTGCGTGGTGAACCCGACACCGGTGAGCTTCTGCGGGGGCCGGGCGCGGTTGCGCCAAATCCCTCCGCGCTCGGCGGAGGTCTGATGGTAGTACTCG
>Ga0194132_10001846_pt1 | contig 41872 bp, 33 predicted proteins | sample TA2KigOf80mmetaG_FD_148612 | JGI IMG/M metagenome (GOLD analysis project Ga0194132, IMG submission 148612) | Freshwater microbial communities from Lake Tanganyika, Tanzania - TA2015054 Kigoma Offshore 80m | ecosystem: Environmental > Aquatic > Freshwater > Lake | place: Tanzania: Lake... | reverse complement strand
TCCGCCCGGGGCGTCTTCGTACCGCGCGATTCCGCGCGTCTTCGTGCGCCGGGGATGATGACGGCCTGGTTTGGCGTGGATTCCGCAACGCTCGTTTCGCGCGGCGTCCGGGTCGGACTTTCCGTGCTCGCCTACAAGCGAGGCGAACGGCTGGGCGGGACGCGGCTCGTCGCGCGTGCCAACGATGATCGCGCAGGCTCCACGGCGCTGCTCGCCGCGGTGAACCGGATCGACCCCGCTACGCTCCCGCGGAAGACGTTCTTCGTCTGGTCGGTGCGCGAGGAAGGCGGCCTGAACGGCGCCCGCGCGTTTGGCGCCGAACACGGCCGCACGCTCACGAAGGTGTACAGCATTGACACCTTTGTTTCGACCGACACCCCGCTCGAGTCGCCGCACTTCGCGTACGCGCCGCTTGGAAAGGGCGCCGTACTGCGTGGGCTCGACAACTCAACGCTCACACCGCCGACCGAACGCGAGCGGATCCTCGCGATACTGCGCGCCCGCAACATCCCGGTGCAGGTCGGCACCACGATGGGCGGCACGGACGGTTCCGCCGTGATGGCCTGGGGGCCGGTACACACGTCGCTTTCGTGGCCGGGCCGTTACTCACACTCGCCTGCCGAGGTGCTGGACCTCCGCGACCTCGAGTCGCTCAGCCGTGTGATCGAGGCGCTGGCGATTTCGCGGTAGCGCCGAACACCGCGGCCGGAACAGGACCCTCAGCCCGCGACGATTCGCATCGCCGTGCCAGACGGGTCGCGCGCCATGCGCGACCCGTCGCTTCCATTCGTGACTTGGTAACCCGCGGCCGCAAGGCGGCCCTGCACAGCGGTCACCTCGGCCGCGTCGCGCACCACCAGTTCCCAGTCGAGCAGCTGGGCCTCGTTCGGTTGAGGCGCCGTGGCCTGCCGCGCCCACGTGTTGGCGCCAAGGTGATGGTGGTACCCACCGGCGCTCATGAACAGCGCGCCCGGATAGTCGCGCGTCACCAGGTCGAGCCCCAGCGTGTTCACATAGAACGCCTCGGTGCTCCCGAGGTCGCGCACGTGGAGATGCATGTGCCCGATCGTCGTGCCTGCGGGCGCGCCGTTCCACACCGGCTGCGGAAACTCCGCGAGCAGCGACTGCACGTCGAGCGGCTCGGTGGCCATCGCGATCGTGCCGTTCACCGTCTTCCACTCGACGCGCGGCCGGTCGCGGTAGATCTCGATGCCGAGCCCGTCGGGGTCGGAGAGGTAGAGCGCCTCGCTGACGAGGTGATCCGACATCCCGAGTTGCACGCCGCGTGTGTGCAAGTGCACGAGCGCGCCGGCGAGGGCCTCGCGTGACGGAAGCAGGATCGCGAAATGAAACAAGCCGAGGCGGCCGCGGGGCGGCACTGGCGCCGCCCCGCGATGCTCCACGAGTGTCACGAGCGCGCGCGAACCGCCCGGTGCCCCGAACGCGTTGCGTTCGCCGGCGATCGGGGTGAATCCGATGACATCGCGATAAAACGCGGATGAACGCTCGAGATCGGCGACCTGGAGGCGAACGCCACCGACACGGGTGGTGTCACTGAGCTTGATGCCCGTCATCGCGACAAGGAGAAGTTGGAATAGTGATCGTCGTCCGTCACTTCGCGGACCACATGCGGCGCGAGCCACTCGGGAATCGTCACTTGTTGCTCGGGGGAGCGGAGCTCGACTTCGGCGAGCACGAGGCGGCGATCAAGGAACTCGTCAATCTCCCAGACCAGCGGGCCGTCCGCGATTCGATACCGGTATTTGTGGATCCGCTTGCCCTTGGTAAGCGGCCAGAACGCGCGGAAGACCTTCGCCGTGGTGGGTTCCTCGAGTTCCGTGCGGACCAGGCCACGCCCGCCCTTTACCGTGCGGAACCAATTCACCGTGTCGCCCTCCGTCACGCGCCGGATCCGTTCGATGAGTTTCGCGCCCGGGAGGTATCCCTGTTCCAGCTCCTGGCGCGCCGCGCCGCGGGCCTCGGGTGGCAGCCGCTTCAGGAGGTACTTCCGTTCGATCTCCACGCCGGCGCCCGCCGATTCCGCCAGCGTGTCGGCGGCGCGCCGGACATCCGCGGCGAGCGCGGGCAGTGCGTCGGTCACCCAGCGATTCGAAAACTCGCTCCACGCCGCACGCCGCTTGCGCTCGACCCGCGCCAAGAGGGCCGCTCCGCCTTCGGTGGCCGGCGCACGCCGCAGGATCCGCGCGAGGACATACGCGTCGTGCATGTCGCCCAGCAGGTCCTGCCCGACCTTGAGGCGTACCACCGCCTCGCGGGCCCCCTCCACGAGACCGACGAGCGGCTCCAACGTGTAGCGCAGCCGTTTCCCCGCGATGCGCGCCTCGTGCGCCAGCTCGTCGCCGAACTCGCCACCGATCGCGAGGAGCGAGCCGTGGAATCGTTCCAGCGCGACGATCGCGCGCGCACTTGCCGTCTGGGCCCACACGTTCGTCGTGGCCGGGTTCACCACACGGAGCGAATAGCGAGCCAGCTGGCGGCGCAGGCGCGCCACCAGCGGCGCGTATGAGCGCGTGCGCACGTCGCGGAACGCCCCATCCGCGCGCCGTTTCTCCGCGGCGAGGCGCAGGCGCACCTGCCGCGCGGTGCGCCGGGCCGAGCGCGCCTGAGCGGAGTGTCCGCGAGTCCCGGCCGCGAGCGCGGCCATCATCGCAATCTGCACCTCGAGGTCGCGGCTGTCGTTGCTCGCGGCCGCCAGCGTGCGAAGGGCGTCGAGCGTGGAGCGCTTCACGCTGTCCCTCACCTCACGCTTGTACGCGCGCAGCCAGCTACGCAGCCGCCTGAGGGCCACGCGAAAATCATGCAGTGCCTCGCTGTCGCGCCGGTTCCCCAGTCGCGCATACGCGGCTTCCAGCGCGTCGAGCATGACCAGCGCCACGGCGCGCGCCGCGCGCGGCGTCGGCGCCGCCAGCAACGCGCGATAGTCAACCGCCGGCGGATCAGGCGGCGTTGACGCGGTCGCCGGTTTCTTCGGCTGTGACCCTCTTCCGGTAGGCATGCGGGGAGCATCATCATACCCGGCAGGCCGCGAACGTGCCATTCAGACGGCGTATCGCGCTGCCCTCTTCCTGCACCTCGGAGTCCCGATGGTCCCGCAACCCGTTCACCCTGTGGCCCGCTTCGCCCTCGCGTGCGCCGCGCTGCTCTCCACCGCTTCGGCAATCTCCGCGCAAACGGCGAACCGCCCAACCGGGGGCTCGGCTGTCCCGACGCCACGCTCCGCGTTCGGCTTCGACGTCGGCGCGGACAGCCAACTTTTCGACTACGACCAGTCCATCGGTTACTTCCGCAAGCTCGCTGCGGCCAGTTCGCGCATCAAGCTGATGGAAATCGGCAAGACGTCGTACGGGAAACCCTGGACGATCGCCGTGATCTCGTCGCCACAGAACCTCGCGCGGCTCGAGCATTACCGGCAGTTGAGCCAGCGACTTGCACACCCGGACGGCCTGACGGACAGCGCGGCGCGCGCCATCGCCCGTGAGGCCCGTATGATCGTGGACATCAGCGGCGGCCTGCACGCATCGGAGATCGCCGGCTCGCAGCACACCCCCCAGCTCGCCTATGAGTTGTTGGCGAACGCGAACAACCCCGATACGAAGGCGATCCTCGACAACGTGATCTTCGTGCTCTGGCCGTCCATCAATCCCGACGGCCAGGACATCGTGGTGAAGTGGTGCCGCGACCAGTACGCGGGCCGCAACTCGGGTCCGATGGAGCTTTACCAGAAGTACATCGGCCACGACAACAATCGCGACAGCTACATGCTCAACGTCGTCGAGTCGCGCGTGATCCAGAAGGTCTGGCGCGACTGGGAGCCCGGCATCATCTACGTGCACCACCAGTCGTCCCCGGAGCCGACGCGCATGTGGATCCCGCCGTTCGCGGATCCCGTGGGCTGGCGCGCACCGCCGATCGCGGCTCGCACAATCAACACGATTGGCACCTATATCGCGCAGGAGCTCGACGCCAACGGCAAGCCCGGCGGTGTCCACATGCTCGCGACGTTCGACGCGTGGTACCCGGGATACATCGACTACATGCCGGTTTTCCAGAACATCCCGGCGTGGTGGACCGAAACGCAGGGTGGCAGCTGCGCCACGCCGAAGCCGGTCGGGCGGCCGGAGAACTTCCCGGCCGAATACCGCGACCTCCGTCCGCAGGCGATGTACTTGAGCCCGTGGCCCGGCGGTCCGTGGAACCTGCGCAACGCCGTGGACTACATGGTCACCGCCTCGCGCGCCACGCTCAAGTTCGCGGCGAAGTTCCGCGAGGAGCTCAACTACAATCGCTACCAGTCCGGCCGCGACGTCATCAGGAAATACCGGAACACCGCACCCTACGCGTACATCGTCTCGCAGCAGCAGCACGACCCGATGGCGCCGGTCGAGCTGCTCCGCCGCTTCGCCTTCCACGGCGTGCGCGTGCACCAGCTCGATCGCGATGTGTCGCTCGGCGGCACGAGCCACGCGCGCGGCAGCTGGGTGATCCCGATGGACCAGGAGTTCGCCGAGCTGGTGCGTGAGGTGTTCGAGGTGCAGAAGTACCCCGAGATGGGCGATGACCTCCCGTATGACGCGGCCGGCTGGACGCTGCCGTTCCAGATGGGCGTCAACGTGGCCGAGGCCGGGGTGCCGCTGACCGCAGAGTTCCGCGCCGCGATGAAGCCGGTTCGTGGCACGCCGGACGCCTGGGGCAAGAGCGCGGAGTACCCGTTCACCACCAATGCCGTCGCCGCGGGCATTACGGTTCCCGGCGGCATCACCGGCAGCGGCGAGCACGTGCTGCTCGACCCGGCACACAACAACACGTTCCGGTTTGTCACTCGTGCACTTGGGGCTGGTGCGACCGTCCGGTATGTGAAGATGTCATCAGGTACGCGTTGGGCCGTGAGCGGAGTTGCCGCAGCGCAGGCGGATGCCTGGGCCAAGGAATTGTCTGTGCGCGCCGAGCGCGTAGCCGCGCTGCCGGCAGGGCCCGAAGCCCCCAAGCGCGTCGCGCTCTACAAGGCGGCACCGGGCAACATGGATCAAGGCTGGACCGAATGGCTCTTCGACACGCACGGCTACAGCTATTCGCTCATCGGGCCGGCGGACTTGCAAAACGGTGACCTCGGCTCGCGCTTCGATGTTGTCGTGATGGCGTCGCAGTCGTTCGCTACAGCGGGCGGTGGCGGACGCGGGGGGCCGCCGCCCGGAGGCGGTGGTCGCGGAGGGCGCGGTGGCGTGGACAGCACCGCACTGCTGGCCGGCGAAGCGCGCACGCGCGCGGTGGAGTCCTTCGTGAACGGTGGCGGAACCGTCGTAGCGTGGAACGCCGGCGCGACCGCCGCGGTGAATGCGCTGCGGCTTCCCGTGCGCAACGTGGTGCAAGGTCTCCCGCGCACGGAGTTCTTCCCCAGTATCTCCGTGATGCGAGTCGAGGTGGACAAGGCGCACCCCGTGATGGCGGGTATGCCGGACACGGCCGACGTCATGGTGAGCGGCGGGCCGGTGTTCTCGCCGTCGGAGGGCTTTGAGGGAAGCGTGATTGCGAAGTACCCAGCAAGCACTTCACCGCTTCGTTCGGGGTATCTCACCGGGGCGAAGTTGATGCAGGGTCAGGCGGCCGCCCTCGACGTGAAGCGCGGCAAGGGCCACGTCGTGCTCTTCGCCTTCCAGCCACAATGGCGTGGGCAGCCCACGGCGAGTTTCCGGATGATCTTCAACTCGATGATGTTCGCCGGCGCCGTGAGCGCCGAGGCGCAGGGCACGCCAGGGTTCTGGCGGCCGCCGACGGTTCCATAGGGCGAAGTCACGGCGCGGAAACACGCGGGGCGGCGCGAGTGATCGCGCCGCCCCGCTTTGCCTGCTCCCCGCGTGCTGACTATTGCGGCGGTTTCCGGACTGCCGTCCGTTCGCCTCCGCCAGAGCTGCCGCTCGAGGAACCACTGGACGAGCCGGCCGTTGATCCTGAACCGCCGCTGCCCGAGGATGACCCGCTGCTGTAGCTGGGCGAGGATCCCGAGGAACTGCCGCCGCTCGAGTATCCGCGTCCATTCACGACACGACCGTGTGACGTACCGATGCTGGGCTCGGGCGGCCGATTCACGACGACGATCGGCTGGGTGCCGGGGTAGTAGTAGCCGCCGTACGGCGAGTAATAGCCAGGACCCCAATACGCAGCGCGATAGTAGCTCGACCCGTAGAAACGGTTGCAACCGGTCTGGTATGCGTAGTAGGGATCAAACCAGAAGGGATCCCAGTAGCTGTAGCTCCCGTAACACGAGCTTCCGAATCCGCCGCCCATCGAGCGCGACGCGACCTGCCCATAGCGCGCGGGCGCCGCGGTCTCAGGGGCGGCACCGCCGGCCTGGAACACGAAGTTCTCCGGGTACGCGATCGCGACGACCGCGTCAATCACGGCCGGGGGAACGCCTTGGTCCGCGAGCAACACCAACTGTTTACCCGTCACCGACAGCTTCACGTCGCGCGTACGCTCGGCGAGCCAGATCGTGCTGAGCGAGCTGTCCACGCGGATCGCGACGTCGGCGATGTCGGCAAGCGACAGGGGCGCCGACGCGGCCAGGATCGCGTTGTTCGTCGCCGCGCTACGCGAGGCCACGCGGACGCGAAGTTCTTCGGGCAGCGCCGTCGCATCGGGAAGCGGATTGTACCGCGTCACCGCGACGCCGACGTTCTTACCCGACGTGATACCCTGCACATCCAGCCATTCATACCGCTGGTTGAACGACATCACGCTCTGGCTCCGGCGCGCGACGCCGTCGCAGTTGAGCTCACTGGTCAGGAAGACTCGGCTACCGAGCGTGCTCCAGATCGCGGTCTCGGTCCCCGTGCACCCGTCACGCGAAACGGCATGCCGTTGGCCGTCCGCCTCGATGCGCGTTGTGCCGGTCACGCGGCCGCTCACGACGGTCACCACATCGACCGCGGAGTTGCCGGCCGCGGGCACCACGCAGAGCGTCGAGCTCCCCCCGATCTCGCTCGGGCTGCCCGGCTGCGAAACCGGCGTCCAGCACCCCGCCCACGCCTGCCAACGGGCGTCGAGCGCCGGCGTCGCCGCCTGCGCTCCTGCGGAGGCGGATGCCGCCGCACTCGCGATGATCGCGAGGGTGGCCGCGCCGAGGATCCTGTGTGTTGAATTCGTCATGAGTGCACTCCTAGAAACGAAAGACCACGCCAGCCGACAATCCGACGCCCGACAGGTCAATCCGGTCAAATCCGGAGAAGTCCGAACCCAGATCCGACTTGCCCATCAGGTACCGCACTTGTGAGGTCAGCGCGACGCGCTGGTTCACGTTCCAGTCCACGCCACCGGCGATACTCGCGCTGCTCCCCCAATCTTCCGACTTGAACGTATCGCGGAACACACGGCTGTTCTTGTCGAAATCAATGAAGTCGCCGTCCTGCTTGAACTTGTAGAGCGTCTTTCCCATGGTCGCGCTCAGCCACGGTGCGTACTGCGTGGGAACCCAGGCGAGCCGTGACAGCGTGCGACCGTACGGACGGAGGTAGTACTTGGCGCCGATCCCGACCGCCGTGCGCGAGAACGACGTGCGCTGTTCGATCGGGTTGCCGTCGGCGTCTTCCCACTCGCGAAACTCCGACTTTCGCGACATCCCGTCCGCGTCCACGGAAAAGATCAGGTCGAGCTGGGGTCGCAGCCGCACCGAGAAGTCGCCCCCCATGCTTTGCGATGCGAAATCGCCCTTGTTGAGCGTCAGCTGTTCCGTGACGAACGAAAAAACGTCGCTGCCCGCGTTGGGCCGCGAATAGCCGCCGCGGATCGAGACGCTGATCGACGGCGCGCCAAAGAGGAATCCCTTCCCGGCCGTCTGCTGGGCCGCAGCGGAGTCGGCCGTCACACTCAAACCGGCGAGCGCAATTGCTGCGGCGACCCCGAAGCCCGTGAAGCAGCTAAGTGTTTGCTTTCCAACAAGTTGTCGCAGCATCCGGGATCCTCCGAGAGGTCGGTGCCCGCCACTTCCCGAGTGCGACCCAATACGGTGAACCTGCACGAAACGGGCAGCACGGTCAAGCCCATCTAATGATTTCCGTATGTGTCAGACACCGGCTGGGCCATGGGGTTCCGGAACCTAGATTTCGCGCGGCGGCGCTCGGAGTCCGTGGACCCGCCGCGAACCCCACCACCATCAGGGTGCCGTGAGTCCGTCACGAATGCGCAGGAAACGCAGTGCCGTGGGCGTTGCCCATATCGCGGTCTTTTCGCTCGCCGCAACGATGCTCCCGTTGCGCCTGGGCGCCCAGATGGTGTCAGTAACCGGATCAGCACCGAGCGCGCGACAGGTCGCCATTCGTCGCCTCGCCCAGCGTGCCACCATTGACGGTCGGCTGGACGAACCCGCCTGGCGTGACGCCGCCCTCCTTGACGGGTTCACGCAACGGGAGCCCAACAACGGCGCGCCGGCATCCGAGCGGACGGAAATCCGCATGTACACCGACGCCGAGGCGCTGTACGTCGGCGCATGGCTGTTCGACTCGCATGCTGTGGGAATCGTGCCGGGCGAAAAGGTGCGCGACGGCCTGCTCACGAACAGCGACGCCGTGACGCTGGTCTTCGACACCTACCACGACCGGCAGAACGGGTTCGTGTTTGCGACGACACCGGCCGGCATCGAGTACGACGGGCAAGTCACGCGCGAGGGCGAAGGGGGCGGCGTGTTCCAGCAGGGGCAGACCCGCGCGCAGACCGGAGCGATTGGTGGCTTCAACCTCAACTGGGACGGCAGCTGGGCGGTCGCCACGTCGCGTGACTCGCTCGGTTGGTACGCGGAGTTTCGGATTCCGTTCACGACGCTGCGCTACGCCGGCGGCGCATCGCAGTCGTGGGGGCTCAACGTTTCGCGACTGATCCGGCGCACCAACGAGGAAGTCTTCTGGTCGAACATCCCGCGGCAGTTCAACATCTATCGCTTGTCGCTCGCCGGGACGATCACGGGCATAGACGCGCCGACGAACCGGATTGCGACGGTGACGCCGTACGTGATCGGATCAACCCGGAAGGACCACGTTCCCAAGAGGTTGACGACCACGGAGCAGGATGTCGGCGTGGACGCGAAGTACGGGCTCACGCCCAGCCTGACGCTCGACCTCACCTACAACACGGACTTTGCGCAGGTGGAAGTGGACGACCAGCGCGTGAATCTCACGCGCTTTCCGTTGTTCTTCCCCGAGAAGCGGCCGTTCTTCCTCGAGAACGCCGGTGTGTTTTCCGCGGGAACGCCGCAGGCGGTCGAGTTGTTCTTCACGCGGCGCATCGGCATCGATTCCCTGGGCAACCCATTGCCGCTGCTGGGCGGGGGGCGGATCACGGGGCGCGTGGGCGGCACTACGGTCGGCGGGCTGCAGATGCTCACGAACGACTTCGCCACGCTCCGCGGCCAGTCGTATTCGGTCGGGCGCGCGTCGCGCGAGTTCGGGCGGCGGTCGCGGCTCGGCCTGATCGGCGTCCAACGCATGGCACGTGAAAACACGGACGACGTCCACCGGACCGTTGGTGTGGATGGTCGCCTCGGCATGGGCAACGACTGGACCGTGGATTGGTGGGGCGCCACGACCGACTCGCCGAACCGCGGAAATGACGATGCCGGGTACAGCGGCCGCGTGTCGTACCAGACCGAGAAGTGGAACAACAACATCCGGTTCTTGCAGGTCGGAACCGATTTTGTCCCGGAACTCGGGTTCCTCAACCGCACCGGCGGGTACCGGCACGTCGAGATCGGCGGCATGCGGTACGTGCGCGACAAGGGCAAGGAGTGGCTGCGCGTCTGGAATCCGCACTTCACGTATCGCGGCTACTGGAACATCGACGGCTACTTCCAGAGCGGCTGGCTGCACCTCGACCTGACCGAAGTGGAGTTCTCCAACGGCGGGCGGTTCGGCCCCGAGTTCAACATCTATCAGGAAGGGCTGCGTCGGCCGTTTACCATCGCGCCGGGTATCACGTTGCCCGCCGGTGGTTACTACTTCCCCGAGCTCGGGCTCGACTGGCAAACGGACCCGAGCCGCGCCCTGTCGTTCGTCACGCGTACGGAGGCCGGGCCGTTCTACAACGGCAGCCGCGTGACCGCGACGTCCACGCTCACCGCCCGCCGCGGCGCCACGTTCTCATCGTCGCTGCTGGTGGACTACTCGGACGTGCACCTCGCGCAGGGCGACTTCTCGCGGTCGCTGATCGCGCTGCGGCTCGCCTATTTCTTTACGCCCCGCATCTCGCTGCAGACCCTGACGCAGTTCAACGACCAGGCGCGCGTGTGGACCGCCAATGCGCGCCTGAGTTGGCTCAACACCGCGGGCACGGGACTCTTCGTCGTGTTCAACGACGCCGAGGACGCGACCGGGTTCTTCGCGTGGCAGCGCCCGATGACCCGCGCATTCACGGTGAAGTTCACCCGGCAGTTCGGGACGGGTGGATAGCGCGCGTCAGCGCACGAGCTTCTTGTACTTGATGCGGTGGGGCTGATCGGCGTCGGGACCTTTCCGCTTCTTCAGGTCCTCGATGTACGCGGCAAAGTTGCCCTCGAACCAGACCGCCTCCGAGTCGCCCTCGAACGCCAGGATGTGCGTCGCCACCCGGTCAAGGAACCACCGATCGTGTGAGATGATCACCGCGCACCCGCTGAAGTCGAGCACCGCCTCTTCGAGCGCGCGCAGCGTATCCACGTCGAGGTCGTTGGTCGGCTCGTCGAGCATGAGCAGGTTACCGCCCTGCATGAGCGTCTTGCCGAGGTGCAGGCGGTTGCGTTCCCCGCCCGAGAGGTTCGCCACCAGCTTCTGCTGGTCGGCGCCCTTGAAGCCAAACGCCGAGCAATAGCCGCGGGAGTTGATCTCCTTCTTCCCGACCGTGAGCATCTCCTGCCCGCCGGACATCTCTTCCCACACGGTCCGCTTCCCTTCGAGCGTGCGGTTCTGGTCCTGGTACGAGATGCTGACCGTGTCACCGAGCTTGAGCGTGCCGGCGTCGGCCTTCTCGACGCCGTTGATCATCTTGAACAGCGTGGTCTTGCCGGCGCCGTTGGGCCCGATGATGCCGACGATCCCGGCGCGCGGCAGCGAGAAGGTGAGGTTCTCGAACAGTAGCTTGTCGCCATACGCCTTCTTGAGCTTGTTGGCGATGACGACATCGTTGCCGAGCCGCGGCGCGGGCGGGATAACGATCTCGTTCTGGACGATCTTCTCCTGCTGTGCCTCACTGGCCAGCTGCTCGTAGTTCTGCAGGCGCGCCTTGTTCTTGGCCTGCCGCGCACGCGGGGCCATGCGCACCCACTCGAGCTCGCGATCGAGCGTCTTCTGGCGCGCGCTGGCGGCCTTCTCTTCCTGGGCCAGCCGCGTCTTCTTCTGCTCGAGCCAGCCGGAGTAGTTGCCCTCGTACGGCACGCCACGGCCGCGGTCGAGCTCGAGGATCCACTTCGCCACGTTGTCGAGGAAATACCGATCGTGCGTGATCGCCACGACGGTGCCGGGGAACCGCTCGAGGTGATGCTCGAGCCAGGCCACCGACTCGGCGTCGAGGTGGTTCGTCGGTTCGTCGAGCAGGAGCAGGTCGGGCTCTTCGAGCAGGATCCGGCAGAGCGCTACACGACGCTTCTCGCCGCCCGAGAGCACCTTCACGTCGGCATCGCCCGGCGGGAGGCGAAGCGCGTCCATCGCGACCTCGATCTTGTTGTCGAGGTTCCAGAGGTCGTGCTGATCAATGTATTCCTGCAGCTTCCCCTGCTCCTCGAGCAACGCGTTCATCTTGTCGTCGTCCATCGGCTCGGCGAACGCCGCGGAGACTTCGTTGAAGCGGTCGAGCTTCTTCCGTTGGTCCTTGAGCGCGAGCTCGACATTGCCGCGCACGTCGAGCGACTCGTCGAGCTGCGGTTCCTGGGGCAGGAACCCGACCTTCGTTCCCTTGTGAGCCCAGGCCTCACCCTGAAACTCCTGGTCAATGCCCGCCATGATGCGCAGGAGTGAGCTCTTGCCCGCGCCGTTGGCGCCGAGGACGCCGATCTTCGCGCCGGGATAGAACGAAAGCCAGATATCGTCGAGGATGATGCGGGAGGGGGGAATCACCTTCCGCAGCCCCTTCATGACATAGATGAATTGCGGTGCCATAAGGCGCGAAAAATAGCCGGGTGGTCGGGACCGACACGGGAGTCACGCCAGCGAGGTCGGAAACGACACAGGCTGTCACCACCCGGGGACGTTTCGTGGCCCGGGCGTGGGGGATTCGGCTGGCATTGGCCTTGCCCCATCAAGGCCATGTAGCCGCTCGGTCACCCCCTCATGCGGAGTTGCATATGCGGTTCTCCACGGGTTCCCTGATTTCGCGCCGGATGTTCTCGGTGGCGCTTGTCGCCCTCGCGGCGGTCTCTGTCACGGGTTGCGATGACCCCTTCTCGCCATTCTGGGATCGCGGCACGTACTACCTGCGGTATGCGAACAACCGGCCGGTCCCGGCGACCGTCAGCTACGATGCCGGCGCGATCCGGCGGGAAGTGCTCGGCGGCTCGCTGACCCTGCGCCGAGACCATTCATACCAACTGGTGGTCGAGGTGCGCGAGGTGCTCTCGGGCGGTCGGAAGTCCGAGTATTCCGTGGTGTACGCCGGCACATACGACAACGACCACCGCACGTTGTACCTGACGCTGTACGGCAGCGGCGGCGGGTGGAGCGACTATATGATCGCGAACTGGCGCGGCGGACGGATCGAGGTCGTGGTGCCGGAGGTGGACAGTCGGGCCGGGGTGCTGTGCTTGTTTGAGGATTGACGGCGCCGGCGAGGGAACGGCGGCGTGGCATCGCGGATAGTTTGATGCGTGGACTTCGCCAACCTCGCGTCCCAACTCAGCGACAGCCCGGTCATCGCGCTTGCGGTGCTCTTTGCGGGCGGCGTGCTCACGAGCTCGAATCCGTGCATCTACCCGATGATCCCGATCACGGCGGCGATCGTCGGTGGCACGTCGCTCGGCGAGCGGGTCTCGCGAGCGCGTACGGTGCTGCTCAGCCTGACCTATGCCGTCGGGCTCGCGACGGTGTACTCGGCGCTCGGCCTCGCGGCGGGCATGAGCGGCACGATCTTCGGCGCGGTCAGCAGCAACCCGTGGCTGTACTTCACGATGGCGCAGGTGCTCATGCTTTCGGCGCTGATGATGCTCGACATCATCCCCGTCCCGATCCCGACATCGTTGATCCAGCGCGCGGCCACCGCCGGTGAAGCCGGCCGGTTCGGCGGCGCATTCGTCATGGGTGCGATGAGCGGGCTTGTGGCGGCCCCGTGCGGAGCGCCGGTCATGGCAGCAGTGCTCACCTGGGTCACCACGACGCAATCGGCAGTCCTTGGGTTCGCCTATCTCTTCAGCTTCTCGCTTGGCATGTGCACCTTTCTGGTGGTCGCCGGGGTATCGAGCGGGTTCCTGGCGCGGCTGCCGAGGGCGGGGGCGTGGATGGTGTGGGTGAAGCGCGCATTTGCGGTCCTGATGATCGCCGCGGCGGAGTACTACCTCATTCAAGCGGGGAAGGGATGGCTGTGAGACAGAATCGTGGTTTCTGGGCGATCGCGGCGACGGTCGCGCTTTTGGGCGCAATGGCTGCGCCCGCGTCATCGGCTGCGGGGCAGGATTTCCGCATCCCCGTCGGCTCCAAGGCGCCGACCGCGATCGCCGAGTCCCTGGACGGGAAGCCGGTGGACCTTGGCCAGTGGATCGGGAAGGAGCCGATCTTGATGGAGTTCTGGGCGACGTGGTGCCCGAACTGCCGCCAGCTCGAGCCGCAGCTGCTCAAGCTGCAGGAGCAGTACAAGGGCAAGGTCCGGTTTGTCGGGGTCGCGGTGAGTGTGAACCAGTCACCCGCGCTCGTAAAGCGCTATGTAGAGCAGCATAGTTTGTTTGGTGAACAGCTCTACGATAGAAAGGGCTTTGTCACCGACGCGTACGAAGTGCCCGCCACCAGCTACGTGGTCGTGATCGACGCGAAGGGGACCGTGGTGTACACTGGGCTCGGCGGGCGCCAGGACCTCGCCGCGGCGATCGCGAAGGCCGTCAAGTAGCTGAAGGCGCGCCGGGCGCGCCAAGCCGGACATCGAACAGGTGCTTGGGCCGCACGCCATCGCGCGTGTGGTACACCCTGAGCGTGTCCAGCACCCACGGCTCCGGCTCACGCACGGCGAGCAGGCCACGTAGCGATTCCGGCGTCAGCGTCGCGTAGTAGTTGAGCGTGCAGTGCGGCGTAAACGGCCAGCGCGCCGTCTCGTATTTGAGCCCGTTCTTCTTCAGCGCCTCGTGTAACGCGCGCAACAGCCCGTGCGGGTCAAGCGGCAACACCACGATCTCGCGCCCGATAAATCGCATGGGTGGCCGGAACGCCAGCGTGAGCGGCGGCGTGACGCTCGCCACTCGCGCGATGGATTCCCTGAGGACCGCGATCGGTGTCGCGGCGTCGATCGGGCCGGCGCCGGACGACCCGATGTGCGTGACGTGCGGCGGCAGCTCCTTCGCCAACCGCGGATCGAAGCGTTCCTGGACCGCGCGAATGCGCGCCGCGAGCTGACCCGTCAACTCGCTCGTGATGAAGATCCCGTTGACGGCCATTCGCTGGGTGAGACCTCAGCGGCCGCGCTGCACGATGCGGCCGGATGCGATCCCGATCGCGCCGCCCAGGATCACGTCGCTCGCCCAGTGCCGGTGATCGTACACCCGGGAAGCCGCCGTGAGCGCCGCCAATCCATATAGTGTCGGCGCTACCCAGCGAGGGCGCTTGCCGTGGCGCGTCCACGCGCCGCTCACGGCGGACGCAAAGGCGAACGCCGACGTCGCGTGCCCCGACGGAAAGGATTGATACTCGCTGCCATCGCGAAGCCCGCGCATGAACGAGTAGCTATGTGGCCGGTCAGGCGATGCCGACGGCCGCGCGCGGCCGGCCACCGCCTTTATGCCGCCTGTGACCACGCCGGACAACGCGATCGCCTCGAGCGCGCGGCGACCGCTCGACGCAAGGACCGGGCGGTCCGCCAGCTTGCCGACACCGTACATCGCCGCGCCCGCGGCCAACGCACCCGGGCTGCCGAACTGCCGGCCGAGGTCGAGCGCGGAACGGCGAAAGCCACCATTCGTAAGGGATGCGCGCGCTTCGCGCGTGATCGATTCGTCAAAGACCATCGCGATCGCGCTCGCACCTGCACCCGCCGACAGCACCGTGAGATCCACGCGTGTCACTGACCACTGCGCCCCGGCCCGCGCCGGCGTGGCCAATAGCAGCACGGCTGCGGCGCCGCCGAGCATCGCTCGCGTGTATTTCGGGAACTCACCGCGCGCATGCAGACGGGCGAGCAGCGCCGCAGTGGCGCTGCCCAGCAACATCCCGACGATCACATCGCTCAGCCAATGCTGGTTGGCGAAGACGCGGCCGGCGGCGACCGCAACGGCACTGAGCACGAGGATCGTCGCGAAGACGCGGCCGGCCACTCCGTGTCTCCAGGCCGCCATCCCGGCGCCGACCGCAAACGCGGTTGTCGCCGTCGTGTGCCCGGATGGCATCGAGAAGAACTGGGCTTCGGTCCACCCGCGGGCGAACTCCCAGTGCCAGGGTTCGCCCGGCGTGACGAACGGACGCGCGCGCCCCGCGAAGCCCTTCAGGATTCCGCTGATCGCGCTCCCAACCGCGAGGGCTTCGGCCCCGCGAAGGCCGATTCTCGCCAGCACGCTCCGGCCCGCAAACCGCGCGCCCAACCAAAGCAGCGCGGCAAACCACACGACGCCATCGCCGCCCCACCAGTTCGCCGCGCGCATCGTGCCCTGGAGGGCGGGCACCGCTTGGAGCGAGGAGTCGCGCGCCGCACGCTGCACGGCGATGTCCACCGTCCACTGCATGCCCGGCGCGCCCGGAACGCTTACGCCGATCACGGCTGGATTCGTGCTCCTGACCACCCCGGGCCGCGCACGACCTGTCCCGGCTTGGCGCCGGTATGTGCGCCTTCGCTCAGCACGGCGACACCGTTCACGAACACATGCTTCACGCCGACCGAGAGCCGGTGCGGGTCCTCAAAGGTCGCCAGGTCCTTGATCGTCTTCTCGTCAAACACGATCACGTCGGCCTTCAAGCCTTCCTTCAGCACGCCGCGATCGTGGATCCCGAGTCGCGTCGCAACGGCCGATGACGCCTTTCGCACGGCATCTTCCAGCGTGAGCACCTGTTCCTCGCGCACATACTTGCCGAGCAGGCGCGGGAAGTTGCCATACGCGCGAGGATGTGTCATGCCGCGGGCATTCGCGGGGTCCATGCCGCCGGCGTCGGTGCCGAACTTGATCCACGGCTGCTTGAGCTGGAGCTTGACGTTGTCCTCGCTCATCAGGAAGAGGATCTCGCCGAGCTGGCCGTTCTCCTCGATGTTGAGGTCAATCAGCGCGTCGGCCCAGTCCTTGCCGAGTGCGCGCGAGATTTCATCAAGTCGCTTGCCCTCGTATTGCCGATACTCGGGCTTCCGGAACCCGGTGACCATCACGTTGTTCGGCCCGGCAATCAGGCAGAGGTTCTCGTATCCGGCGTCTTCATCGAGCAGGTCGCGCTTCACTTGTGGCCGGAGGGCGGGATTCCTCAGGTTCTCGAGCAGCTTCCCGCCTTCGGCGAACTTCGGGTTGATGCAGGCCGTGAAGCTGTTCCCGCCGGCGATGTAGAGGTACATGTTCGCCTGCACGTCGAGCCCGGCGGCGCGCGCGGAGTCAATCTTCGCGATCGCGAGCGGCATCTTCGGCCAGTTGCGCGGCCCGGATGCTTTGAGGTGATAGATCTCGACCGGCACGCCCGCATCGCGTCCGATGGCGATCGCCTCGTCCATCGCCTCGAGGAACTGGTCGGCCTCGGAGCGCATGTGCGTGATATAGATGCCGCCGTAGGGCGCCATGGCCTTCGCGACTTCGGTCAGCTCGCGCTGTGTCGCGTAGGTGTTCGGCGGGTAGATCAGCGCGCTCGCGAGGCCGAACGCCCCCTGCTCCATCGCATGACGCATCGCGGTGCGCATGGAGTCGAGGTCGGCGCCGCTGGCCTCGCCCATCGCGAGACCCTTGCCATACACACGGATTGACCCCGCACCGACGAACGACCCGACGTTCTGCGTCACGCCGCGTTCCATCAGGTAGTCCATCCAGTTCCCGAACGCCAACGGCCCGGAGAATCTCGTGAGCTGGGCACGCGCTTCCGGCGTCGCGGCGGCGTTCACCTGCGCCTGGCTGACGGGCGCCGGCGTGGAACCCTCGCCCATGATGGACGTGGTCACGCCCTGCACCGTCATGCTCAGGGCGCGCCCGTCACCACTCATGTAGTTCGCAGTCGAGTGCGACTGGATATCAATGAAGCCCGGGGCGATGATCTGGCCTTGGGCATCGATGCGACGCGTCGCCGTGGACCGCGCGAGTGCCCCGCGGCGCGCGATCCGGACGATCCGGTCGCCGCGCATCGCCAGGTCGCCCCAGTACCAGGCACCGCCGGTGCCATCCACGATCCGCCCGTTGGTGATCACGACGTCGAAGGGGCCGCCGTCGGGGGTGGACTCGCCACGCATCGCTGGATTCGCTGCGCGCGCGGCGGGCGCGGCGGGCGCGGCAGCCACGGGCCGCGCCGCCCTTTCCGGCGCGGGGGCAGGCGCTGGCACCGCGGTTCCGCCGGTACTCTGGCAGCCGACCACGACGACCCCGATCGCCAATTGCATGAACAGCGTACGCATCATCGGTCCCCCTGCGGAATTCGCTCCGCTCTGGCATCATTCCTTCTCACCTGCTCCCACGCATGCAGAACGTAACCTTGAGCGACGGCACCGTCATCCGCGCCCTCGAAACCCACGAGGAGCGCGCTGAGGCCGTGCGCCTGCAGGAGGAAACGTGGGGTGCCGGGTTCAGCGAGAAGGTCCCCGCTGCCATCCTGCTCATCGCGGAAAAGACCGGGGGTGTCGCCGCTGGTGCGTTCGCGCCCAGTGGCCGAATGGTGGGGTTCCTCTTCGGATTGACCGGCCTCCGCGATGGGCTGCGTGTGCACTGGTCCGACATTCTCACGGTTCGCCCGGAAGCGCAGGGACGCCGGCTCGGTGAAGCCATGAAGCGATACCAGCGTGATCGCTGCCGCACCCTGGGCATCGTGCACATGTATTGGACCTTCGACCCATTTGTTGCGCGCAATGCGCACCTCAACCTGAACGTCCTGGGCGCGACGGTGGACGAGTTCGTCGCCGACATGTACGGCACGGCCACGAACAGTCCGGTGCACGGGTCGTTGGGGACGGACCGGTTCGTGGCGCTCTGGCCGGTGCAACAGGAGCCGCGGCCGATGCCGGCCGACGCGGCATTGCTTCGCGACGTACCGGTGGTAGCCGCTGCGCCGGACGATGCCGCGCTTTCGGTGCGCGACGGCGGCGAGCTTCCCAAGGCAATCGCCGTCGCGGTGCGAATACCATATGACTACGCCGCGCTGCTCGCGGGCGACATCACGCGTGCGCGCCACTGGCGGTTGTCGGCGCGCCGCGCGTTCCAGCATTACCTCGGCGCGGGCTACCGGGTGAGCGCCTTCATCCCCGGCGCCGACGCCGGTTCGGACGCGACCTACCTCATGACGAGACCATGACCATTCGGGTTGAACGAATCACGCTCCGGGAGATTCGTCTCGAGCTCAAGGAACCGTTCCGGATTTCCTCGGGCGAGATCCGCGAGCGACGGATCCTCTTGCTCGAGCTGCATGATGCGTCGGGCGCGTCCGTGTGGGGCGAATGTGTGGCCGGCGAGGCGCCGAACTACTCGCCCGAAACCATTGATACCGCATGGGTGGCGATCACCCAGTGGGTGGCGCCTCGAGTCATCCGGCAGGCGATCGACCATCCGGGCGCCGTGCATCAGGAACTCGAGCGCGATTTCCGCGGCCACAACATGGCGAAGGCGGGCGTCGAAATGGGGGTGTGGGGTCTCGCCGCGACGCTTGCCGGACAGTCACTGTCTCGGTTCATCGGTGGTTCGCGCAAGGCGATTGATGTCGGCATCTCGCTGGGCATCCAGGCGTCGGCTGAGCGACTGATCGAGAAGGCCCGCGCCGCACACGCCGAGGGTTACCGCAAGATCAAGATCAAGATCGAGCCGGGTCATGACGTTGAGTGGGTGCGCGCGGTTCGCGACGCCCTCGGCCCAAGCGCGCACCTGATGGCCGACGCGAACAACGCCTATACGCTCGACGACGCGGACCACCTGGCCGGCTTCGACGAACTCGACCTGATCATGATCGAGCAGCCGCTCGCGTGGGATGACCTCGTGCGGCACGCACAGCTTCAGCGGCGCCTCCGCACGCCCGTCTGCCTCGACGAATCCATCACGTCGCTCGACCGCGCCCAGGACATGGTCGCGCTCGGCGCGGGCCGGATCGTCAACATCAAGCCGGGCCGCGTGGGCGGATTCACCAGTTCGATCGCCATTCACGACTTCTGCCGCGATTCGGGAATACCGGTCTGGTGCGGGGGCATGTTCGAGAGTGGCGTGGGCCGCGCGTACAACGTCGCGCTGGCATCGCTCCCAAACTTCTCGATTCCCGGCGACGTGAGCCCGAGCGCGCGCTACTGGGCGCGCGATATCGTGAGTCCCGAATGGACGATGGAGAGCGGACTCGTGAGGGTGCCGGTCGATCGTCCGGGCATTGGCGTGGACGTGGATGCCGAACGAATCGAGGCGCTGACCGTGCGTCGTGAGGTGTTGTCGTGAGCAAGGCCGCGTTGACGCCGGCGGATGTGGAGTTCCTCGTCGCGCTTCGCCGCGATCTCCACCAGCACCCTGAGTTGTCCTGGCAGGAGGGGCGCACGCAGGAGCGCCTGGAGCGCGCGCTGCGTGAGAGCGGCGTGAGCGACGTCCGGCGCGTCGCACGAACTGGTTTGGTCGCCCGGATTCCGGGCACGACGCCGGGCGCTCCGTGTGTTGCGTTGCGCGGCGACATTGACGCGCTGCCAATCACGGAAGCGACCGGGCTCGCCTGCGCCTCGGTAAATGACGGAGTGATGCACGCCTGCGGGCATGATATGCACGCGGCGTGGACGGTCGGTGCGGCGCGCCTCCTGGCGCGTACGCCTGCCGGCGGCGATGTGCTGGTCGTCCTGCAACCGGCCGAAGAAGTTGGCGAGGGCGCGCGGGCGATCCTCGAGTCAGGAGCTCTCGACGGCGCCCGGATGATCTTCGGCGCGCACGTGGACCCCCGCTTCGATGTCGGCCAGGTCGTGGCGCAGCCGGGGCCGCTCGCTGCGTCGGCAGACACGTTCCGGGTGCGATTGACCGGTCGCGGTGGCCACGGCGCCCGACCCCATCGTGCGATTGACCCGATCGTGGGCGCGGCGGCGCTGATCTCATCGCTCCAGACCTTGGTGTCGCGATCGCTCGATCCGGGATTGCCGGGCGTCGTGACTGTTGGCGCCGTGCACGCCGGCAACGCCCCGAACGTGATTCCCGAGGTCGCGGAACTGCTGGGGACCATTCGCGCGACGACAGTCGCGTCGCGAACGGTGTTGCATGAAGGCGTCCGGCGTGTTGCCCAGGGTGTCGCGGCCGCGCATGGGCTCACCGTCGAGATTGTCGTAACGCCGGGCACGCCGCCGCTGGTCAACTCGCCGGACGCGGCCGCCATTGCCGCGCGGGCCGCGGCGAAGGTTGTAGGCGAACCAAACGTCGTTCCGCTTGGCTCGACGAACATGGCGGGCGAGGACTTTGCCTGCTACCTCGAGCGCATGTCCGGCTGCTTCATACGGATCGGCGTGCGCGGGCCAGGAGGCGACGTGACCGACGTCCACACGCCACGGTTCGCGCCCGATGAGGGCGCGCTGGCAGTTGGCTCGCGTCTGCTTGCCGAGTGCGCTCTACTTTTCGCCCACTCGTGAACCGCTCCTCGCAAGGCTCGCATCACTACGACTGACTCGTCCGGCCACGATCCCGGCCGCCTCAGCGCTGAGCTGGCGGCTCGATATCGTATTGTCGGCCGGGCAGGCGCGGGGGGCATGGCCGTTGTGTATGTCGCCGAGGATCTCCGGCATAGCCGCCAGGTCGCAATCAAGGTCCTGCGTTCAGGGTTCAGCGAGATGGTGGGCGAGGAGCGGTTTACGCGAGAGATCGCCACGGCGGCGCGGCTCCAGCATCCACATATCCTGCCGATCTACGACTCGGGCAAGGCCGGCAGCGAACTCTACTGCGTGATGCCTTTCGTGGACGGCGAGTCGCTGCGGCATCGCCTCGAACGAGACCGCCGGCTGTCCATGACCGACGCGACCCGCCTCACGCTCGAGGTGGCTGAGGCGCTGAGCTACGCGCACAGCATGGGCGTCGTGCACCGCGACATCAAGCCGGAGAACATCCTCCTCTACCGGAATCACGCGATGGTCGCGGACTTCGGGATCGCGAAGGTCAAGGAAGCGCCGGGGTCGGAGCGCCTCACGCAAGACGGCGCAGGACTGGGCACGCCGGCATACATGAGCCCCGAGCAGGCATTCGGCGAAGCGAGCGTGGATGGCCGGAGCGATCTCTACAGCCTCGCCTGCGTGTTCTACGAGATGGTCGAGGGCACGCCGCCGTTCCACGGCACGAACACCCTGCAGCTGCTCGCCGAGAAGGCGCGCGGCACGTTGCGCCCGTTTTCCACGGCGGTTCCAGCGCCGCCCGTGCATGTGACCCAGGCCGTCACCAGGGCGTTGGCGCGCACGCCGGAAGAGCGGTTCGCCGCGGTGTCCGAGTTTGCCGACGCGCTGCTCGCGGCGCAGCTCCCGGCTGCGTCGGCGCCGCCGTCGCGCGCCCGCAGCGTGACCAGCGGACGCTCGATCGCGGTGCTGCCGTTCACGAACTCCGGTGGCTCGGCGGATGACGAGTTCCTGGCCGACGGCCTCGCCGAGGAGTTGATGCACAAGCTCGGACGCCTGCCGAACCTGCGGGTCGTTGCCCGTGCGTCCGCGTTTTCCTTCAAGAACAAGCACGACGACTTGCGGGCGGTGGGCAATGCACTCGGTGTAAAGTCGCTGTTGACCGGCAGCGTTCGCCGAGCCGGTGCGCGACTGCGGATCACGGCCGACTTGACCGACGTGGACTCCGGGTTCTCCGTCTGGTCTGATCGCTACGACCGGCAGATGGCGGATGTCTTCGACGTCCAGGATGAGATCGCCGGCGCGATTGTCCACACGTTGCAGGATTCGGTGTTCACGCCGATACAGACGCCCGTCGCGACCGTCCGCGCGGTGCCGGCATCGCCGACCAGCATCGCCGCGTACGAGGAGTACCTGAAGGGGCGATTCCACTGGAACATGCGGGTGGGGCCGGCGCTCTCGACGGCACTGACACACCTCGAGAAGGCAGTCGAGCTCGACCCCAACTTTGCGCCCAGCCACGCGGCGATCGCGGAAACCTGCGTCACGCTCGCGGTCTACGGCGTCGTGTCACCCGAAGAGGCCATGCCGCGGGCAATCGCCGCCGCGGACCGCGCGCTGCAACTCGAACCGACGCATGCGGGCGCCCTCGCCGCTCGCGGATCCGCGCGCGCGCTGTATGCACACGATCACGCAGGCGCCGAAGCCGACTACCGGGCCGCGATCAGCGCCGAGTCCGCGTACGCGACGGCCCATCAGTGGTACGCCATTCACCTGCTCGGGCCGCAGCGGCGCTTCGCGGAGGCGCGCGCCCAGATCGCCCGCGCCCGTGAACTGGATCCGTTGTCGCCGGTGATCGCGGCGACCGGCGGCATGCTGCGTTCATATGAAGGTGACCACGAGCAGGCGATCGTCGAGTTCCAGCGGCTGCGCGAACAACATCCCGACTTCCTGCTGACCGAGTTCTTCTCAGGACTCGCCTTGTGCGCGCTGGGTCGCTGGGTCGACGCTACCGAAACGCTCGAGCGCATGGTGCCGCGGCTCCCGCACAGCGCCGAAATCGTGTCCGCGTTTGGCTGGGCGCTCGCGGGACGGGGAGATCGCGAGGGCAGCCTCGAACAACTCGCCTGGTTGCGCGAGCGGTCGCGCACCCATTACGTGTCGCCAGTGCTCATGGCCCAGATACTCGTCGCGCTTGGCGAACTCCAACAGGCGCACGCAGAACTCGACCGCGCGGTTTTGCAGAAGGACGCCAACCTCGGCATGCTTGCCGTACGTTCCGTGTTCGACCGGATCCGGGACGACGCACGCGTTCGCACGATCATCGCCCAGGTAACAGGAAGCCGAACGTGACTAGGGCGCAGCGGCTGGCTCTCGCCTGCCTGACGGCCGGCATCGCCTGGATCGTCGTCGAGGTCGCCGGAGGCCTCGCCTTTCTTGCCGCCGGTGTCCGGCTTTGGCGCTATGAAATCGCCCCGCTCTGGTTTGAGATCACGTCACCGGTCGTGTGGGCGTTTGCGGTCCTGTTGATTGTCCCGCTCAGCGTGACCTTCGATCGCGCTGTGATGCATCATATCCCGCCGCGATACCGGCTGGGCGTCCACTTGGCATTCCTCATGGTCACCGGCAGCATACTCGAAGTGGCGATCAACGAGTGGGTGTTTCGCGCTGCGTTTGGCAGGCCCCTCTATGAGTACCTTGTGCTCCCCACCTTTGGCGGTTCGGGGTCGCTGCTCTCGCCGCTGTACTACGCGACGCTGCTGATTCACCGCCCCGTTTGTCGATGGATTCTCGGAGACGTATGGGATTCCAGGCCTTCACCCACGGCCGCGATCGGTCAAAACGACCCGTCGCTTCGTGGCGCGCGCGTAGGCTGATCGTCACTTTTTGATGGTGTCGGCGCTATCCGCCGCACCCGTTTCACTATCAGCCCAGGTTTCCCATGGCTCGCACACAGTCAGGCGGGACCGCTTTCCTCATTGCGATCGCCCTCAGCGCATCGGCCATCGCTCCCTCGGTGTCCACTGCACAAGCGACCGGACGCCTGACTGGAAGGGTGACAATCGCAGGTACCGGAACTCCGCTCGCGGGCATCACCGTATCGGTGCCGGGCGTGCGCAGCGCCGTCACCAACGACGCCGGTCAGTATGTCCTGGGGGGGCCTCAGCGCGGGTGCCGACTCGGTGCAGTTCCGCTGGATCGGGTATGCGCCGCGAACGGTGTCTTTTTCGCTGACGAGTGGCGAGACGAAGACCGTTGACGTGCAATTGGAGCAGGTTGCCCTTTCATTGATGCAGGTCCAGATCACGGGTGTCTCCCGGCAACCCGAGCGGGTGGTCGAGGCGCCGGCAGCGGTCGCCGTAGTCGCACCGGGCCGCATCGCGGACGTCGCGCCCACCGGCCAGATCCCGCTGCTGCTCGCCGACCTTCCGGGAATTCGGGTGCACGAGGGTGGCGTGGGATTGCATCGTCGCCTTCGAGTTGTTCCGCCTCTACTTCTACCGCAAGGCCGTCAGGGAAGGTTTACCGGACGACCCCGTTACCCCGCCGAGTACGGTGGCGGCTTGATCTCTTTCGAGAGGTCGAGGTCCGCGAGGAACAAGCGCTCGGCTGCCTGCGCGACCGTCGTGTCTTCGATGTAGGCGTCCAGTTCGTAGTTGATCGCGACGCCCAGCGGGTTGAAGTCGGTGGATCCGACACGCGTCCATGTCCCATCCACGACGCTTGTCTTGGCGTGCATCATCTCGCCGGACCATTCCCAGATTCGCACGCCATTGGCCAGCAGGCGCGGATAGAACCGCCGCGAGAATCGGTTGACCCACGGGTGATCGTTGTTGCTCGGGAGCAGCAGGCGCACATCCACGCCGTCGCGCGCGGCCGCGGTCAGCGAGTCCACCTCGGCGAAGGAGGGGATGAAGTAGGCGCTTGCGACCCAGATGGACTTGGTGGCCGCAGCCGCCTGCAGGTGCAGCGCGCGACCCACGCGGAACCGCCCCGGCTCGCCTTCCACGATGGCGACCAACGCCGGGGAGGCCACCCCGGGCTCGAGGTCCGGATTCCGCGGCATGCGCCGCATGCGTCGTTCGGCGCGCGTCATCCGCTCGCCCGCCGCCCGACGCCACATCGTGTCATACGCCCGCTGCATGTCCTCGGCTGCGGGACCGACAATCCGGACGCAGCGATCGCGCCACGCCTGACTGTGCCGCTTGAGGAGTCCGCGGAACCACTCGCTGCCGATGCCGACGCCGCCGGTGACGCCGGCCGAGCCGTCCACGACCAGCAGCTTGCGGTGATCGCGGGGAATCAGGCCCAGCCAGCGCTTCCAGCCCGGCGTGTTGAACACACGCACATCCACGCCTCCTTCGGTCAGCCGGGCGAGAAACGAGGGGTCGGTCCCGCGCGCCCCAATCCAGTCACAGAGCACGCGCACCCGGACCCCCCGGGCCTCCGCGGCCGTCAGGGCCGATGCAAAGCGATCCCCGACCGCATCGTCGCGAAAGATGTACGACTCGAGATCGACCGTTCGCTGCGCGCCGTCAATGAGCGCGATCATCGCATCGAACGTCTCGCCACCCTCCGAGAAGAGCGTGACGCGATTTCCGGGCGATACATCCGCCGATGTCATGCGCCAGAGGGCGCGAGCGAAGTGAGACACGCGAAGACGCTTGGTTCGGCTGCTGGATGATAGATAGGCGGCGACCCGGAAGCGCTGAGCCTCGGCAAGGCCATGACCTGGCCCCTTCTGGCGCCCCCGCCCCTGCTAATTTGACTCCCTATGCTGTCTCTCAACCTGTCCGGAAAGCGCGCGCTCGTCGCCGGTGTGGCCGACGGCGAGGGGTTTGGGTTCGCCATCGCCAAGGCCCTCCACGAGGCCGGCGCGTCAGTATGCGTCGCGACCTGGCCCCCGGCGCTCAACATCTTCAGGAACCTCCTCGAACGCGGCAAGATGGACGACGCGCGGCGCCTGGCGGACGGATCGCTCATGGACTTTGAGCGGATCTACCCGCTCGATGCCGCGTATGACTCGCTGGAGGATGCGCCGGAGGAGATCCGCACCAACAAGCGCTACAAGGACGTGGGCGACTTCTCGATCGATGGCCTGGGGGCGGCGCTCAGCAATGATTTCGGTGCGCAGCCGCTCGATATCCTGGTGCATTCCCTCGCCAACGGGCCGGAGGTCAAGAACGACCTGCTCGACACGTCACGCGGCGGCTACTTGGCGGCCGTGAGCGTGAGCGCGTATTCGATGGTGGCGATGTTGCGGCGCCTCGGTCCGGTGATGCGCCCCGGTGGTTCAGCCCTTTCCCTCACCTACATGGCGAGCGAACGGGTGATCCCGGGATATGGTGGCGGGATGTCGTCCGCCAAGGCGGCGCTCGAGTCGGACACCCGCTTGCTGTCGTACGAAGCCGGCCGGCGTTGGGGGGTGCGCGTCAATACGATCAGCGCGGGCCCGCTGGCCTCTCGCGCGGCGAGCGCGATCGGCATCATCGAGCGCATGGTCGCCTACTGCGCCGCCAACACGCCGATCCCGGAGGCCCTGACGGCGACCGAGGTTGGCAATGCCGCGGCGTTCCTCTCATCGGACCTGGCGCGCGGGATCACCGGTTCGACCATCTACGTGGACAAGGGCTATCACGTCATGGGCATGACGGCAAATCCGGGGGCATCGCTGTGAATCGGAACGGACCGGTTATTGCCATGGTGATGTGCGCCGCGATTGCTGGCGCCTGTGACAACACGGCTTCCAACGCCAAGTCGAACCCGGACCGCCCGGCCGTCGTTCAAGCACCACCGATCATCTTGCCGCACGATACCGCGAAACCGGACACGATGCCCGACTACCGTGCACGGATGGCCGCGTTCGAGTTGGAACTGATGCGCGAGTACAGCGTGATGGGGGCGGCCATGATCATCGGCGATCGCAAGATGCTCGCGTCCATGCTCGATCCGAATGCCACGCTGCAGCTCGACCAGACGACGCATCGCGGGTTCGCCGCCGTCACGGCAGCGCTGGTGGACTTCGCGCGCACGAACGCGTTGCAGGATTTTGGGCGGGCCTCGCGCGTGCGGAACGAGGCGAAGGGCGTCGTCACCGATTCAGGCTGGTATCGCGTCATCGGCAAGCGCGCCGGTGGCGAGGTACGGACGGACACGGGCACCTATGTCGCAGTCTGGAACCGTCGCGACAACCCTGTGGCCTGGACACTCGTGTCCGACGTCCTCACGCCGCCCAAGCGGCGCACGCGGTAAGGCGGTCACTCAGTCGCGGCCTGGCGGGCTCACCTCGCGGGCCATCATCACCACGGCGCCGCCGTCGTACCGTCGCTCCCCAACCGCGGTGAACCCCATCGCCGCATGGAAGTGGTGTGAGCCCGGGTTCGGCGGCTCGAGATTGACCTCCAGCGTCACCCGCGGCCAACGCGCCGCGGCAAATACGGCAAGGTCTTCGTAGAGCGCACGCCCGACGCCCATCCGTCGGGCCGTTGGCGCGATCACCACCCGGTCCAGGTAGAGAAACACACCGTACCGCGCGGCGAACCACTGGTAGTTGGCACTCCAGTAGCTCGTGCCGTTCCGGATTGCGAGCACGAACCCGACGGTCTCGCGAATTCCACCCGGCGACTCCACCCGTTCCGCGAGCCGCGCGTAATCGCAGTGCTCAAGGAGCCACGCCATCTGCTCGGCGACCAGCGCGTTCACGTGCGGAACGGCGGCGTTGTTCAGCAAGAGCAGCGCGCGCTGGTCACCCGGTTCGATCTCGCGGATGACCAGCCCGTCGCGTGACACTGCCGCGCCCTCCCCGGGCTACATCGCCACGTTGGACTTCGGCTTCGGGGAGATTTCCGGAAGCCCGTGCTTCTTGAGCAGGTCGTTGTACCGCTTGAGGTCTTCCGCGTAGAGCTTGTCCATCGCCTTCGTCTGCACCGTGAGCTTCTCCGTGAGCTCGCGATACACCTGGCGCGATTGGGCCGTCGGTGCCCCGGGCCCCGACGACACGACACCGGTTAGCGCCGCCAGCTTGTTGTTCAGCTTGATTGGGTAGTTCAGCGGGTCCTGCCCGCTCTGGTTCTTGATCTGGTACACCTCGGCTTCCACCGTGGTCAACTTGCCGTCGAGCGCCTTTCCTTCCGTGGTGAGTTCCTGTACCGCGGCCGCCGGTGCCTGCTTCAACCGGGCGTCCACTTCACTCTTCACGTGCCGCATCGAAATGACCGCCTCGTTGGCTTCAGTCACCTTGTTGCGGATTTCCATCAGGAAGTTGAACTGCGCCAGCTGGTCGGCCGCGCTCGCCGGTGACCTCGGATCGTTGACGAGCCGGAACGTCTGCGAAAGCGGCGTACTCGCCCCGATGGTCATGCGCACCGTATACGATCCGGCCGGAGCGATCGGACCACGCGTGTCGCCGGCCCAGAGGATCATCCCGGGGAACGTCACGGCGTCCGGATATCGCAGGTTCCACGCGAACTGGTTGAGCCCCGCGCTGTTCGGAACACGGGGATTCGGGGTCGGTCCGCCCCCAAACCCACCGCCGCCCGCCCCGCCTCGCCCGCCGCCGGCGGCCGAGTCCGCGCGCGACGTGAACGCCTTGATGAGCTTGCCTGTCGCGTCGAGGAACTCCAGCGAGACATCCTGGTTGGCTTGAGCGAGGTAGTAGCTCAGGACCACCCCGGACGGCGGGTTCGCGCCGATCACCGCGGCCGCGCCACGCCCGCCTCCCCGTCCGCCGCCCCATTCAATGCGGTGCGTGTCCCGCGGCTTGAACAGGTGGGCGCCACGCGCCAGCGTGTTCGCCTGCAGCTGGCGCAGCGGCGAGATGTCGTCCAATACAAAGAACGACCGGCCGTGCGTTCCCGCGATGAGGTCGCCGTCCTTGATCACCAGGTCATGAACCGGAACCGGCGGCATGTTGAGCTGCAGGCGCTGCCAACGCCCGCCGTCGTCAAAGCTGACCCACACCCCACGCTCGGTTCCCGCGTACAGGAGTCCTTTCCGGGCGGGATCCTCGCGAATCGCGCGCGCGAACTCATTGATTCCCGTGATGCCCATCGTGATGCGCGTCCAGGTCGCCCCGAAGTCGCTGGTCTTGTAGAACAACGGCGTGAAATCGCCCTGTTGGTATCGGTTTGCCGCGACATAGGCCGTGCCGGCAGCGAACTGTCCCGCCTCGATCAACGAGATGCGCGAGAAGTCGCCGATGTCCTTCGGCGTGACATTCTTCCACGTCGTCCCGCCATCGCGCGTGAGATAAACCAGCCCGTCGTCCGACCCGGTCCAGATCACTCCCGCGACCAGCTTGGATTCGGCAATCGTAAACACCGTACCGTATGTCTCGACGCCAGTCTGGTCCTTCGTAATCGGACCGCCGCTGGCGCCGAGGGTCTTGGGATCATTGCGGGCGAGCGGCGGGCTGATGATCGAATAGCTCTGGCCGCCGTTGCGCGTCATGAACAGGTTGCTGCCGCCCACATACATCTTCGTCGCGTCGTGCGGTGAAAACACGATCGGGAACGTCCATTGGAACTTGTACTTGATGTCTTCCGAGGAAATGCCCATCGGATTGTCCGGCCATGGATTGACGTCCCACGTCAATCCGGTGCGCATGTCCTTACGCGTGAGGTAGCCGCCGTATGACCCGGCAAAGACCAGGTCCGGATCCGCGGGGCTTGGCGCGATGTAGCCGGACTCGCCGCCACCGGCATCCAGCCAGTCATTGATCGTGATGCCGCCGGCCTTGCGGCTTGGCCCGCACAGCGTGCTGTTGTCCTGCTGCGCGCCGCAAATCTGGTACGGGAAGTGGTTCGTCGTCGTGACATGGTAGAACTGCGCGGTGGCGAAGTTTTGGCCCGTCCACGTCGCTCCGCGGTTGGTCGAGACGTTCGCACCGCCGTCGTTCGCGTTGATCATCCGATCCGGGTTGTTCGGGGCGATCCACAGGTCGTGGTTGTCGCCGTGCGGCGGGTTCAGCTGCTGGCTGAACGTCCGCCCACCATCCACCGACCGGAAAAACTGCACGTTCAGCCCGTACACCACGTTGGTGTCGCGCGGGTCGGCATAGATGTGCGAGTAGTACCAGGCCCGCTGCCGCAGGTTGCGGTTGTCGTTGAGTTTCTGCCAGGCTGTGCCGCCGTCGTCCGAGCGGTACACTCCCCCTTCATCCGCCTCGATGATCGCCCACACCCGGGTGGATCGCGCCGGCGAGACGGCGAGCCCGATCTTGCCCCAGGCGCCCTTCGGCAGGCCGGCGTTCGCGGTCAGTTCCTTCCACGTTTCGCCGCCGTCCGTGGACTTGAAGATGCCGCCGCCCGGGCCGCCCGAGTTCATGGACCACGGCGTCCGGTACGCATGCCAGAATGCCGCGTACAGCACGTTGGGGTCGTTCGGATCGAGTATGAGGTCGGAAATCGCGGTCCGGTCGTCGCGATACAGCACCTTCTTCCACGTGCGACCGCCATCGGTGGTCTTGAACACGCCGCGCTGTTCGTTCGCGCCGAACGCATGGCCGAACACGCCAACCCAAACCGTATTGGGATCGCCAGGATGCACGCGAATCTTCGTGATGTGGCTCTTCTGGTCGAAGAACTCGATCCGGCTCCACGTCCGACCGGCGTCGCGCGTCACCCAGACCCCCTCACCGGGCGCCGTGTTGCCGCGAATGCACGTTTCCCCGCCGCCTGCCCAAACGATGTCCGGGTTGGACGGCGTAACCGCGAGGGCCCCGATCGTGCCGCCGAAGTAACGGTCGGTCATCGGTTGCCAGGACTGGCCGCCGTCAATGGTCTTGAACACGCCGCCACCGACTGTCCCCATCCAGTACTCGTTCACGCGGGAGGCGCTGCCGGCCACTGCGACCGACCGGCCGCCACGGGCCGGACCAACTTCCCGCCAGCGCATGCTGGCCAGCGTCAGTGAATCGAGTGTCTGCGCAGTCGCCGGGGCGGCGGGGAACCCGCCGCCCAGGAGTGCCGCAGAGAACGCGCATGCCGACAGGCTCCGCCAGGCACGCCGCGCTGCATGATGAATTGGCTGCACAAGTGTCTCCATTGGTGCTGGGAAAATGCCGTTCAATTGCTGCCGTGAAACGTTTCCATCGGGCGCGGACTCTGCAAGGTTGCTAACCCCCGGGGCCGGCTTGGGCGCCGTGCCTACATTTGGCGCATGAGCTGGCGCCGATGGGTCTTTGTGGGCATCTCCTTTGCCGCGACGCTCGGCGTGACCCTCTGGGTGTTGCGCCGCGGTGACGCGGCCGAAGTGCCTCGCGACCTGTCGCTGCCGGCGTGGGCACACCTCGCCGCATTTGCCGCGGTCCTCCTCGAGATCACCACGCGAGCCGTGAAGATCCAGTGGGCGGCGCTGGCGCTGCACATTCCGTTGCGCTTCGCGACGGCACTGCGCGTGTGCCTGGGCGGCGACTTCGCCGCTTCGATCACGCCGGCCCGTTCGGGCGCGGAACCGGCTCGGTTTGTCATCCTGGTCAACGGGGGCACCGGACCGGCGCCGGCGTTGCTGGTCCTGTTCGCGGAACTCCTACTCGAGACCTGGTCGTTGGTCTTTGTCTGTGTCGTGTTCTTCTTCGCCTTCGAAGATCGTGGCGCCGTCGTGAATATCATGAACACCATGATCGTGAGCTATGCGCTGCTGGTGTTGGCGCTCGGTGCGATCGGCTATGGCCTCGCCCACTCGCACGCGCGCGGCCCTGTCCCCGGCTGGGCCGCCGCCGTTGGGCTGCACGCCGGACGCTGGCGTGCCGTTCAGCTCGCCCTCCGATCCCTCCGGACAAATCTCTCCGCGTTCCGAACGGCACGGCAGGGACCGATGTTTGCCGCCTTCGTCGCGTCACTCGTTCACGTGGGACTCAAGTTGGCGCTGCTGCCGATCCTCGCGATCACGATGGACCCCTCGCTTTCGCTTGCGCCGTTGGCCCTCTGGGGAATGGTCTTTCTCTACGGCGGCGCGATCGCGCCTGCCCCCGGCGGCGGCGGGGCGGTCGAGTTCGGGTTTCAGTTTGCATTTCGCGACCTGATGTCGCCTGCCGTGCTGGCGAGCACGCTCGTCTGGTGGCGTTTCTACAGCTTCTATCTCTACATCATGCTCGGAGGGCTATCGGTCGGCACCACCGTCCTGCGCGCATTGCGCAGTCGGCAGCACGGTCGACTTCACGAGCGGACCGCGCGCCGAACGTAGCGTGGCGCGCCGCCCAGGCCGGTGCCTTAGGGACCGCCCGGGCCGCGAGCGCCGCCAGCATCCTTCGCCGCATCGGCGGCGGCCGCTGCCGCGGCCGCCGCGGTCGCACCGGTGATCGCCTCGATGCCGCCGGCTGAACTCGGCCTGTTGCCCCCACCCGGGGCGCTCGACGCCATCTCAAGTCGCGGCAGCGGCGTCTTGTCATCCACCACGGCAAGACGCTTTTCCCACGTCCGCATCATCTGGATGAACGCGGTGACCAGTTCCGTGTCGAAGTCTGGTCCCTTGCCGCGCTCCAACTGCGCGATCACGGCCTCCTGCTCCATTGCCGGTCGGTACGGACGGTGCGTGCGCAGCGCGTCGTACACGTCGCAGATGTGGACGAGCTTGCTCGCCTTGTGCGGCTCGCGCCGAAAGTGTCGCGAGGGATACCCGCCACCGTCAATCATGATATGGTGCTCGTACGCGACAGCGGACGCGAGGTCCAGCTGGCGATCGCTTTCGTAGATGATCTTGGCGCCGTCCACCGGATGCCGACGCATGATCTTCCACTCCTCGTCGGTAAGCTTGCCCGGCTTGGTCAGCACTTCCTTGGGAATTCGCACCTTGCCCAGGTCATGCAACAGCCCGGCAACGCCGAACGCTTTCACATCCTTCGCCCCAAGCCCGATATACTCGGCGAGCGCCATTGCGAGCACGCTGACATTGAGCGAGTGCTGGGTCGTGTACTGGTCGAAGTCCTTCAACTGCAACAGCGGGATCACGATGTCACGATCACCGTGCATCGCAATCGAAAGCGATCGCACCACGCTCTCCGCTTCCAGCAGCGGAAGCTCCCCCGACATCTGCACTTCGTCGTGCAACCAGCGGATCGTATCGGCTTCCTCGGCGAGTGAGTACGCGATCGTCGCCGTCGGGAGGTAATCCTCGACTCGCGTGACACCCTCGGTGCCGCGCACGCCGATCGCCCCGAACTTGATCGTACTGCGGCGTTCGGGGCTTCGCGTGGCCGACTCGGCGGCGATTAGCGACACGCGCGCCAGGACCTCGTCGAGAAACCCCTCGTACTCGTCACGCGTGACCGAGGGCGGGAACTCGAGACGCTGGACGCCGGCGTTCGCGAGTCGCTGGCTCCAGTCCCAGTCCTTCAGTTCGCGAAGCGCGACCTGCCCATAGATCACGTCGAGCCCCAGGAACGAGAACTGCGGATTCGGGTTCGTCTCCTGCAGGCGCTTCAGTTGCTCGAACGAATGGTCAATGGCGCGGTCCCGGGCCGGGTGGCCGGCGGTGTACAGCGTCATCGTCGCCAGCGCTTGCGCGAACGAGTTGAGGAAGCGGGCCGCGTCCATGCTCATGACGCGGGCTCCCGGATGGCGGCCATTCCCATTGTGCTCCGACGGATGGTTGCGTCACGAATATCCTTGTCGCTGCTCTTCTTCGCTGCCGCAATGATATCCTGTGCGGCGGGTTCGTCGGCCCAGTGCGATACCGGGCCGGTCAATGCGGCGAGCATTTCCGGGGTCGGATCGGCAAGCACCTGTCGTCGCAGCAGGCGCCGTTTTCCGGTCGTCTTTGACAACAGGAAGGTGAGGGTCGCGGGATCGCGGAACGATGACGCGGCCCGGATCCCCAGTGCGCGCAAGTCTGGCGAGAGCGCGGAATCATCCGCGCGAGCCAGCAACACCCGCGCCGCGTCGGCCGGACAATTGCTCATCGCGGCACCGAGCGCGACGCGGACGATCCGCTCATCCGCGTCGTTCAACCCTGCCACGATCGCGCGTTCGCGCGCCTCGGGCATGCGGATCAGCGCCCGGACCGCCTCGCGCCGCACGGTCGGGTCGTAATGCTCGGTGTAGGGCCATAGGTCGAAGTCCGGCGGCAGTTCGCCGAGCTTCGACAGGATGTTCAAGTATGTGCGCAACTGCGGCGACCGCGCCCCATCCAGCCGCGCGGCCACCCGGGGCCCGGCCTGCGGCCCCATGGCCACGATCAGCTCCACGATCGTCGCCGCCCGTCGCTCTTCGGCGCTCTCGAGGCCGTCCAGGAGACTGTCCACGGCAGCCAGGCCCATGCGCGACGCCAGTCGCTCGACATTGGTCAGGTCTGCGACTCCGCGGTCTATTTGCCGCGCTACCGTATCCGGTGCGGCCACGTGCCGCCACAGCGTGGAACGCGCCCAGCCTTCGGGCGCGTTGTCGAGCAGCGTCAGCAGCGGTGTCAGGTCGTCGGCGGCCGCGAGCGCCGTGACCGCGCGCCACACCGGATCGCCGAGTGTCTCGATCTCGACGCCCATCGCCAGCATGCGCTCGGGTTCGCAGGGGTACGCATCATCGCCGGTTTCGAACACCGGGACGGCCTGCGACATCTTGTCGAGCGCCCGGCGATAGCCGTCCGGATTCAGGTCCTCGAGCGTCCAGTTGGAAATCAGGTTGTGGACGGAATCCCGCAGCGTGCTGTCCGCCGCACGCCGGTTCGTCACTTCGCCTTCGTCAGCGTGAACGGCCATCTTCGAGAGCATGCGGACCAGGGAGTGCGACACGTTTTGGCTTGACGAATCGGCCGCGGCCTGCACGAGCTCGACGACCGCGTCAACCGCCATTCCCTGCGTCGCATCGAGCACGAACTTCTTTCGCTGCCGGACATCCCCGCCCATGTGCAGCAGTCGCGACAACGTGTCCGGCTGCAGCGTGGCTACCAGCCGCGAGATCCGGCGCTGCAACGCGGCGGCATCCTTGCCTCCCTTGCCGCCCTTGGCCTTCAGCTCCTCCGCGATCTGCAGCAGGTAGCCGACCACGACCTGGTCATAGGCCGCGTCCTTCTTATGGTCGTCGATCGCCTTGGCCACGAGCACGGGGTCCGTGGAGTTTTCGCCATCCTCGCTGTCCGCATCGGCGGCGATCGCGGCCCGCGCGAGACCGATCCACAGCTGCGCGGCGCGACTCTTGTCGCCGCGGAGCTCATCCTTGCCGTCGTCAAAGTCGGGGTCTTCCTCCAGCAACTGCAGCTGCTCGAACGTCAGCGGAAACAGGCGGATGTGCTCCCACTTCTGCAGCACGTCTTCCCCTTCAAGCCCAAGCGGCCTTTCGCGCCGACCGACATCCACCGCGATCGTGGCCAGGGCATCCACCAGTTCCTCGGGCGTCACGCCGCGCAGGAACTTCACGGCACCCAGGTGATGCTTGTGCAGGCGCGCGGCGAGGTCCCGCAGCACGGGGTTGTTCTCGTCGGTGGCCACGCCTTCGATCACCAGCTGCTGCCGCGCGACACCCAGTGACAACGACGAACGCTTGACGAGCATCGTGTCGAGCCGTCGTGCAAGGCCGGCCGTCGCGGCTTCCAGCAACGGATGACCCGGCGGATACATCGAGTGTTTGTGCAATCCGATGGACAGCTCGATCAGGAAATCGCCCAGCTCGCGCGAGAGCGCGGTGGCCGACTCCGCCACGTTCGTTGCCGCAGCGCCTGATCCCGCGCCGGGCGCGGTCGGATTCGTCATGTAGCAATTATGGTTGCGGAGCGCGGTACGAGCCGCGGCCGGCCCCAATTCGTGGTGACCGACACGGGCCGCATCCCCGACCGCATCCCCGCCCGCAACGGGCCGACTACCTTTCGCGCACCGCCCCGCGCACCGCCGGCGTGTCCGACAACGTCCTGCGCGCCCCAGTCCACGTCTCCCGCCATATCGCTGTGTCGAACTCGGCTCTCGATCTGCTCGCGATCAACACCGCCCGCACCCTTGCCATGGATGCCGTGCAGGCCGCGGAGTCCGGGCACCCCGGCACGCCGATGGCGCTCGCGCCACTCGCATTCGCGCTGTACACGAAGCACATGCGGCACAACCCGGCCGACCCGGCATGGCCGGATCGCGATCGGTTTGTGCTGTCGGCGGGACACGCGTCCATGCTCCAGTACGCCGCGCTCTTCCTGAGCGGGTACGACCTCTCGCTGGACGACATCAAGGCGTTCCGGCAGTGGGGCAGCAAGACGCCCGGTCACCCGGAAGTCGGGCACACCGCGGGCGTCGAGACCACGACCGGCCCGCTCGGCCAGGGCGTGGGCAATGCGGTCGGCATGGCGATCGCCGAGCGCGCGCTTGCCGCCAGCTTCAACCGGCCGGGCCATGCGATCATCAACCACACCACGTGGTTCATCGCCGGGGACGGCGATCTCATGGAGGGCATCAGCCACGAGGCGGCATCGCTTGCGGGCCATCAGCAGCTCGGCAAGCTGATCGGGTTCTTCGACGATAATCGCATCACGATTGACGGCGCCGTGGACCTCAGTTGCCGCGACGATGTCGCCGCCCGGTTCGCGGCCTACGGCTGGCATGTCACGCATATCGTCGACGTGAACGACCTCGCGCAGATAGACCGCGCGATCGCCGAGGCGCGGGCGGAAGCGGCGCGCCCGTCGCTCATCATCACACGAACGCACATCGGCTTCGGCAGCCCGAACCGCATGGACACCGCCAAGGCGCACGGTGAGCCCCTGGGCAAGGACGAGCTTGCGCTCAGCAAGCAGAACCTGGGGTGGCCGTCCACCGAACCGTTCCACGTGCCTGCCGAGGCGCTGGCGCACTGGCGCACGGCGCGCGATCGCGGCGCGGCGGCGCAGGAAGAATGGCGGAAGGCGCTGATCGCGTACACCAAGGCGCACCCTGAAGACGCGAAGGAGCTCGCACGCCGCGTTCGTGGTGACCTCCCCGGCGGCTGGGAGGCCGCGTTGCCCGTGTTCGACGCGTCGAACGGCAATGTCGCGAGTCGCGCGGCATCGGGGGTCGTGATCAACGCGCTGGCGGCGAAGCTTCCTGAGCTGATCGGTGGCTCAGCGGACCTCACCGGCTCCAACCTGACGGCCGTGAAGGGCGCCGCCGTGGCGGCATCGGCGACGCCGGCTGGTCGCAACTTCCATTTCGGTATTCGCGAGCACGCGATGGGCGCCGTGATGAACGGCATGGCGCTGCATAAGGGCTGCATCCCGTACGGCGGCACGTTCCTTGTGTTTGCCGATTACATGCGCCCCGCGATCCGCCTGGCGGCCCTCATGAAGCAGCAGGTGATCTACGTGTTCACGCACGACAGTATCGGGCTCGGCGAGGACGGCCCGACGCACCAGCCCATCGAGCATCTCACGTCGCTGCGGTGTATCCCGAACGTGACCGTCATCCGCCCCGCGGATGCCGCGGAGACCGCCGAGGCCTGGCGGGCGGCGATCGCAAACCGCACGGGCCCGACGGCGATCGCGCTGACGCGGCAGAAACTCAATCTGCTTGACCGAGCAAAGTACTCTCCGGCATCAGGCACGATGCGTGGCGCCTACGTGCTGGCGGATGCCCCGAACGGGAAGCCGGCCGTGGTACTGATGGCAAGCGGGTCCGAGGTGCAGGTGGCGCTCGACGCGCAGGCGGCGCTGGCCGCAGCCGGAGTGCCCGCCCGTGTGGTCAGTGTGCCGTCACACGAACTGTTCCGTGCCCAGGACGAGCCGTACCGCGCGCAGGTATTGCCCGCCGGCGTACCGCGCGTAGCCGTCGAGGCCGCGCACCCGATGTCCTGGGATCGCTTGGTCGGCCCGCGAGGCACGGTCGTCGGCATTGACCACTTCGGCGCATCGGCGCCCTATCAGCGCCTGTATTCAGAGTTCGGGGTCACGCCGGCGGCCGTGGTCGCAGCGGCGAAGCGGGTGCTTAGCTCGTAGGACCGCGACCGGAGTCTATTCGCGCGAGTTGCCGAAGTTCGGGATTCCGCCACGCCGTCACGCCCACCACGCCGAGCGTCAGCACGCCCCCGCCGACTACGCTCGCCACCGTCCCGAACAACCGCGCCGCAACCCCGGACTCGAACGCGCCGATCTCGTTCGAACTCCCGACGAAGATTCCGTTCACCGCCATTACGCGGCCCAGCAAATGAGGTGGTGTCCGTGTGGTGAGCAGTGTCGAGCGGATGAACACGCTCACCATGTCCGCGGCGCCGCCGATCGTCAACGCCGCAAGCGCGACCGCCACGTGTGTTGACGCGCCAAACACGATTATTGCGACGCCGAACACGGCGACCGACTGCAGGAGCACGCGACCCGTGCGAGCCATGGGCTTGGCGTACGCCAGCACGGCCGACATGACCACCGCGCCCGCCGCAGGCGCGGAACGGAGCAGCCCCAGGCCTGTCGGTCCGACATGCAGGATCTCCGCCGCGTAGATCGGGAGGAGCGCCGTCGCCCCACCGAACAACACGGAGAACATGTCGAGGCTCAGCGCGCCCAACAGGATCCTGTCCGAGAACACGAACCGCACCCCAGCGAAAAAGTCGGCTGTCGGCGGCGTGCCAACGAGTTGTGCCGCCTCCCGGTGCGCGCGCCGTATGGCGAAGAGGCGGGCCATGGCCACGACGCACAGGGCCGCGTCCACCGCATAGGCCAGCGCCGTGCCGCCGATCGCGTAAAGCAGCCCGCCGATTGCGGGTCCGGTCACGGCGGCAAGTTGCCATGCGCCGCTCCGCCAGGTCACCGATTTCGGGAACACCGCGCGCGGCACGATCTCCGCGCCGAGCGCCTGCCGCGCGGGGAGCAGGAACGCACGGACCACGCCGCTCACCACGATCACGCCGAAGATCGCCGGCACGAGGGCAGGCGCGTTTGCGGTCATCAGCCGCGGGAGGAGCACCAGCGCAATCGCGGTCAGGCTCAGCACGCCGACCGCAATGATCGCCACCGTACGCCGGTCGTGCCGGTCGGCCACATGTCCCGCATACAGCGAAAACGCGATGTACGGCAGCGCCTCAGCCAACCCGATCGCGCCAAGGGCCAGCGGGTCGCGCGTCAGTTCATAGACCTGCCAGCCGACAATCGTCCCCTGAATCATCGTCGCGAGCGTGACGGCGACGATCGCGAGCACATACCAGCGGAAGTCGGGGATCCGGAACGGGGCGTATGGGCTGGGATCGGCCTCGGCCGCCGCTTCGGTGGTCACTCGCGAATGCTAGGCCCCGACCAGCGCCCTTGCCACTCACGCGCCCGCGGCGCATCGTCATCGCTCGGCTTCCCGACCCCATCTCAGTGGCGCCCACGCCCCGCTCTCGAAGCACCGCGCGTCCACTCCGCCCGTGGACGCGCTGGTCCAGCACGCGCCTGCTCCAACTTCGCCTCAAGGACCTCGATCTTCGCATCGAAGGCACCTGGCTCGAAAAATGCCTCGCCCAGCTTTTCGACGAACTCGCCGCTCGGCGACTCATGATCCGGCCGCACGCGTGGCTCTCCGACGAGTGGTTCTCGCCGGGCGGCGTGCCCGGGATCGCAATCCCGTTCTATCTCGCCCATCCGCGCCTGATGCGGCTCGAGCGCGCCCAGTTGCTGGAAGTCGAGGGTGGCACGAGCGCCGAGTGCCTCCAGATCCTGCGCCACGAGTGCGGGCACGCTATTCAACACGCGTTCCAGTTGCAACGTCGCCGCGAGTGGCAGCGACACTTCGGGAAGTCGTCCACGCCGTATCCCGAGTCGTACCGGCCGAATCCTGGCAGCAAGCGCTTCGTGCAGCACTTGCGCCGCTGGTATGCGCAGAGTCATCCGGACGAGGATTTCGCCGAGACCTTTGCCGTGTGGCTCCAACCCGGCTCGCGCTGGCGAAGCCGCTATGCCGGCTGGCCCGCGCTCAAGAAGCTCCTCTATGTCGATCGCCTGATGCGCGAACTCGCCGGTGCGCAGCCGATCATCCGTTCGCGCGCACGGGTTGATCCGTTGTCGAAACTCTCGACAACTTTGTTCGAGCACTACACCTACCGCCGCGCCGTGTATTCATTGGAGTTTCCGAAAACCTGGGACGATGACCTTCGCCGCCTGTTCTCCGATGACCGACGCGCACAGTCGCTCGAATCCGCCTCGGCGTTTCTCCGGCGTCACCGCGTGTACATCCGTCGTATCGTCGCCAAGTGGACCGGCGAGTACCAGTTCACGCTCGACACCGTGCTCGGGGACATGATCGGTCGCTGCCGCGAGCTGCAGCTCCGCGTGATCGGACGCGAGCGCCAGGTGCTCACGGATTTCATGGTGCTCCTCACCGCGCGCACGATGGAAGTGCTCTCGCGGCAGGGACGCCGCGACTGGATCGTCGTATGAAGCCGCTCCGTATCCTCGCCATCATGCACCCCGAGCTCATGCCCAGCGGGGATCGCGAGGCACTGTCCGCCCAGGAGCAGTCGGAGTCCAAGACCGAGTACGACGTCGTCCGAACGTTGCGCGCCGCCGGCCATGAGGTCCTCCCGCTCGGCGTGCAGTATGAGTTGCGTCCGATCCGCGCCGCTGCCGAGGAGTTCAAGCCGCATGTCGTCTTCAATCTCCTCGAGGAGTTTCATGGCGAGGTGCTGTTCGACCAGAATGTCGTGAGCTATCTCGAGCTGCTGCACCTCCCCTACACCGGCTGCAATCCGCGCGGCATGATCATCTCGCGCGGAAAGGCGCTGTCCAAGAAGCTCGTCGCATACCATCGCATCAAGGTTCCCGAGTTCGCCGTCTTCCCGATCGGCGCGCGCATCAGGCGCCCGGCCCGCATGCGCTACCCGGTCATCGTGAAGTCCCTGATTGAGCACGCCTCCGTCGGCATTGCGAAGGCCTCCGTCGTGGACTCCGACGAGAAGCTCGCCGAGCGGGTGGCCTTCGTGCACGAACGCATCCACACCGACGCGATCGCCGAGCAGTTCATCGCCGGCCGCGAGATCTATGTGAGCGTACTCGGCAACGAACGCCTCACCGTGTTCCCGCCCTGGGAACTGCTGGCGACAAAGCTCCCGGACGGCGAACCGTTGATCGCCACCGCCAAGGTCAAGCACGATGTCGAGTACCAGCAACGCCATGGCATCGAGACGCGGGCCGCCGACCTTACCGCGGATCAATCCGCGCGGCTCGTGCGCATTGCCAAGCGCATCTATAAGATCCTGGAGCTGAGCGGGTACGCGCGCCTCGATTTTCGCCTTGACGACGCCGGCGAGTTTTACTTCCTCGAGGCGAACCCAAACCCGGAAATCGCCGAGCGCGAGGAGTTCGCCAGCTCGGCCCGAGCAGGTGGCGTGAGTTACACGGAGTTGCTGGAGCGGATCGTGATGACCGGCATCCGGTATTAGCGGTACGGGAGGGCGATGACGACAACACCCGTTCGAACGCACGCACATTCGCGGAGGTCGCGCATGTTCTGGGTCCTTACCATCCTCGCTGTCGTGGTCGCGCTCGTCGGCATCGCGTTCGGGGTCGGTGCCTCGCTTCCGCGCGATCACGTGGCGACCGTGCGCGCCACATTTGCCGCATCACCGGACAAGATCTGGGCCGTGGTGAGCGACCCCTACTCGGCCGGCGCGTGGCGCAAAGACGTCAAGAAGGTCGAGAAACTGCCCGATGTGAACGGCAAACCTTCGTGGCGTGAAGAGGGCGGATTCGGGCCCATTACGTATGTCCTCACCGAATCAACGCCGCCGGCGTCGCGCACCACGCTGATCGCCGACGAAGCACTGCCCTACGGCGGCGAATGGCGCACGACGATCCGCACTGTCGGTGCGCAAACCGAGGTATCGATCACGGAAGCCGGTTTCGTGAAACCGCCCCTGTTTCGGTTCATGGCGCGCTTCATCTTCGGCTACACCAGCTCCCTGAGCGATTACCTCACCGCGCTCGGCGCGCACCTTGGCGAATCCGTCACACCAGAAGTCGTCGCCGCGGGGAAGTAATTCCCCCCCCCCCCCCCCCCCCCCCCCCCCCCCCCCCCCCCCCCCCCCCCCTTCCCTCCCCCCTCCCCGGCCGCACGCCGCCCCCCCCCCCCCGCGGTGGGGTCGCGCGGGGCCCC
>Ga0194132_10001845_pt1 | contig 41908 bp, 32 predicted proteins | sample TA2KigOf80mmetaG_FD_148612 | JGI IMG/M metagenome (GOLD analysis project Ga0194132, IMG submission 148612) | Freshwater microbial communities from Lake Tanganyika, Tanzania - TA2015054 Kigoma Offshore 80m | ecosystem: Environmental > Aquatic > Freshwater > Lake | place: Tanzania: Lake... | reverse complement strand
AGCGGAGGCGCGACCATGCACCCCCCACGCACGCCTCCACCAGACCCACCGAGGAGAAGCGGAGGGAAGCCCGCATGCGGGGATCGAGGACGCGCCACCAAGGCAGGAGCGCGAGCGGCGCGAGGAGGAGCGCCATCGGCTCGAGCCACTCGAGGTCGCCGAGCGCGACCGAGGTCGAGGCGGGCGACGTCGCGAGCATGAGCGAGGAGACGCCTGGCGTGATCATGCCGCCGCCTCCCTCGCGGTCGTGGCGTCGTCGGTCGAAGCCTCGGCGTCCGCCCGCGCGACGATCGCGCGGAGGAGGGTCAACGCCTCCGCCGCGGCGTCGGGACCGGGCAGGGCGCCCGCGAACTTCGCGAGGTCCGCGTCGCGGAGGATCCGCTCGAGCGGGCGGACGACCTCGTCGGCGAGGCGCCCGTCGCTCCGCAGCTGCGCCACGATCTCGCGGGTCGTGCGGTCACGGGTCGGGAGGTCCCACCGCCGCTCGAGCCAGCCGCGGGCGACCACGGAGAGCGACTCCCAGAACCGCCGCGTGCCCGGCGCATCGCCAGGCGGCGGCACCGACGCGGCGAGGCGGTCGAGTCCGGCGAGCGCCCATGGACCCGGCGGCAGCGACGCGGCTGGCGCGCGGCGGAGGAAGAGAAGGACTCCGACGCCTGCGAGGAGGAGGACCGTCGCCGCGAGGCTCGCGAGCCACCAGATCCACTCCCGCGGCGCCTCGAGCGCGACCGCGGGCTTGAGCGGACGAAGCTCGGGCGAGGGTCGGACCTCGGTCGCGCCGGGATCGCCGCCGGTCGGATCGAACGGCGCCGTCAGCACGCCCTCGACGGTGATCGGGATCGCGTCGCTTGCGAGGGAGACCGCCGCGCCGCCGCCGCGCGGCTCGAACACCGCCGCGAGCGGCGGAATCGAGATCTCGCCCGCGTCGAAGGTCCGCAGCTCGAGCTGGAGCACCGCGGTGCCCGGAGGCGCGCCGGCGATGCGGGGCGCGGCGAGCGGCGTCGCCTCGAAGTCGCCGAGCATCTCGCCGACCTCGGCGAAGCGGGCGAGGCGGTCCCCGCTCGGCTCCGCGATCGCGAGCAGGCGGATGGCGTCGCCCACGAGCAGCGTGTCGCGGTCGATCTCGACGCGGAGGCGCTGCCCCTCGAGCTCGACGCTCCGCGCGATGCGCCGCGAGCCGCCGGCGTCCTCGACCGCCGTGGCGGCGGCCGCGTCGCCGCCCGCGTCGCCGCATCCGGCGAGGCAGCAGGTGATCGCAAGCAGCAGGCTCGCGCGGAGGCGCGTCATCGCCGACGGCCCTCCCGGCGGCGGAAGTAGGCGGCGATCGGGTCGACGAAGCTCTCGCCGGTCGCGATGCGGATCGGATCGGCGCCGAGGCGGCGGAAGGAGTCGACGAGGAGGTCCCGCCGCGCCTGCGCGAGCGCCGCGAAGCGGCGACGCACGCGGCGGTCGCCGGTGTCGATGGTGACCCGGCGAGCGGTCTCCGCGTCGGTCAGCTCCACCAGCCCGACGTCCGGCAGCTCGCGCTCGCGGGGATCCTCGACCACGATCGGGATGAGGTCGTGGCGGCGGCGCAGCGTGCGGAAGGAGGGCTCCCATCCCTCCGCGAGGAAGTCGCTCACCAGGAAGAGGACGCCGCGGCGGCGGAAGATGCGGCGAAGCTCGTCCATCGCCGCGGCGAGGTCGGTGCCGGTGCCCCGCGGCTCGAGGGCGAGGAGCTCGCGGATGATCCGCAGCACGTGGCGCGGTCCCTTGCGGGGAGGCACCAGCAGCTCGATGCGGTCGGTGAAGGCGAGGAGCCCGACCTTGTCGTGGTTGCGGATCGCCGAGAACGCGAGGGTGCCGGCGATCTCCGCGACGAGCTCGCGCTTCAGCTCGACGCGGCTCCCGAAGGACTGCGAGGCGGAGAGGTCGACCGCGAGCATGACGGTCAGCTCGCGCTCCTCGCGGAAGAGCTTCACGTGCGGGTCGCCGAGCCGCGCGGAGACGTTCCAGTCGATGGTGCGGACGTCGTCGCCGACGAGGTAGGGACGGACCTCCTCGAACTCCATGCCGCGACCCTTGAACGCCGAGTGGTACTGCCCGGCGAGGACGTCCGTCACCAGCCGGTTGGTCCGGATCTGGATGCGGCGGATGCGGCGGATGAGGTCGGAGGAGAGCATGTCGTCCTCGCCGGCAGGGCGGCGGTCAGGGGACGGGGACGTGGTCGAGCAGGATGCGGATCACGTCGTCGGCGGTCTTCTCCTCCGCCTCCGCCTCGTAGGAGAGGATCAGGCGGTGCCGCAGCACGTCCGGCGCGACGTCCTTCACGTCCTGCGGGACGACGTAGCCGCGACCATCGAGGAACGCCTTCGCCTTCGCGGCGACGGCAAGCGAGATGGTCGCGCGGGGCGAGCCGCCATGCTCGAGCAGGTTGCCGAGCGGCACCTTCGCCGCCTTGGGGTCGCGGGTCGCCACCACGAGCGAGACGATGTAGTTGCGGATGCGGTCGTCGATGAAGATGCGGTCGACCACCGCGCGGGCGGTGATGATCGCGGTGGGCTCCATGACCGGCTCGATCCGCGGCGAGGGCGCCGTGCGGGCCATGCGGTCGAGGATCTGCCGCTCCTGCGCCGCGGTCGGGTAGCGCACCACGAGCTTGAGCATGAAGCGGTCGACCTGCGCCTCGGGCAGCGGATAGGTGCCCTCCTGCTCGATGGGATTCTGCGTCGCGAGGACGAGGAAGGGCGACGGGAGCGGGAAGGTGTCGCTTCCGATGGTGACCTGCCGCTCCTGCATCGCCTCGAGGAGCGCGCTCTGCACCTTCGCGGGAGCGCGGTTGATCTCGTCGGCGAGGACGATGTTCGAGAAGATCGGGCCCTTCTTGACGCTGAAGTCGCCGCTGCCGGGGCGGTAGACGAGCGTGCCGATCAGGTCCGCGGGCAGGAGGTCGGGCGTGAACTGGATCCGCTGGAAGCCGGTGCGGATGCCCGCCGCGAGGCAGGCGACCGCGGTCGTCTTCGCGAGACCCGGCACGCCCTCGATCAGGAGGTGCCCGTTCGCGAGGAGCCCGATCACGAGCCCGTCGAGCAACTCCTCCTGCCCGACGATCACGCGGTGCATCTCCTCCTGCAGGCGGCGGAAGGGGCGGCTCTGCAGCTCGACCTCGCGCTCGAGCGAGGCGATGTCGGCGGTGGTGAGCGGGGCGTTGGGGGCGAGGTTGGTCATGGAGTGGATCCTCCGTGGCGGACGAGCGGCGTGCCGGTCGTGCGACCGGCGACCGCGGGCTCGGCGGCGGTCGGTTGAACCGCCAGAGCGTCGGTCGGTTTCCGACCGGATCCGCCCGCTACGGCGCGGTGGTCCGGGCGGTTCGTGGGGTGGCGACCGGGGCGACGAGCCGGCCGAGGGAGATCGGGATTATGCGGCGAACCGGGGACCCTCTCAACGCGGTCGGCGCCATCACTACGATCCGCCCATGACCTCCTCCTCGACCTCGTCCGCGTCCTCCGAACGACGGATCGACCTCGACCTCCCCATCGTCATGGCCGGCGTTCCGGCGAGGAACCCCTCGCTCCAGCAGCGCGTCCGCTTCCTCGTCGGCGATCCCGTCGCCTACGTCGGTCGCGGTCGCGGGATCGACTCGAGCGTGCTCGTGATCCGCGACATCGAGCTCGAGCGAGCCCGCCGCGACGCCTCCGCGGACGAGGTCCTCTGTCCCGCCGACCTCGCGCCGGAGGGCGGGCTCTCCGGCGACCGCGAGACCGCGTTCGCGCAGGCGCTCGCGGAGTGCCTGCGCCGCCGCGGCGCCCGGGCGGTCCGCTCCGACCGCACGCTGCCGCTCGTCTTCTCCGAGCATCTCCGCCTCGCGGGGATCGCGGTGGTCTACGACCCCGACCTCGGCGTGCTCGACCGCCGCCGCAAGGACGCCGAGGAGGTCGCGAGGCTCCGCGAGGCACAGCGGGCGACCGAGGACGCGATCGGGATCGCCTGCCGCACCATCGCCCGTGCGGACGCCGCGGCGGATGGTCGCCTGCGGCACCGCGGCGAGTGGCTCACCGCCGACATGGTCCGCGGGATGCTCGATGCGCGACTCCTCGAGCTTGGCTTCGACAATCCCCCGAGCATCGTGGCGTGCGGTCCGCAGGGCGGCGACTGCCACGAGCGGGGGCAGGGGATCCTGCGGACCGGCGAGCCGGTGATCATCGACGTCTTCCCGTGCTCGAAGACGAGCCTCTACCACGGCGACTGCACCCGCACGGTGGTCCACGGCAACGCGCCGGACGCGGTGCGTCGCATGCACGCGGCGGTCGTCGCCGCGAAGCGCGCCGCGATCGCCGCGGTGCGTCCGGGCGCGACCGGCGAGGCGGTGCACGTCGCGTCGATCTCCGAGATCCGCCGCCAGGGATTCGAGGTGGGGCGCCTGCCCGAGCCCGACGCGCCGAACGCCTCGACCTGGATCGGCATGACCCACGGCACCGGCCACGGCATCGGGCTCGAGGTGCACGAGCCGCCGTTGCTTGACTTCAAGGGACCGCCGCTCGTCGAGGGCGACGCGCTCACCGTGGAGCCCGGGCTCTACGGACGGGGCGTGGGAGGGCTTCGGATCGAGGACCTCGTCGTCGTGACCGCGTCGGGCTGCGAGAACCTCAACGCGCTGCCGGAGGGGCTTGACTGGCGCTGAGCCGGCGAGACCCGGACGACCGCCGCCTGGTCAGGACTCCTCGTCCGCGGACTCCTCGTCCACGAACCCGCCCGGCGTCGAGGGCGCCGGCGTGCGGAGCCCTCGGCGGGCGGCCTCGCGGCAGCTGTCGTGGAGCACCTGATGCAGCTTCTCGTGGTCGGGATGCACCTCGAGGCACGCGAGGAGGTAGTCGATCCGCCTGAGGAGGTCCTGCTGCGGATCGAGTCCGGCGATGACCGCGTCGCCGAGCTGCTCGAGGGCGCCCGCCATCCACTCGGCGCTCGGCGCGGTCGGTCGCTTGGGCGGATCGATGCGGACGCGGATGGTCACCGTGCCGATCGCGACCACCGGGCAGGTGTTGACCTTCGTCAGCGGCTCGCGGCAGACGACCGCGACCGGCACCTCCCGCTCGAGGGCGAGCAGCCGAAGACGCCGCGCCTCGATCCCCACGAGCGGCGGCTCGACGAGGTAGAGACCCGGCGTGACCTCGAAGGGCTCGACGATCGGATCGCGGAGGATCCGCACCTTCTTGTGCTCGAACGCCTGCTCGAGGCGCTGGCGTCGCGCCTCCTGCAGCGGAAGAAGGATCCGGGCCATGGCGTCGAAGTCGTCGGCGGCACGCGCCATCGCGAGCGCCTTGAGGGCGAGCCGTTCCGCCTCGAACCAGCTGCGTCGACGGAGCGACTGCTCCGCCCGCTCCATCGTCTCGGGGATTCCGTCGCCGCGTGCCTTCGACATCAGGAGAGGGATCATGACGCCGCGGCGCGACGGGGGCAAGTCGCGGCCGGGGCTCACCGCTGGTCGGGATCGACGAGCATGAACCGGATGCGGGCCTCCGCGGCGACCTTGTCGCCGACGAGCGCCCTCGCCTGGACGCTGCCGAGGCGAGGAGAGCCCCGCAGCGCCTCCACCTCGAGGATCACCTGGTCCCCCGGCGTCACCGGCTTGCGGAGCTTCACGCGGTCGAGGCTGAGGAGCACCGCGATCTTGCCGGTGTGCTCGAGGCGGCGGGAGAGGAGGATCCCGCCCATCTGCGCCATCGCCTCGACGAGGAGCACGCCCGGCATGATCGGGGTGCCCGGATAGTGCCCCTCGAAGAACGGCTCGTTGATCGAGACGTTCTTGATGCCCACCGCGCGACGGTCGCCGTCCATCTCGATCACCCGATCCACGAGGAGCATCGGGTAGCGGTGCGGCATGAGGCGCAGGATCGCGCGGGCGTCCATGACCTGCCCGGCGATGGCGGCCTCGGCGCGGTCGGCGGCGAGCATCTGCTCGCGGATGCGGAGCCCAAGGCGTCGGTTGAGGGCGTGACCCGAGCGAACCGCGACGATCCGACCCTGCAGCGGTCGACCGACGAGGGAGAGGTCGCCGAGCACGTCGAGCACCTTGTGGCGGACCGGCTCGTCGGCGAAGCGGAACGCGTTGTCGATCGGTCCGCCCGGACCGATCACGAGGACGTCCCGCGGCGAGAGGTGGGTGCCGTAGCCCTGCGCCTGCATCGCCTCCGCCTCCTCCTGGAGGCTGAAGGTGCGGGCGGGAGCGATCTCCCGGCGATACTCCGCGAGCGACGGATCCCAGCTCATGGTCTGGCGGCGGATGCGGTCGGAGTGTGCGCCGTAGTCGAGCTCGTAGGCGATCTGGAGCCCGGGTCGGTCGGAGGGCAGCGCCGCGATCATCGACGCGCCCTCCTCGATCACGATCGGCTCTCGGATCCGGAAGACCCGCCGCGGCGCGTCCTGCTCCTCGACGCCGACCTCCGTGATCGCGTCCACGAACGGAAGCGCCGAGCCGTCGCCGCAGGGGAGCTCCGGCCCATGGAGCCTCACCACCGCGTTGTCGATGCCGAGTCCCGCGAAGGCGGAGAGGCAGTGCTCGACGGTGTCGATGCTCACCTCGCCGAGGCGAAGCGCCGTCCGGCGCATCCGCGGCACCGAGTGGTCGATCGAGGCGGGGATCCGCACCGGCGGCGAGACGTCGGTCCGCTCGAAGACGATGCCGCTGTCAGGTGGTGCCGGGGCGATCACGGTCTCCGCCATCGCGCCGCCGAGGAGCCCGCGACCGGAGACGCGGACCTCGCCGCGCAGCGTCCGCTGGCGGGGCATGGTCGGCGGGGTCGGAGGCGTGCCCTGCAGCATCGCTCAGCGGTCCTCCAGCATGTCGCGGAGCTTCCGCGACAGCTCCGGCAGGCGACGGATCGCGATCGCCTCGCGGATCGCCTGGGTGCGCTCCTGCGCGGGGACGCCCGCCCAGGTCTCGCCGTCGGGGATGTCGTTCATCACGCCCGCCCGCGCGGCGATGGTGACGCCGCGACCGATCTTGATGTGGTCGGCGATGCCGGCGGCGCCGCCGATGCGGGTGCCGTCGCCGATGGTCACCGTGCCCGCGAGCCCGACGAGCCCCGAGATCGCGCAGCTGCGTCCGATGACGCAGTTGTGGGCGATCTGGCAGAGGTTGTCGATCTTGGTGCCGGCGCCGATCACCGTCGCCCCGAACTTGCCGCGGTCGATGCAAGTGTTCGCGCCGATCTCGACGTCGTCCTCGATGACCACGTTCCCGATGTGCGGCACCTTCGCGAGCCCGCGGCCGTCGGGCGAGGGTCGGTAGCCGAAGCCGTCGGTGCCGACCGCCACGCCGCAGTGGAGGATCACCCGGCGTCCCACCACGCAGCGCTCGCGGACGGTGACGCTCGCGTGGAGCACGGAGTCCTCGCCGACGACGACGCCCCGGTAGAGCCGCACGCCTGCGACGAGCACCGCCCGCGGACCGACCTTGCAGTCGGCGGCGACGCAGCACTGCGGACCGACCGTCGCGGTCGGGTCGACCTCGGCGTTCGGCGAGACCACCGCGGTGGGATGGATCCCTGGCGCCGGTCGCTCGACCGGCGGGGCGAACCGCTCGAGCACCGCGATCATCGCCGCGTCGGCGTCGGCGACGCGGATCACCGCCGCGGGCTCGAGTCCCGCCTCGCGGGGCGGCAGCTCGACCGCGCGGCTCACGAGCACCGCGGACGCCTTCGACCTCGGCCACGCCGCCGCCCACGCGGCGTCGGCGATGAAGGTGAGCTCGCCCTCGCGGGCGCGCTCGACGCTCTCGAGCCCGACGATGCGGAGGTCCGCGGGTCCGTCGAGCTCGCCCCCGACGAGCGAGGCGATCTCGGCGGCGGTCGCCTCGGCGGGACGCGGACGGGCGGTCTGGGCGGACGCGGTCATGATGGGCATCGGTCGGATCCTCGGTCGGCGCCGCTCAGCCGCCCTGCGTCGCCGCGCGGGCGTTGAGATGGTCGATGAGCTCCTGCGTCACGTCGAAGCTCGGGTTCGCGAAGAGGAGCCGCCGCGAGGAGATCTGCTGGAGCATGCGGTTCGCGTCGCTCGGGTCGATCGCCGGAATGGTGTCGTCGATCATGACGTAGTCCCAGCCGCGCTGGGCGGCGAGCTCGCTCGCCGCGGTGCGGATGGTGAGGTAGATCTCCCGCATCGCCTTCGCCTGCTCCGCCTCGAGCTTGAGGCGGGCGAAGTTCTCGACCGCGCGGAACTCCGCGATCGCCTCCTCCACCCGCACCGCGACCTCCTGCTGCGCGGTGGAACCGGGCTGGAAGCTGTCGAGCTCCGCCTGGAGGTCCTCGATGCCGGTGCGGAGCTTCTCGCGGCGGGCCTCGAGCTCCTTGCGGACGACCTCGAGGCGAGCCTCGGTCTGCTTCTGCAGGTCGATGGTGTTGAAGACCTTCTCGAGGTCCACGCTTGCGACCACCGCCGGACGCGAGGGCGAGATCGCCGCGAACGCCGCGAGCGCCCCGACGAGGACGAGGGAGAGGGGAAGGAGGATCGAGCGACCGGGCAGGTGGCAGAGGGTCATGGAGGGCTCCGGGGCGCGGGCGTCAGGGACGGACGGCGCGGGCGTTGTTCATCCGCACCACGAGCTGCTCGGTGATGTCGGTCGCCTTGGCGGCGAAGAGCAGGCGGCGGGACTCGATCTGGATGCGGACCTGCTGCTCCTGGCTCAGCTCCGACTCGCGGTTGATGTTGATGGGCCCGAGGCTGTCGTTGACGAGCACCACCTCGTAGCCCTCGCCCTCGGCGAGGCGGGTCGCCTCGTCGCGGATCGCCCGGTAGAGCGTCTGCCACTTGAGGCTTCGCTCGCGGTCGAGCTCCATCTGCTTGAGCCGACCCCACTCCTCGAAGCGGAGCCGCTCGAGGGCGAGCTGCTCGCGCATCGCGCTCTGCTCGGCGGGATCGGTGAGCGCCTCGAGCTCCTTGATCTTCGCCTCGAGGTTCGCCTGCCGCGCCTGGAACTCCTCGGCGATGCTGCGGGAGAGCGCCCCGATCCGCATCTCCCAGTCGGCGTTCTCGTTCAGGCGGTCGAGCACCTTCGGCATGTCCACCGTGGCGATCTTGGCGGCGCCGCCGGAGGACTGTGGGCGGGCGTCGAGCGGGCGCAGGAGGAGGGCGCCGGAGAGGAGGACGGAGGCAGCGAGGATCGCGAGGGAACCGTGTCGGATCGCCATCAGAGGAGCTCCGGGGGCGGCGGGTCGCCGCGGGGGGCGGATTGTAGTGGGGGCGTCCCTCGGAACGCCGGGCAGGAGTCCCGGTCTCCGGCTCCCGTCTGGCGGATCCCCGGACGTCCAACCGCACGGCATCCCGTCAGGCGGCGTCGGCATGGACTCGCTTCGTCGCCTCGTCGCTGCGGCGCCAGCGTCGTCTTCGCCTTCTTGCCACCCCGGGCGCCGCGACGGACCGCGTCGCTTCGGTGATCCGCCGGACGGAACCTAGAAGGGCACGTCCGCCGAGAAGCTGATCAACTGGTTCAGGTCCTCCTCCTGCTCGAGGATGGGGAACCCGAAGTCGAGGGCGATGGGGGCGGGACCGAGCTGCGGCAGCGAGAGCCGGATGCCCACGCCGACCGACAGCCGGTATGCCTCGAGCCCCGCCGTGGCGTTCACGGTGCCGCTGTCCACGAACGCGATGCCCGAGATGAACTTGTCGAAGATCGGAACCTCGTACTGCAGTCCGGTGAAGAAGAGGAAGTCGCCGCCGATGGGCTGGTTGGAGGGCGTGGTCGGCGCGGCGATGGTGCCGGTCGCCTTGGGGCTGATGGTGCGGAACTCGAAGCCTCGGAAGCTGCGTCCGCCGAGGTAGTACTTCTCGTAGACCGGCGAGTCGCCCCCGAAGATGTAGCCCACGTCGGTCGAGAGGCGGAGGGTCGACTTGCGACCCATGAAGTCCTCGTCCACGGTGAAGTAGGTCACGAAGCCCGCGTTCGCGTTGGTGAAGTTCGCCCCGCCGTCGCCGAAGACCTGTCGGACGCCGAGGGTGATCCGGGTGCCGGAGGTGGGCTTCGTGAAGTTGTCGAGGGTGCTGCGCACGAGGTTCACGCCGACCGTCGGAAGGTTGGTGGGACCGGCGTCCGCGGCGACCTCGACGGGCGTGTCGATGTCGAACTGGCTGAGCTCGATCCGCTGCCAGCCGAGGATGGTGCCGATGCTCCAGCGGTCGCCGAGGCGTCGACCGAAGCCGGTGCTGAAGCCCCAGCGGTCCTCGGTGTAGTTCTCGAAGAAGCGGGTGCGGTAGAGCGCATCCGCGGAGAAGGAGATGTCCGTCTCGAAGAGGTGCGGCTCCGCGAAGGAGATCGTGTAGTTGCTCACCTCGGTGCCGGGCGAGATCGCCAGCGTGAAGGACTGCCCCGCGCCGCGGAAGGCGCGACCTTGCACGAACTCCGAGAAGCTCATGGGTGGATCGGCGATGTCGAAGTTCCGCTGGTTGAGGGAGATCTCGCCGAAGATGCCGTTGTCCGAGCCGAGACCGACGCCGAAGTTCACCGAGCCGGTGTCCTTCTCCTTCACCTCGATGAGCAGGTCCCGCACCTCCACCTGACCCGGGCGAGGCTCCTGGATGGTCGCGCGGACGTCGTTGAAGAGGTTGGTCTGCCTGATCCGCTGCTCGGCGAGCTCGAGCTCGCGTCCGTCGAGGGTGCGTCCGGGGCGGATGCGGATCAGCCGTCGGATCACGCGGTCGCGGGTCAGCAGGTTGCCCTGCACGAGGACGAGACCGGTCGTCGCCCGCTCGCCCTCGAAGATGTTGAGGAGGAGGTCCACCTCCGGCGCCTCGCCGGTGCGGACGTACGCATCGACGACCGACGCGTCCACGTAGCCGAGGGCGAGGTAGGCGTTCTTGACCGCCTCGACGGTCGCCTTCACCTGCGCGGTGCGGAACACCTCGCCCGGCTGCAGCGTGACGAGCGAGAGCAGCTGGTCCTCGGAGTAGACCTTCAACGGCGCTGGGCCGCCGCGGCCCATGCTCTGGATGAGGATCCGCCGCAGCCGGTACTGCCGACCCTCCGAGATCACGAAGGTCACCTTCGCCTCGCGATTGTCGGGACTCAGCTGGATGCGCCAGTCGGTGCGGACGTCCACGTAGCCGAGGTCGCGGTAGAAGCGGTCGATCGAGGCGGCGTCGTCCACGAGCCGCTCCGGATCGAGGAGACCCTTCTCGAAGAAGAGGAACGCCTCCGCGGACTTGATCTGGGCGCCGAGCCGCTTCGCCGGGATCGAGGCGTTGCCGACGAACTCGATCTCCTTCACCTTGACCCGTGGACCCTCGATGATCCGGAGGATCAGGATGCCCGTGTCCTTCAGGCGGGTCTCGTCCACCGTCACCTCGACGAGGAAGTGCCCCTTCTGCTTGTAGAGGTCCTTGATCCGGAAGACCGCCTGCTCGAGCAGGAAGTCGTCGCGCGGTCCGCCCGCATAGAGAGGAATCGCCTTGCGGAGCTCCTGGTCGGAGATGAGCTTGTTGCCGACGACCTGCAGGTCGAGGATGAGCGCCTGCTCGACGAGGCGGTAGATCACCCGCACCGAGCCATCGGGCAGGATCTCCGCGGTCGCCGAGACCGACTGGAAGTGCCCGAGCCGGTAGAGCGTCGCGACGTCGGCGCGGATGGTCCGCGGGTCGTAGGGCTGCCCGGCGGCGATGCGGATGTTGTTGAGGATCTCCTGCCGGGTGATGCGGTCGAGCCCCTCGATCGTGAACTCGCCGATCGGCCGGTCCCGCAGCGACTCGTCGTCGATCGCGGGCTCGACCGTCTGGGCGAGCGCCGGCGGGGTCGTTCCAGCGATCGGTCCCCACGCCGCGACCAGCGCGAGGAGGACGAGGATCCAACCCCGAACCCGTCCCGCGGCGCTGGCTCCGCGACGACCACCGACGCGACCGCCGGGCTCTGGATGGTCATCGAGTCGCGACGGACGCATGCACGGGGGAGGGTACCTTCTCGGGGAACCCGCCGGTCGAGGGCGGATCGACCTCTCGAGGGAGTCCGCCCGTGACCCGACGCGCGATTGGTCATCTCCTGCTGGTGGCGCCGGCGATCCTCGCCGTGCTCGTCGCGACCGCTCCCGCGGCGGCGCAGGATCCGGCGACGGCGCGGCGAGCGCGGGAGATGGATCGGATGCTCGATCAGTTCCTGCCGCCACCGATCACGCGGGGCGACGTCGACCGCCTGCTCCTCGCCGCGGCGGAGGAGCTCCGCGTCGAGGCGATCGACGAGCGGGTTCCAGCAGAGGTCCGCGAGGCGGCGCTCGCGGAGGTCGCGGGGGAACTGGAGGCGACGGTCGACCTCCGCGCGGAGATCGCCGCGCTCCTCGCCGAGGACATTGCCGCGGGAACGCCCGGTCCCTCCGCCGCCACCGCCCGGGCGATCATGACCTGGCTCGACCGCCGCGACGCGGTCGAGACCTCGATGTTCACGCTCCTCGCCGACCGCTGCGATGCCGTGCCGGCGAGGGTCGTCGCGCGGGCGATCGCCCTTCGCGCCGCGGAGTTCTGGTCCTCGCGGAGTCCCCTGGCACCCCTCATCACGACCGACCTCGAGGGACTCGTGCGCCGCGAGCTCGCCCGCAAGGGTCTCGACGCGGACGGCGACTGCGAGGCGATCCTCCTCGAGGATCGGAGGCTTCGGCGGGAGGCGCTCCGCGAGATCAAGGAGGGCTGGCTGTCGGTGCCGACCGAGGCGAGACGGGTGTCGCTTGGGTTCCAGTCGTGGCTCCAGCGCCGCGCCGAGCAGGCGATCGCGGCGGGCGAGGAGCCGGATCTCGATCCCGCCCGCGTGATGGGGCTCGCCATGTCCGCGCAGCTCGCCCCGCTCCTCGCGGCGGCGCGGCGGGCGTCGGAGCTCAAGCGGTCGACCGTCGAGTCGCTGCTGCCGTGCCTCGACGCGGTCGTCGGCTGGCGGGTGCTCGCGGCGCTCGCCGACGCCGAGCGAGGTCGCTACGAACTTGGGTCGGGGGAGGACGGGCGTCCCGATGGAGTCGTGCCCGCGATCGACGCGTGGCTCGCGCCGGGCGACGACGCGGACGACCGGCGGGATCGATTCGAGGCATGGCGCCCGAGCGACCTCGGCGCGCTCCGGGCGTGGCTCGCGAGCATCGTCGAGGAGGACGCGCGGCTCTCCCGCGAGGTCAGCCGCGCCGTCGGTCGCGACCCGATCGACTTCGACGCGATCGAGAGCGTCGTCGTGCGCATGAACGATCCGAATCAGCGATCGCGGCAGCTCGCGCTCGAGCGAGCGTCGTCGGTCACGGCGCTGCTCGCTCCGACGACCTCGCCGAGCCCGGAGCCTCCTGACGCGACGGACGCCTCCGCGACGGACGCCCCGGCGACGGGCGAGGACGCGCCGCCGCGCTAGCTTCCCGTCGAAGGCTCCTCGCGGAGCAGGTCCTCGAGACGGGCGAAGACCGCCTCGAGGCGGTCCATGACCTCGCCGAGCCTGACGACGCCCTCCGCGGCGAGCTCCGATCGACCATCGGCAAGGGGCTCCGCGACGATCGGCAGCGTGGTCGTGCCATAGCCGGTGCGGCGGTCGGGCACCGCGGCGAGGCTCCGGTACCAAGGTCGCTCGAAGAGCCCGCGGTCGTCGAGCCATGCCCGGTCCGCGGCCCGGAGCGCCTCATCGATCGCGAGGAGCCGCGCCGGTTCGCCAAGCGGTGCCGCGGCGATCGCGTCGAGGCGGGCGTCGATCGCCGCGCCGCGGACCGCGAGCGACCCCGCCCGCGAGGCGAGCGCCGTCAGGTCCTCGCGGATCGCGACCGCGTCCTCCCGCGCCGCGAGCGCGCCCAGCGACGACTCGGTCCACGCGGCGAGGTCGCGCACCCGCAGCGGCAGCACCGGCTCGTCGGCGAGGAGCCACGCGAGCGCCGCGACGAAGCGGGCGAGCATGAGGGCGGGGGCATAGTCCTCGCCCACGATCGAGCGGTACCAGGCGAGCGTGTCGTAGTTCGAGTGATAGCTCACGCCGGGCGAGCCGCCCGCGCCGATCGAGGCGACCGGGACCCCGACGTGCCCGAGGAAGGCGACGTGGTCGGAGCCGCCGCCGCTGATCCCCGGCGAGAAGCCGCCGCGGGAATCAAGCAGCTCGAGCACCGATCGCCCCTCCGGATCGCCTGCCGCCGGCGTCATCGCCGCGGCGCGGCGAGCCGCGGCCCACAGCGTCGGCGAGCCGGAGAGCCCGAAGTTCGGGCCCATCGCCGACATGTCGAGGTTGAGGTACGCGACGCCGTCGCGCCGCAGGCGGTCGCGCTCCGCCTCGACCCACTCGGTGCTTCCGATGATGCCGAACTCCTCGGCGCCCCACGTCGCGAAGGTCACGCTGCGGCGCGGTCGCTCGCCCGCGGCGGCGCGGACCGCGAACAGCCTCGCGACCTCCATCGTGACCATCGTCCCCGCGGCGGGATCGGCGGCGCCGAAGCCCCACGCGTCGTGGTGCGATCCGACGATGACCTCCTGCGCGGGACGCTCGCGTCCGGTGAGTCGACCGAGCACGTTCGCGGTGTCGCCGAGCGACCGCTCCTGCACGACCTCGAGCCGCAGGCGGAGGTCGGGTCCGCCGGTCACCCGGTAGGGGAAGGGCAGTCCGCCCTGCCACGACGTCCCGCCCGGGAGCGAGCTCGCCTCGGGTCCCTGCATCCGGGACAGGATCTCCCGCGCCGCGGCGTAGCCGATCGGCTGCACCGGGATCGAGAAGAGCCCGACGTCCTCGATCGCGAGCCGCTCGGCGTCGGGGAGCGCCGGCACGAAGGGCGTGAGCGCATCGCCGGGCTGCCGCAGCGTGAGGACGGAGCCGCGCTGGATGCAGGTCTCGTTCGCCCAGCCGCCCTCGGGCCAGGTCGGTCCCTTCGCGTCGCCCGAGTCCGCCGGGTCGATGAAGAGGACGAGACCCGCGGCGCCCGCCGCCTCGGCGCAGCGGACCTTGTGACCGCGGTACGCGCCGCCGTAGCGGGCGACGACGATCCGACCGGCGACGTCGATCCCCCACGCCCGGAGCTGCTCGTAGTCGCCGTCGAGACCAAGGTTCGCGTAGACGACCTCGCCCTCCGCGACGCCGCTCCCCGAGAACGCGTTCCACCCGAAGGTGAGGTCGGGATGCGCGGTCGCCGGATCCTCCGCGAGGTTCCGCTCGCGGATGGGAAGCGGCACGACGCCGCGGCGGCGCGGCGAGGAGGCGTCCGCCTCCCCGGGGGCGGGGATCTCGACGCCGACGATCTCGAGCCGCGCGGCGATCGGTCGGGCGAGCAGCGGACGGAACCACCATGCCTCGACCTCGAGACCCATCGAGGCGAAGGATGCCTCGAGGCGCTCGATGAGGCGGTGGTCGCCCGGCGTGCCCGCGACGTGCGGCTCGTCGGCAAGCATCTCGTGGAACCGCTGCAGGCGCGCCGCGTCGGCGCCTCGCGCCACCGGCGGCATCGTCGGAGGCGACGCGGAGCCCTCGGGAGCCACGGTCGTGGCGAGCAGACCTGCGAGCAGACCTGCGAGGAGGACCGCTCGGCGAGATGCGATGAACGTCCGCAGCGAGAGGATCGTCGGCATCGCCCGATTATGCCGGACCGACCGGGTCGTCAGTTGGGCTGCACGCGAAGGGACGCCGGATTCGCCTGATCGACCCACCACGCCGACTGGAACGCGAGCGACGCGCCGAGTCCCCAGATTCCGACCGGACCATCGCTCCGCTGCAGGACCAGCTGGACCGGCAGCGCCGCGTCGCCCGCGCGACCGGCGGCGATCGACCAATCGCTCGGCACCACCATGGTCGTGCCGGAGGCATTTCGGACGAGCGTCGAGGAGAGGAACCTCGGTCCGAGCAGCTGCCACGCGCCGACCTGACGGGTCGGGACGTGCAGGAAGGCGATGACCGAGCTCGCGCCGCGATCGACCACCGCGACGATCTCCCAGCTCGGATCGACCGGCGAGTCGAGCACGTTCCGCGTCCCGATCCGCGTGCCGCCCTGCATCTCCCAGACGAGCACCATGTTCGACGAGGTCCGCACCAGGATGTCGCCGTCGCCGTCGCCGTCGAAGTCCGCGGTTCCCTCGACCGTCGCGCCGGCGGTGCTCGGCGCGCCGATCGTGCCGCGACCGACCGTCGCGGCGCCCTCGGAGATCGACCGACCAAGCGATCCGCTCGAGGTCCTCGTCAGGAGCGCCGCGAAGGGCGCCTGCCCGAACGCGGCGCCTCCGACCACGGTCGATCCGACCGCGACGCGCGGCAGCGAGAGGCGGCTCGTCCGCATGCCGGCGGAGGTCATGATCCACGCCGAGACGAGACCGCTCGCCGAGTCGCGGAGGACGACGTCGGTCGAACCATCCGCATTCACGTCTCCCGACACGCGGACGACCCGCCGCGGGCACGCTCCCCAGCGGGCAATGGAGGCGGCGGGCACGTTGCCGGCGGTCGCGAAGCTGCCGCCCGCGACGAGGGTCGCGCCGAGCGGACCTCCGAAGGGGGCGAGGGCGACGACGGGACCGTTCGCGCCGGAGGTGAGCCCGCTCCAGCCGAGACCGTCCCAGCGCGCCACCCGCGCTGCCCCGAGCCCGCCCGCGGAGGTGAACCCGCCGGCGACGAAGACCGCCGGACCCCGACCATCATCGAAGGTCGTGATCGCGGTCGGCGGCGCATTGAGTCCAAGACCCATCGGCGACCACGCCGTGCCGTTCCAGCGACCGATCGCGTTCATGGTCGTGCCGCCCGACTTCGTGAAGGAGCCGCCTGCGACAAGGAGCCGCCCGGTCCCCGTCAGGTTGACGGCGGTGACGCTCGCGAGCGCGGTCACGGTGCCGTTGAACCCCGCGCCGATCGGCTGCCACTGGCTGCCGCTCCATCGCGCGATGCGGAGGACCTGCGCTCCTCCGGATGCGGTGAAGGCGCCGCCGGCGACGAGCCTCGGTCCCGCGCCGTCGTCATGGACCGCCAGTGCCGCGACGTCGCCGTTGAACCCGGCGCCGAGGGGCTGCCACTGCGTGCCGCTCCAGCGGGCGACGCGGGCGACCTGGGTGGTCCCGCTCCGAGTGAACGCGCCAGCTGCGTGCAGTGCTGGTCCTCCGCCCGAGTCGAAGACCGCGAGGGCGAAGACTGGACCATCGAATCCGGCGCCGAGCGGGCTCCATTGCCCCGCCCGCCAGCGGGCGACGCGGAGCGCCGGCACTCCGCCGGCGTTGTTGAACCATCCGCCGGCGTAGATCGCCGGACCTTGCCCATCATCGAACGCCGCGAGGGCAAGGACCGGCGCATCGGTGCCGATCCCCAGCGGCGTCCAGGCGACGCCGTCGAAGGACGCGACGTTGTTGGCGGCGAGGGAGCCGACCTGCGAGAAGCTCCCGCCCGCGACCAGGATCGGGTTGGGACCATCCTGGAAGGGGGCGAGCGCCGCGACCGAGCCCGCGAAGCCGATCGAGCCGAAGTTCGGATCCCAGTCCGGCAGGCAGGGAGGGCTCGCGGTGCCTGCGCGGACGAGGACCGCGGCGACCACCGCGACCGTGCCCCACGCTCGTCGGGCATTCCTGTCGACGCGCAGCATCCTCGAGGTCCTCCGAGACGGCGAGTCGCCGGACGCGACTCCGCAGGACGAGGATGAACCCGGTCCCGCCGCGTGCCGAGGATTCCCCGGACATTGGCGACCAACGCCTTCGCGTCGTCCGGTCACGCCGGATCGCGCGGGCGGAGGAAGGACCGGGAAGTCGCGGGAGGTCGCGGCGAGTCCCCGAGCGGCAGGCTCAGGTCGATCGCGCGATCAGATGTCGAGGTTCCGGACCTCGAGGGCGTGCTTCTCGATGTAGGTCCGGCGGCGCTCGACGTTCTCGCCCATGAGGGTCGAGAAGAGCGTCTCCGCCTCGCTCGCGGCGTCCCAGGTGACCCGCATGAGGGTGCGGGCGGCGGGATCCATCGTGGTCTCCCAGAGCTGCTCCGCCTCCATCTCGCCGAGACCCTTGAAGCGCTTCACCTCGATGCCACGGCGACCGAGCTCGCCGAGGGTGCGGAGGATCGCCGGGACGTTGACGATCTCCACGGTCTCCTCGCCGCCTGAGGCGGGCTTCTCGGCGTCGCCCTCGCCGCGCTTGGGTCGCGCGTCCCGGACGAGCCACGCATAGCGGGTCGGCAGCTTCTCGCCGCACACCGACTCCTCCTGCACGAGCCCGTAGTCGTCGATCGAGATCCGCTGCTTGGCGAGCACGTCGAAGAGGCGCTCGAGCTCGCGGTTCTCGTGGAGCTCCCGCAGGACCGCTCGGCGCCGCGGATCGACGCCATCCAGCGCCTCGCTCAGGTCGCCGACCACCAGTCCCCGCGCCTTCGCGGCGGCGAGGGCGTCCGCCTCCGACCAGTGGAGCGAGTCGCCCTCGGGATGCACGAGGTGATGCGTCGGCAGCCGGCGGGCGCCGGTCGGGTCCTTCCCGCGGCAGGCGAGGAGCTCGGTGAAGACGAGCCCGCGTCGACGCGAGATCGAGAGGAGCTCGTCGAGGCGGTGGAGCGACCGCAGCACGCGGCGGAGCTCATCTCCCTCGACGCGGTGGGCGATCGCTCCCGCGTCGTCCCGGATCACGAAGGAGGCGTGGGAGAGGGCGAGGTCCGCGAGGGTGTCGGACATCTGCTTGTCGCTCAGCACGTACTGGTGCTGCTTGCCGCGGCTCACCATGAAGAGGGGCGGCTGCGCGATGTGGATCTTGCCCTGCCGGATGAGCTCGGGCATCTGGCGGAAGAAGAAGGTCAGGAGCAGCGTGCGGATGTGCGATCCGTCCACGTCCGCGTCGGTCATGATGATGATCCGACCGTAGCGCAGCTTCGCGATGTCGAAGTCCTCGCCGATCCCGCACTGGAGCGCCTGCACCAGGGTGCGGATCTCCTCGAAGCCGAGGACCTTGTCGAGCCGCGCCTTCTCGACGTTCAGGAGCTTGCCCCGCAGCGGCAGGATCGCCTGCGTGACGTGGTCGCGCCCGCCCTTGGCGGAGCCGCCCGCGGAGTCGCCCTCGACGATGAAGAGCTCGGTCTTCTCGACCTCGTTCGAGGAGCAGTCGGCGAGCTTGTGCGGCATGCCGCCGCCGTCCATCTCGCCCTTGCGTCGGATGAGCTCGCGGGCCTTGCGGGCCGCCTCCCGCGCCTCCGCGGCGAGGATCGCCTTCTGGCAGATCCGCCGCGCGTCGGTCGGGTGCTCCTCGAGCCACCGACCAAGGTGCTCGGTCACCGCGCCCGCGACGAAGCCCTCGACCTCGGGGTTGAGGAGCTTCTCCTTGGTCTGGTTGTTGAACTGAGGATTCGGGAGGCGCACCGCGATCACCGCGGTCATGCCCTCGCGAAGGTCCTCGCCGGAGAGCGACTGGTCCTTCACGAAGCCGTTCTTGCGGGCGTAGTGCCCGATCACCCGGGTGAGCGCCGCCTTGAAGCCCTGCAGGTGGGTGCCGCCATCAGGGTTGAAGATGTTGTTCCCGTAGGCGAGCAGGTTCTCGTTGGTCGCGTCGGTGTACTGGAACGCGAGCTCGGCGGAGAGCCCGGTCGCCTCGTCGGTGCTTCGGAAGTGGATGCAGGGCGAGACGACCTGCTTCACCGTCGTCAGGTGGGCGACGTAGGCGGCGACGCCGTTGGGATCGTGGAAGGTCTCCTCGCGGCGGCGACCCTCCGAGTCGACCCGCTCGTCGACGAGGCGGATCGTCACGCCCGGATTGAGGTACGCGAGCTCCCGCAGGCGGTGCTCGAGCGTCTCGAAGCGGAACTCGGGGTCGGGGAAGACCTGCGGATCGGGCAGGAAGCTGATGCGGGTGCCGCTGCGGGCGGGATCCGGCGCCGGACCGATCTCGCGGAGGGGGCTCGTCACCTCGCCGCGGGAGAAGCCGATGCGGTAGAGCCGACCGCTCTTCGAGACCTCGACCTCGGTCCACTCGGAGAGGGCGTTCACGCACTTCACGCCGACGCCGTGGAGACCGCCCGAGACCTTGTAGGCGTTGTCGTCGAACTTCCCGCCGGCGTGGAGCGCGGTCAGGATCACCTCGACCGCCGGGCGACCGTTGATCGAGGGGTTCTCGTGCCTCATCGGGTCGACGGGCATGCCGCGCCCGTCGTCGGTCACCGTGCAGGAGCCATCCACCCCGATCCGCACGAGCACCTGCGTCGCGAACCCCGCCATGACCTCGTCGATCGAGTTGTCCACGCACTCGTAGACGAGGTGGTGGAGGGCGTTCAGCCCCGTGCCGCCGACGTACATCCCGGGTCGCTTCCGGATCGCCTCGAGACCCTCGAGGACCTGGATGGACTCCGAGGTGTAGGCGCCCGGAACGGGCGTCGCCGAGGCGGTCGAGGTCGGTTCGGGCATGCAGGATTCCGGGGTCCCCGACCGGTCCGAAAAGACCGGCGTCGGGGAAGCGGAAAGTCTACACCGGCGACCGCTCGAAGACCTCTCGTCGGCTCCCTTCGGGAACCCATCGGCGAGCGCGAACCGGAGCCGCTCGAATGGCGTGCACTGCGCCGATCCTCGCGCCACGCCATGGCTCCGCCTGTGCATGCGGAGGAGTGGTTCCGCCGATACCTTCCCCGCGCTTCCCGACCCTCCTCGATGAACCCCTCGGACGACCGCTTGCCGACCGCCCCGACCGGCTCGGACCTGACCGGACCGGCGATGGTCCCGGGTCCGGTGCGGGGTCTCGTCACGCTGCCTCGTCGGGCGGTCCTTGCGGCGCTCGGCGCGACCGGACTCGCCCTCGCGACCGGGTGCGCGTCGAGCACCGCCACCGCGCGGCGACCGGCGCCGCTCTGGCCGGAGGACGTTCGTCCGGTGCCCGCGCGGCGCGTTCCGGAGCCGACGCAGGAGACCGTGGTCGGTCCCGACTCGGGCGGCATCGAGGGGCTGATCACCCGCGACCGCTGGGCATCCGATCGTCCGGTGCCGAGCCTCATGAACCGCATGCGGCCGGTGACCCACGTCACGGTGCATCATGACGGACTGCCGCCGAGCCGACTCGCGACCGCCGACCAGTGCGCCGCCCGCATCGACCTGATCCGCAAGGGACACCGATCGAAGGGGTGGGGCGACATCGGCTACCACTTCGTGGTCGATCCCTCGGGCCGGATCTGGCAGGGGCGCTCGCTCGTCTGGCAGGGGGCGCACGTCAAGGACTGCAACGAGGGGAACATCGGCGTGCTGGTCCTCGGCAACTTCGAGGTCGATCGCCCGACCTCCGCGCAGCTCGCGGCGCTCGAGGCGCACCTCGCCGTCCTCATGCAGCTCTACCGCGTGCCGCCTCGCTCGGTGCTGACCCACCGCGAGTGGCCGGGCGCCTCCACGCTCTGCCCCGGGCGCAACCTGCAGGGCAAGTTCGGTTCGGTGCGCCGCAACGTCGCTCGCGCCTGATCGCCGCGATCTGCTGCCCCTCGAATCCTGCGGCCTCGGAAGCTCAGCCCCCTCGACCGAGGCGGGCCCGCTCGTCGTCCTCCTCGAGCTTGCGGCGGAGCGCCGGATCGTCCGCCTCCTGTCGCTGCAGGCGCGTCCAGACGAACCATCCGACGACCAGCATGCTGAAGGTCATCGCGAGGAACGCGAGGGTCGCGACGAGGATCGAACCCAAGAGCATCGGCGAAGGATAGCCGTGGGGTCCCGACAAAAGACGACCGCGGCGCGCCAGGCGCGCCGCGGTCGTCTTCCGAGGACTCCCGTGAGCGGAAGCCTCCTCCCGAGGAGCGTCAGTCGCGACGGCGCCGCGTGCCTGCGAGACCGGCGAGTCCGAGCAGGGCGACGGCGCCCGGAGCCGGGATGACGCCGGTCACGGTGACCATGTCGTAGCGGAGCGTGCCGCCTGCGTAGGTCGAGCCGGAGTTCGACGCGGCGTACGCCGAGGTGCCCGGCGCGAAGATCGAGACGATGCGGAAGCCGAAGTTCGCGTTGTTCGCGACGCCCGCGATCCCGCCGAGGTCCACCGAGCGGTTGTTGAACCATGTGTCGCCGAGATTCGCCTGGAAGACGCCGCCGGCGAGGTCCACGAAGTTCACGCCGTCGATGGTGTACTGCACCTGCAGGAAGGCGCTCGAGGTGTTGGAGTGCCGCGTGTCGAAGGAGATGCCGATCGAGCCGAACCCGACGGTGCTGACGAGGAACTGCACCCCGGCGGTGCCGCTCGCGGCGCCCTGGGCGGGATAGGTCGTGGTCTGGAAGGCGAGATTCGGCAAGTTCGGATCGGAGGAGCCGGTGCCGCTCGATCCGCTCGTCGGCGTGGTGGTGCCGCCCACGAGCGAGATGGCGCCGGCGCCGGTCGAGGGGGTCGCCGTCGCGATGTTGCCGGGGGTGATCGTGTTGAAGTTCCACTGGGTGATGACGTCGGCGGACGCAGGGCCGGCGAGCGCGGCGGCGAGCGCGGGCACGAACACGAATCGACGTGCGAGGGGCATCGGTCTTTCTCCTGAAGCAAAGAGGGGGGGGTGGGAACATGAGCGCCCGGGGGCGCGACGAGTCGTCGGACCGCGGCGAGGTGCGCCGCGACCCAGTTCCGTCCCGGACCGCAGTGTGCCGCCGGAGCGGGACGTGGCAAGGTTCCTGGACCATCGCCGGGTCGATTCACGGAACGCTCGCGCCGCCTTCGTCGGGCGCTCACGAGTTCCAAGCGCGGCGGATCGCCCTCAGGCGCTGCCGCTCGCGAACCACTCCCGAAGCAAGGGATAGAGCCGCCGTGCCCGCTCGCGCGGCGGGCGATACGCCGGGGCGGAGGCGGAGGGCTCGAGGCGGTCGGTCTCGCGGATCGCCGCGTCCACCGCGACCTCGATCGAGGGATGAACGCCCGCGCCGACTCCCGCGAGGAGCGCCGCCCCGTACGCGGCGCCCTCGGTGGTGTTGACGAGCGTCGTCGGGCATCCGACGACGTCGGCGATCATCTGCCGCCAGAAGAGGTCGCGGGCGCCACCCCCCGAGAGCCGCAGGCTCGCGATGGGAGTTCCTGCCCCGCGGATCAGGTCGAGCCCGTCCGCGAGCCCGAAGGTGATGCCCTCGAGGACCGCTCGGGCGAGGTGCGGTCGATGGTGCGCCGTCGAGATCCCGACGAACGCGCCGCGGGCGTGCGGGTCGGAGATCGGCGTGCGCTCGCCGGAGAGGTATGGAAGGAAGGAGAGCCCCTCCGCGCCGGGCGGGACGCTCGCCGCCTCCTCGCAGATCAGCTCGTAGGGATCGACGCCCTTCGACCGCGCGAGCGGCACGAGGTCGCGGGCGACCTCGTCGCGGAACCACCGCAGGCTTCCTCCCGCGGAGAGCATCACGCCCATCAGGTGCCAGGTCCCCGGCACCGCGTGGCAGAAGGCGTGGAGCACGCCGCCGGGATTGCCCGGCCAGCGGTGGCGCACCGCGAAGGAGCAGCCGCTCGTCCCGAGGGTGAGCGAGACGGGTCCCTCGCGGACGAGCCCGGTGCCGATCGCCTGCGCTGCCTGATCGCCGCCGCCGCCGACGATCGGCGTCCCCGCGGCGAGCCCGAGTGCGTCCGCCGCCTCGCGGGAGAGCCGCGAGGAGACCACTGGGCTCTCGAAGCAGGGCGGCATCGTGCGGAGGTCGATCCCGAGGAGCCCGCAGAGCTCCTCGCTGAAGCACCGCCGCGGGCAGTCGAAGAGCAGCGTGCCCGAGGCGTCGGAGACCTCGGTTGCGAAGGTGCCGCTGAGGCGGTGGCGAAGCCAGTCCTTCGGGAGGAGGTGGACCGCGGCGCGCCGCTCGAGCTCCGGCTCGTGCTCGCGGCACCAGAGGATCTTCGGCGCCGTGAAGCCGGCGAGCATGCGGTTGCCGGCGAGCGAGAGCAGCCGGTCGAGACCGATGCGGCGCTCCGCCTCCAGGCACTGCGCCGCCGAGCGCTGGTCGCACCAGAGGATGCAGGGTCGAAGCGGCGTGCCCTTCGCATCGCACGTCACGAGCCCGTGCATCTGCCCGCTGAGCCCGATGCCGACGACTCGAGCCGAAGGTCCTGCCTTCGCGATCGCGCCTCGGATCGCGGCGGTCGCGGAGCGCCACCAGTCCTCCGGATCCTGCTCCGCCCAGCCGGGTCGAGGCGTCGAGAGCGGATGATCGACCGAGTGCCCTGCCACGATCGAGCCATCCGCCGCGACGAGGATCGCGCGGGTTCCGCCGGTGCCGAGATCGAGACCAAGGAGGAGGTCCTTCATGCGTCCGATGCTACGGTCCCGCGAAGGAGGAACGCGGACGACCCATGCGAGCACGATTGCCCGAGCATCTCCGGGAGCGAACCCGGCTCCTCTCCGCGCATGACTCGCCCGTGGCGTCCGGACGCACGGTGCTCTGGTGGGTCCATCACGCGATGCGGGTCGAGGAGAACCCGGCGCTCGACGTCGCGGAGTCGCTCGCGGCGTCGCTCGACCTGCCGCTGCGGGCGGTCGCGGTGATCGGGGGTCCGCATCCCTACGACAACGACCGCCACCAGCGGTTCGCCCTCGAAGGTCTCCGCGATCTGCAGGCGGCGATGCGGGAGCGCGGGCAGGACGTCCTGGTCCTTCGGCGTGGTCGCGGCGAGCCATCGCCGCTGTGGAGGCTCGCCGCCGACGCCGCGGTCGTCGTGACCGAGGATCTGCCGGCGCCGCCGTGGCCTCGCTGGCTCGGCTCCTTCGCGTCGCGGGGGATCGCGCCCTTGCTCGCGGTCGATGCCGCGTGCGTGGTGCCGATGTCGCTCTCGACCCGGGCGCCGGACCGGGCGTTCGCCTTCCGCGACGCGTTCGCGGAGGAGCGGCGACGCCGCACGCTGATGCCATGGTCGATGCTCACGGGCGAGCGCCGCCCGCCCGCCGCGGCGACGCCGCCGGTCGAGGGCTCGATCGACCTCGCGACCGCCGACCTCGCCGAGCTCGTCGCCTCGCTTGACCTTGATCACTCGATCGCGCCGGTGCCCGACACGCCGGGCGGTCTCGTGGCGGCGCAGGCTCGATGGGAGGGGTTCCGCGCGAGGCGCCTCGCTCGATACGCCCGCGACCGAAACGACGCGGCGATCGACGCGACGAGCCGGATGTCCGCCTATCTCCACTACGGCATGATCAGTCCCTTCCGCGTGGCGCGGGAGGCGCACGCCGCCGGTGCGGAGAAGTTCGTGGAGGAGCTCCTCATCTGGCGCGAGCTCGCGCATCACTGGTGCCGGCACGTCGCGGATCCGGAGGCGTGGACCGCGGTTCCCGCGTGGGCGCGGGTCACGCTCGACGCGCATCGAGGCGATCCGCGCGATCGGCTCGACGACGAGACGCTCGCCCGCGGCCGCACGGGCGAGCCGTTGTGGGACCTTGCGCAGCAGAGCCTGCTCCGCCATGGCGAGCTCCACAACAACCTCCGGATGACCTGGGGCAAGGCGCTCCTCGGGTGGTCGGCATCGCCGGAGGAGGCGATGCGGCGGCTCATCGAGCTCAACCATCGATTCGCCCTCGATGGCTGCGATCCATCGAGCTACGGCGGTCTGCTGTGGTGCCTGGGTCTCTTCGACCGACCCTTCGAGCCCGAGACGCCGGTGCTTGGTCGCGTGCGTCCCCGACCGATCGAGGACCACGCGGCTCGGCTCGATCTCGACGCGTATCGGCGGCGGATCGATCGGACCACCCGTCGCGGCGATGGCGGCGCGGCGCTCCGCGTCGCGGTGGTCGGTGCCGGCGTCGCGGGACTCGCGGCGGCGCGGGTGCTCGTCGATCACGGGATCGAGGTCGTGTCGTTCGACAAGGGGCGCGGTCCGGGCGGTCGGATCAGCACGCGGCGCACGCCGGAAGGATGGTTTGATCACGGCGCCTCCGCGCTCGAGGCGACCACGCCGCGGCTTCGGCGCTTGGTCAAGTCGTGGCGCGACCGCGGCGTGGTGGCGTCGTGGACGCCGCGGACGCTCGTCGTCGGCGTCGATGGCTCGGAGTCGAGACCGGGATGGTCAGGGTGGTGCGGCGTCGGCGGCATGAGCCGCGTGGCGCGGCATCTCGCGGATGGCCTCGCGGTGCGGACCTCGACGCGGATCACCTCGCTCGGACGCGACGGGGCACGTTGGCGGCTCGCCGACGAGTCGGGAGGCACCCACGACGGCTTCGACGCGGTGCTTCTCGCGCTCCCGTCGCCGCAGGCGGCGGAGCTCCTGAAGTCGGCGCCGCCGGACGGCGAGGTCGCGCGGCTCGCGTCGATCGTGGAGGGGCAAGCGATGCGTCCCGCCTGGGTCGCGATGGTCAGGATGAGCGCGAGGTCGGAGCTTCCCTTCGACCGCTTGGTGCTCGAGGGGGACGAGGCGATCGCGGGCGTGGTCGATCAGGGGTCGAAGCCGGGGTCCGATGCGCCTCGGGGACGAGACCTCGTCCTCGAGGCGACGCCGGCGTGGACCGAAGCGAATCTCGAACTGCCGGCGGAGGACGTGGCGACGCGGATGGGTGCGGCGCTCGAGCGAGTGCTTGGCGCGAGAGGCGCGGCGTCGGCAAGCATCGAGTCGATCATCCCGCATCGCTGGCGCTTCGCGGCGCCGCAGACGAAGACCAACGACCGCGTCGAGGCGTGGTCCACGGCGCTCGCGCTGGGTGCCGGTGGTGACTGGTGCGGCGACGGCACCATCGCGACGGCGTTCGCGGCGGGCGAGTCGCTCGCGGGTCGCGTGCTCGGCGAGCCGCGGTTCTTCGCCGCCACGCCGGCGGCGAAGTCCGGCGGGTCGGAGCGGGGTCTCTTCGACCTCGCGCCGTGACTTGATCAGCGAAGGCGTAGTCGGATCGGTCCGCGGGCGGTCGCCGCATCGACGGGGCGATCTTGCTGGGTGATCAGGATCTCACCGCGGGCGGCGAGCCGCCGAGCCGCGTCCTGCACCGTGGGCATCTGCTCGCGCCAGCCGTCCGCTCGACCGTCTCGGGCGGCGAGCATCCGCGCGACCTCGCTCGGGCAGGCGGAGCCGGTGCCGCGCGCCCTCAGGAGCTCGATCATCGCCTGCTCCGCCGCGACTCCTGCGCTCCCGACGCCGCGGCGGCAGCGGTCGGAGCAGTACTTCACCTCGGACCAGCTTCGCGCCCACTTCGCCCGCCACGAGAACCAGCGCCCGCAGGTCGGGCAGAGCTTGGACTCGTCGCTCGACGCGGCGTGGTCGGATGAACCTCCCGAGGCTCGACCGGCAGCTCGTCTCATCACTCCGAGGAATCGGCGGGGCGTTGATCTGGATGCGTCCGCGCGATGAGTCCGGAACTTTCGCCGCGTTCGGTCCCGCCAGGTTCGGCGTCGGTAGGGTGCCGCGGTCGCCCGGTCGCGGATCGGAGGTGCCGTGATGACCGGTGTCCTGCAGGACGCGTTCGAGGTTCGGCGTCGGGAGCGAGCGAGGCTTCGCCGCGAGGCGATCGAGCGGCTCATCGAGGAGTCGAGGCGGGTGGGTGGCGTCACCGACCGCCTCTACTGGACGATGGTGCACGACTTCGAGCTGGCGCCGCTGACCACCAACCTCCGGCAGCTCGAGGAGCTCGGCATCGAGGTGCCGCCTGCCTCGTCCCTCGACGACGAGCGACTCGCCGCCCGGCTCTGGGAGGTGATCGAAGGTCTCGCCCGCCTCCAGACCTATCTCCTTGGGACCGACCATCTGTCCGATCGCGAGCTCTATGACCGCCTCGAGCGGCAGGTGCTCCGCGAGAAGGTCCGAGAAGTGCCGCCGGAGGACGGGGTGCGGGAGTACATCGATCTTGACTCGGATGATCCTGCGGCGCGGGCGGGACGCGGGAACGAGCTCGAGAGGCGATCGAGAGGTCGCGACGCTCGCCTTCCTCGCCCCTGTTCGGATCGATGAGGTCGAATCGAGCGGTGGCGAGAGGTCCGAGAGTCGATCACCGCTCCCGTCGACGCCTGATCGGACCGGTGGTCGGTCGTCAGGGGGTCAGGCGGCGTCGGATGAGGTATGCCCCGACCAGACCGGCGATCGTGAGCCACGCTGGCGCCGGGAGCGGCACGGCGTGGACAGTCATCGCCTCGAAGGGATCCGCTGGATCGGCACCGCCGTCGGCGAGCTCGATCGAGTCGTCGGGTTCGCCCGGCGGAGGATCCGTGCCCGGATCGAAGAGCCCCGACGAGTCGATCGTCCCTGGGTCCGGATCGCTCGGCGAGGTGGAGGAACCCAGCCAGATGGAGAGGTCCGCCCCATCGACGAACCCATCGCCGTTGAGGTCGGCGCCGCAGGGCGAAGGGCAGTGTCCCCATGAGGCGAGCACGATGGAGAGATCGCTCCCATCCACGAGCCCGTCGAGGTTCAGATCGCCGTCCGCCGACGCCGAGCGAGTCGGCGCGGAGATCGCTGCGACGGATAGGACTGTCACGTAAAGCATTCCGATGTAATGACTTGTGGACTTCATCATGGGTTCTCCGACCGGACCACTCGAACTCTGTCTGGACACCCTCGATTTCGCGCTCCGCTCCGCCAAGCGAGGAGAACCACGTTCAACGTCGAACGCCGCGCTCCCGGACCTGAAGGACCGATCGGTCGTGGGCTGGATCGCCCGCCGACTCGCCCGATGAAACCTTTCATGGCCATGACGAACCCGGCGGTCCCGCCTTCGTAGGGGGTCCTCGTTGGGGAGTTCACCCCCGCTGCGGGCAGCGAGGGCTCGACCCAAGGCGGGCAGTGATCGCCGCGGATTCAAGGGGAGATCGAGAGAGGATGCAGCACTGGCTTCACGGCGATCGCCCTGCGCCTCCGGCGAAGGGGGCGTCCCGGGGAGGGTCTCCCGGACCAGCGCCTTGCACGCGCGATGCGTCCGAAGGTCTCCAATTTCGCCGGGAGCGACCGGATCCCCGTCGGGTGGCGGCGGGAGATCGCCGATGGACCGTTCAAGAAGGTTTCTCGTGGCGTCCACGGGAGCAGTGGGGGTCCGTTCTTGAGTCCAGCCGGTGCCTTGCCCAAGCGAGCTCGATGAAGCCTCCGCGTTCCAACCGAGGGCGTCGCCCGTGCTGCCCGGTGCTCGTCGCGGTCTCCGCCCGAGCCCGAGTGGTGCCGTGCCCCGAGCGACGCCGTCGAGGGAGTCCATCCGCGTGAGCAGGTTCGCGATCATCTTGCTCGCGGGCGGGCTGCGGGCGAACGAGCTGCATCGCTCGCTCGGCTTCCCGGTGCCGGGTCTTCCGCTCGAGCCGCGACGCACGGTGCTGCAGGCATGGATCGACGTGCTGCGGGCCGATCCTCGGCTCGCCGGCGCCACCATGCTGGTGCCATGCAGCAGCGAGTTCGACCGCGCCTGGTTCACCGCCGAGCTTCGGAGGATGGCGCGGACCGGCCCGGTGGAGGTGATGCTTGATCGCCGACCTCACCGCGGCGTCGGCGGAGTGGTCGCCGACGTGGCGGCCGAGATCGACCCCGGTCTCGACGTGCTGGTCGTGGAGGCGGGCACCCTGCCCCCGCCGAGCGTCGGGGGAGTCCTGGATGCCGGCGACGGCGCCGCCTCGCTGGTGATCGGATCGAGCCGCGACGATCGTCCGGCCGGCGTGGTGCTGATGCGTCGCCGGGTGCTCGAGATCGTGCCCAAGATCGGGTACCTCGACCTGAAGGAGCAGTTCATCCCGCAGGCGGTCGCCAAGGGGCATCGGGCGATCGCCGCGACGATCACCGCGACCGCCCTGCGCCTCGCCGCTCGACGCGACTACCTCCGAGGCGTCCGCATCTGGCAGGAGCGCTTGGCGGCAGGTCCGAAGGACGCGGGATCGACCTTGCTTGGGAGCAGCGTCGTGTGCGAGGGTGCGACCGTGGATGCCCGCGCCGTGATCCGCGACAGCGTGGTGCTTCCCGGTGCCGAAGTCTCGAGCGACGCCGTCGTCGCCCGCAGCGTCATTGGTCCGATGATCCGGATTCCCGAGGGCACCATCGTGGTCGATGGCATCGTCGCTGATCCCGCGCTGGCGTCTCGATGGATCGAACAGTCGGCCGTCGACCGCGGATCTACCGCATTCCCCGTCGGAGCGGTCGCCGAGTGGAGTCACGGACGATGAGCCAGATGCGGACGAGAGGCTGGACGACGCCTCGGCTGCTGCTCATGGCAGCGAGCCTGCTGGTGGTCGCGTGGTGGGGGCGTCGCGCGTTGGAGGACATCTACTTGTTCGCGGTGGGGCAGACGGACAACGGCTACATCCTGTGCGCCCCGATGGTCGCCGCGTATCTCCTGTGGCTCCGCCGATCCCGGCTGCAGTTCATCCGGTATCGACCCAACCTCGTCGGTCCGGCGCTGATCGCCCTGGGGATGTGGACCTCGACCTGGGGAGACCTCAACGGCGTGCAGTTGGCGTGGCATGCCGGCGTGCTGATCGCCATGTTCGGGTGCGTCTACGGCATGACGGGATGGGAGGTGGTGCGGCAGTTCGCCCCCGTCATCATCGCGCTGTTGCTGGTGATTCCCGTGCCGGGTCGAGTCCGGCACATGCTGGCGGCTCCGGCGCAGGAGTTCTCGGTGGTGACCGCGCACGGCGTGCTGCAGATCCTCGGCTTCGACGCCATCCGTTCAGGCAACGTCATCACGATCGCGGGAGAGCCCGTGGCGGTCGGCGAGGCGTGCAACGGGATGCGGATGGTCTTCGCGCTTGCCTTGGTGGTGTATGCGTTCGTCTTCTCCGTCCCCTTCAGCATGACGACCCGTCTGTTGCTGATCGTCCTCGCGCCGGTCGTGGCGCTCGTCTGCAACATCGTGCGGCTGGTCCCGACGAGCATCGCCTATGGATGGTTCGATCCGACCGTCGCCGAGCAGATCCACGACATCGGCGGCTGGCTGATGCTGCCGCTGGCGTTGGTGCTCTTGATGGGGATCGTGCGGCTGCTCCGTTGGCTTGACGTCCCGGTCATGAACTGGAGGCTGGTGCCGTCATGAGCTCGCTCGAGGGATCCATCGCGGGTGCGTGGCGAAGCGCGGGTCGACTCGGTCCGTGGCTGTCGCTGGTCATCGTCGTGGGAGTCGGGATCCTGGCGCCGCAGCCTCCGTCAGTCGATGCGGAGTTGGTCGCGCACCACGACCGGATCCGGCGGGTGCTGGAGGGGGTGCCCCTTCGCTGTGGGGAGTGGATCGGCGAGGAGCAGCCGCTCGCGCCGGCCGCCGTCGAGCTGCTCCGCCCGAACGCCAGCTTGAGCCGTTCCTACCGAAGGATCGGCGGCGACGAGCGGGTCATGATGAGCCTCATCCACTGCAGCGACGCGCGGGACATGGCGGGGCACTATCCGCCGATCTGCTACCCGTCCCATGGGTGGACGCTCGATCGACCGCTCGACGCATCGACCAAGGCTGGTGGTCTCTCCGATCCCACCGTGGACGTGGAGAGGTTCGAGTCGCTGGAGGTCAAGACGTTGGACGGTCGACTGATGCCGATGCGGGCGTATCGATTCTCTCGGATGGGTGAGGGACTGACGGAGATCAAGATGACCGTCCTGAGCGCCTTCATCCTGCCGGATGGCAGTTGGAACTCCGACTTGGGAGCGATTCGTGACGTCCAGACCCGACGTCGGGCATCGCGCGAAGGAGTCGCGCAGATCCAGGTCGTCTTCGCGGGTTGGCCGAGCGTCGAGATCATCGCAGAGCCGGCGACATCCTTGTTGAATGCATTGCCGCGGGCGGCGATCGACGTGCTCGGTGATCGCACCGATCCAGGGACGGAGGCAGGACATGAATGAGAACACGATGTTCGAGAGGGAGTTTGGTCGGCAGCAGGAGGGCGACCCTCAGGAGGGGGTCAATCTCTGGAGCATGGTCGTCGACCGCATGCACGGGCGCTGGAAGTGGGCGATCTCCGCGGGACTCGTGCTCGGCGCGGCGCTCGCCGTCGTGGGCTTCCGGCTTGCGGGCGTGTCCTACACGGCGCGCGGACTTGTGCAGGTCGAGACGCGCCTGCCTACCTTGGTCAACGAGACGCCGGAGACGGAACAGCTTGCGGACTTCACGGCCTTCATCGGATCCCAGGCGGAACTCATGAAGGACGGTCGCGTCCTCGGGGATGCGCTCAAGAGCGAGCAGCTGAAGGCGCACCTTGCCGAACTGGGCGAGGATCCAATGAAGGCGCTGTCCACGGATCTTCGGGTCGGCGTGATCCGGGGCACCACCCTCATCTCCATCGAGTTCACCGCCGACGATCGCCGCCTCGCCCAGGCGGCGGTCAACGCGGTGCTCGAATCGTACTTCAGCATCTACGGTCCCAACTCCGAGACGCAGCACACGCGGACCACGCAGCAGATCCGGTCGCTGCTGACCGATGCCCGGCGACGCCTGGCGGATCTGGAGCAGGAGCGGGAGCGGCTGCTCAAGTCCACGCTCTACGGCACGCTCGAGCTGGGCACCTTCCTCGGCTCCCGCGTGCAGGAGATCGCCGTGCTGCAGGGTGAGCTCAACAAGCTCCGTGACCTGCGCACGCGCATCGAGGAAGTCGCGACGAACCAGAATCGGCCGGTCCAGCCGGGGGACGTCGCTCCGCCCACGGAGACGGAGCTCTTCGAGTCCGACTCGACGCTGCAGTCGCTCGCCAAGGAGCTCGAGGTCGAGGAGTACAACCTCGGCGCACTGGTCTCGCGGTTTGCCGACGAGCATCCCGCGGTGCGGCAGGCTCGGTCCAGGGTGGAGAACATCTCCGCGAGCGTTCAGGCGCGGCGGCAGGAGGCGCGGGACACGTGGTCCCAGCGGATGGCGTCCTCCTTCGGCTACGCGGCGCTTGGGACTCGAATCGAGGAGCTAAGCGCCGACCTCGCGGAGCTCCGCACGGCGATCGACCGGGCGAACGTCGAGCAGGCTCGTGCCGATCAGATCACCCGGGACTCCGCCCGCATTGCCGCGGAGATCGCCTCCTACGAGTCGCGCCTCAGCGGACTGCAGACCGAGAGCGAGGCGATCCGCCAGGGACGAGTCCAGATCCGCGCCATGGCGCAGCTGCCGAGCTCCCCGAGCCGGGACCGCCGGATGCAGTACGGCGCCGCCGGATTCCTCGGAGGTCTCGGCGCCAGCCTCGTCGGCTTCTTCCTGCTCGGCACGGTCGACCGGAGGGCGTTCGCCTCCCGGCAGCTCGAGTCGGATCGCGGTCGCCTCAAGCCCCTCGGCGTGGTCCCCGACATGTCGCGCCTCGGCGACACCGACGAGGAGCGCGTGCTGCTCGAGGACTGCGTGCATCGGATCCGCAACCGAATCGAGGTCCGCCGTGGGCACTCCGATCGCGGGGTCGCCCTCAAGGTCAGCAGTCCGTTCCAAGGGGACGGCAAGACCTCCGTCGCGGCGGCGCTTGCATGGTCCTACGCGCAGGCGGGATACCGCACCGTCATGGTCGATGCCGACTTCATTGGTCGCGCCCTCAGCTTCCAGTTCGGCGTGCTCTCGGAGCCCGGCGTTCGGGAGGCGATGCGGGAGCCGAGCGGGGTGCTTCGCTGGGTCCGACCCGCCCGCCCCAACCTCGACCTGCTGCCGGCAGGCAGCGACCGCAGCGTGTCGGCGGGTCACCTCCAGCCCGCGGCGATGCGGGAGCTCCTCGATCGACTGCGGGACTCCTACGAGATCGTCGTGGTGGACAGCGGTCCGATGACGGCGAGCGTCGAGTCGCTTCCGATCCTGGGTGCGATCGACGGCGTGGTGCTGGTGCTGCGTCGTGGTCGCAACCGCAATCGCCTCGTCGACTGCATCAACGACATCAAGCACGTCGGGGCGAACTACCTCGGCGTGATCCTGAACTACGCCACGCTCTCCGACTGCCAGCGCTACTCCTCGCTCTCGCGGGTCTCCGCGGAACTTGCCGGCGAGGGTGCTCCGCCGGCGCCGATGCCCGCCCACCCGGTGGTCTCGGCGCTCGGCGCGCGGCGACCGAATGGCGAGATCCCCGAGTGAGCCCATGACCGCCTTGGAACTGCGAGACGTCGCCGAGGACCGCTCTGCGTGGAGCAGCGTGCGGGTCGCGCCGCGCATGTGGGGCTTGAAGGTCGAGACCTTGGTCGAGGCGTGGTGGCGCTCGCAGGGCGTGGCGTGGATCCGGCGCGGGCAAGGCGAGCCCGACACCTCGGGGGCGGACCTGTACCTCCTGACCGAGCCGGGACAGATGGTGGCGTTCGACCTCGGCGAGTTGGTGTCGAGCCTCACCTGGAACCAGCCTTCGGTCTCGAGGGTCCGGATCGTGACGGCGGACGAGGAGGAGTATCGCGAGCGACTGGTGACGGGCGAAGCAGGCGCGATCATTGGCGTCCGCCGCGAGTACCGCTCGCAAGGGCGCGGAAGCCGCCGGGTCCTCCTGACGCCGAGCGCGACCTTGGCAAGGCGCTGGGGGATCGCCGCCGATCGCCGGTCGGCGTGGATCGAGGTTCGCCGGACCGGCAGTTGGTCCCGCAGCGATCACCATCGCCTGCGGGGGGAGTTCTTCCAGACGGGTGATCCGTCGCAGGAAGGGTCCATGCTGACCTGCCTGATCGAACGATGGTCGGATCCGCAGCGGGTGATTCCATCGCTGCGGGAGGTCCGTCGAGGCGTGATCGTGGAGGGGGAGTGGACTCCCGGAGCGTCGGACGTCCTCATCGGTCCGTCGTGGATCGGACGACGGGGAGTCGAGGACGATCCGCTCTGCGTCGTTGGTCCGGCATGGATCGCCGACCGGTCCTTGCCCGATCCGGCGAGTCCGGCGCCTCCGGCGGAAGTCCTTCCGCTCGAGGAGATCCCCACCCGCCGACCCGAGCGGGAGCGAGGCGGGCAGGGAGGCGACTTCTCCGACGTGTTCAAGCGGGCGATCGACGTCCTCGTCAGCGCCACCGTGCTCATCGTCCTGTCCCCGCTGCTGCTCCTCATCGCGATCGCGGTCGTCGTCGACGATGGCTGGCCGATCGTCTTCGGCCACGAGCGGCAGACGAGAGGCGGCGGCATCTTCCGCTGCCTGAAGTTCCGCACGATGCGCCGAAATGCAGAGGCGATGGCCGAGAAGCTCAGGGCGTCCAACGTCTGCGACGGCCCGCAGGTCTTCATCGAGAACGACCCGCGGGTGACGCGAGTGGGACGCTGGCTCCGCCGGTTCCACCTCGACGAGCTCCTGCAGTTCGTCAACGTCCTTCGTGGCGAGATGAGCCTGGTCGGGCCGCGACCCAGCCCGGAGCGCGAGAACCGCCTCTGCCCGGCATGGCGAGATGCACGCCTGAGCGTCCGCCCCGGCATCACCGGTCTCTGGCAGGTCTGCCGCACCCGACAGCCTGGACTCGACTTCCAGGAGTGGATCCGATTCGACCTTCATTACGTCTCGCACCGCAGCCTCCGGTTGGACGCGTGGATCGTGGTGCAGACGGTTCGTGGCCTTGTGTTCAAGGAGTCCGCGCATGCCCCTGAGCCGCCGCGCCAGGCGTAGGCTGATCCTCGTCTCGGTCCTTGTGGTGCTGCTTGCGGCAGGCGCCGTGGGTACCCGGTACGCCCTCCGATGGCGGCAAGCGCAGGCGCTGGAGCGGGCCCGCGTGGACGGACTCGCGGCGAGCCGTGCAGGCGAGCACGAGCGGGCGATCACCTTGCTCGCGTCGGTGTTCCGGGCGCAGCGGGAGGACCACGAGGTGATCTTCGCGCTGGCGACCTCCCGGCTGGCGTCGCCACTTGAGGATGGCACTCACCTTGGGAGTGCCGCCGCGCTCTTCGCCAGGGCCGCCGAGCTCCGCAGCGACGACGTCGAGTCTCGGCGGCAGCTCGTCGAGATCTACCCGAAGCTCGGCTTCCTCCGGGAGGCGATGGATGCCGCCGACGAGGTGCTCGCGGTGGATCCGGATGACTCGAAGTCGCGGGAGACCCGCATCCAGATCCTCGCCTCCCTCGGGCGATGGTCGGAGGCGGTCGACGAGTGCGAATCCATGATCGCGAAGCGCCCCGACGCTCCGACTTGGAGGCGGTTGCAGTTGTCCATGGCACTCGCCAGCGGAGCGACGCCGGGGGAGGTCCTCGCGCTGACGGAGCAGTGGCCCGAGGATCCCACCGGTGACGGGCTCAACGACCTCCTCAAGGCGACCCTCCTCCAGCTTGCTGGTCGAGCTGACGAGGCCGAACCCCTGGTAACTGCGGCGATCCAAAAGGGCGCCGCCGATCCGGAGCGCCTCGAGGCGATGAGCTCGATCCTCACCGACCTCGGTCGAACGGAGGAGACGTGGGCGCTGATCGACGCATCGATGGCGGACGGGTCGCCGCGCGACCCGCGGATCGCCTCGCTCGCAGCCGATCTGGCGTTCCGCGCGGGAGACGCCAAGAGGCTTGCCGAGATTCACGACTCGCTCCCGACCGACTCCCCGCTGCGGGGCGAGCTCGCCGCTCGGATCGTCCTGATCAGCCTTGATGACGGCGAGGAGCTCGAGCGGCAGAAGTGGATGGATCAACTTCAGCAGCTCGCCCGCGATCCGGACTCCATGCCGGGAGTCGTGCTGTCGGCGGCAAAGCTCGCAAGGCGTTTCGACCGCGAGGAGCAGGGACGGATCGCCGCGGCGGCACGATCCGACGGCGCCTCGGTCGAGGTGCTGTTGGCGGCGGCGCACGCCGCCAGCCGGGTCGGCGATCCGGTGTCGGCGCTCGAGCACGTGGGACGCGCGCAGGCGATCGAGTCGACGCTGCTCGGCGTGGTGATGCAGGCCTCGCTCATGCAGCGCACCGGTCAGGTCGAGCAGTCGATCGACCTGGCGCTGCAGGGGGTGCGTCGATATGGAGGTCGCCCCGCCTTGGTGTCGCTGATCTGCAACGCATGGATCGATGCTCCGATGCTCAGCGCTGCCGTCGTCGAGCAGATCCAGTCGGGGCTTGGCTTCCAGACCCCGCTTCAGTGCGCCGAGGCGATTGTCGAGTCCGTCGGGCTCACTCCATTGTCCGGCGTGCTCCTCGTCTCCGCGGCGATTGAGGCGGACCGCCTTGAGGTCGCGGAGGACGTGGTGGTCAGTGCCGTCTCCATGCGACCACCGAACGTTCAGTACCTGATGGTCCTCGGTGATCGACTGGGGGCCATTGCGCCGGAGTTGACCTCGCGGCTCCAGCAGACGCTCGCCGAACTTGCGCCCGACGAACCGTCGGTCATCGCCCGCACGCTGGGCTCCCAAGCGATCGACTTGCCGGCCATCCGAGCCGTGTTGCCGCTGGATGCCGAGTCCGACCCCGTCCGTCGCGAGGCGTGGATGACCTTGTTGTCTGCGTTTCCCTCGCTCGATGCCGAGCAGTTCGCGGAGGCGGCGAACGAGGCCATCGAGCGGTACCCCGATGACCCGCTGATGTTGAACGTCCTGCTTGGCGACGCTCGCTCGTGGACGCGGCAGGAGTTGGTGAGCGACGTCATCTCGCGCCTCGAGTCGCTCATGGAGCGAGACTCCGTGGTCATTCTCGTGGCGCGGGCGAACCTGCTCCTCGCCTTCCAGCCGGAGGACGTCGAGGGCAGAAATCGACTGGTGATCGAGTTGTCGGACGTGGCGAGCCGCCGGCCAGACTCGCTCATGGCGAGCGTCACGCTGCTTCGGCTGCTGATCAGCGATCCGAACAGCGATCCGCAGGTCGCGATCCGCCTTGGTCGGCAGATCGTCGCCAGGCATCCCTCGGCGATCGAGCTGTATCCGATCCTCATCGACCTCATGCAGCAGCAGGGCATGCTTGATGAAGCCGATGCCATGCTGACCCAGTTCGAGCAGGTCGATGTCTCCGGAGTCGCCTCGGCGCGACAGCGAGCGCGACAGTCGCTCCGCGAGGGCGATCTTGATCGAATGGTGTTGACCCTCACCGAGTTGGCCCGTCAGTCGGGTGGCGCGGGCGACCTGCTCCAGCTCGGACTCGCGAAGGAGTCCGTGGGCGACTTCCGCGGCGCCGAGACCATCTATCGCCAGGCGCTCGTCGATCCAGACGCGCCGACGGAGGTCATCTATCGCTTGGCGAGCATCCTCGCCCGTCAGGGAAGGTCCGCCGATGCCGAGGTCGTGATCGCCGAGCACGGCGACGAACTGTCCGACGGACGCCGCGAGCTGGTGCTCGGGGTGCTCCTTCTGCAGGCACGGGACGTCGAGGGCGCGATTGCTCGGTTCCGCAAGGCGGTTCAGGTCGTCCCGAAGGAGGGCGATGCCTGGCGGCTGCTGGCGACCAGCCTCGCCCTCGTCGGACAGGACAAGGATGCGATGCAGGCGGCGATCGAAGGACTCAAGCACCTCCCGGACTCCGAGGAGCTCATGGGTCTTCTGCTCGGGTCGGCGCTCCGCGACGGGACCGTGCTGCGTCTCCTCGTCGAGTCGCCCTCCATCAATGACCTTCCGGCGGTGCTCCAGGAGTGCCTGCGTCTCCTGCAGCGGAGCATCGATCCTCAGACGAACCTGCTGCAGCCGGATCCGGAGGAGCTTCGCCTTGCTCGCGAGCTCTGCGGACGCTCCGGCGACACGCTGATCACGTGGCGCACCGCCATGAGCCTCCATGCGGTGGCCGGGCAGGTCGCCGAGGCCCGGGCCCTGGCGGCGGCGGCCTCCCGCGCGTTTCCCTCGGAGTCGGAGCCGTGGGAGTGGCAGGTCCGCATGGCGTCGGCGCTGGGCGAGGTCGACGAGGCGATCCGGCTCTGCCGCGACTGGCGGCGGGCGGCCTTCCCCGACGTGGAGTCGGTGGATCACTCACAGGCCGTGCTTGAGCTTGGACGGAAGCGTGCCGACCTTGCCTTGGAGCTCCTTCGACCTCATCAGGAGCGGATCGCGGCGATGCAGAGCGACGATCCGGGTCCGTATCGTTCCCTGCTTGGCGCGCTGATCATGACCGGCAACGTCCGCGAGGCGATGCGGCTTGAGGGAGCGCGCCTTGCGGAGTCGCCGACGGCCCGCGACGTGTGGGCGAGGCTTGCGTCGTTGGCGCCCTACGACTCGGGTCTCGAGGCGATGTCGTTCCTGGAAGCTGCGACGCCCAGCACCGCGCCCGAGCGAGCCGCCATGATCGGGACCTGGATCCAGTTCCATCGACGACATCCGGATGGCGAGGGTCTCGCCCGCGCGCGGGCCCTTCTCCCCCGCGATGGGGTGCAGGCGACGGATGCCTCGTCGGGCTTGCTGCTGGTCGCCAAGGCGGACGTCGTCAGGGCCGAAGGGGACCCGGGCGGGATGCGACGAGTCCTCCAATCGGTGATCGACTCGATCCCCGCCGACGCCTGGAAGCAGGCCGCTTCGATTGCCACGCTTCCCCTGCCGGAGCAGCAGAGCCTCTTCGAGCAGATCGCCCCGGGAATCTACGCCCGCAACAACCTCGCCATGGTGCTGGTCGAGCAGCGGCAGGACCTTGACGTCGCGTTGCGGCTCGTTGAGGAGTGCATCGCGGTGCTGCCAAACGAGCCGAATCTGCTGGACAGCCGGGCGCAGGTCCTTCTCGCGCTCGGTCGGCTCTCGGAAGCAGAGACCGACATGGTGAAGGTGCTGCGGATGGTGCCGCTCGACCCGAACTTCCAGCTCACCGCGGCGGAGATCCTGGCGGGTAGCGGGCGCATCCAGGACGCGGTGCAGGTGGTGAATCGGGTGCAGGACTTGGTGGCGCAAGAGCCTTGGCCGTCCCGCGAGCTCGAGGAGAGGCTGCGGCGGGTACGGGCGCTGGTGCAGGGCTGATCCCGGTTCGCTCGCTGACGGCACCCTCCACGACTTCCAGAACTCAACCTCCATGACCCGACGCGGCATCATCCTCGCCGGCGGCACCGGCTCGCGGCTTCACCCCATCACCCGGGGGGTGAGCAAGCAGCTCGTGCCCGTCTACGACAAGCCAATGATCTACTACCCGCTGTCGGTGCTCATGCTTGCCGGCATGCGGGAGATCCTGGTCATCACGACGCCGGAGGATCGTCCGGCGTTCGAGCGGCTGCTTGGCGACGGCGGGGAGTGGGGCATCCGCATCGCCTATGCGGTCCAGCCGAGGCCTGAAGGCCTCGCGCAGGCATTCCTCATCGGCGAGGAGTTCCTCGCTGGCGGACCTGCCTCCTTGATCCTCGGCGACAACCTCTTCTTCGCCACCGAGCTGCAGCGTCGGCTCCGCGCCGCCAACGCCCGCGCCTCCGGCGCCTCGGTGTTCGCCTACACCGTCGACAATCCCTCTGCGTACGGCGTGGTGGAGGTCGATCCGAGCGGTCGGGCGCTCAGCATCGAGGAGAAGCCGGCGAAGCCCAAGTCGCGGCTCGCCGTGACGGGTCTTTACTTCTACGACGCCGAGGTCGTCTCGATCGCCAAGTCGATCAAGCCCTCGGCGCGGGGCGAGCTCGAGATCACCGCGGTCAACGCGGAGTACCTGCGCCGTGGCACGCTCGAAGTCCAGATGCTCGGTCGCGGCTCGGCCTGGCTCGACACCGGCACCTTCGACTCGATGCTCCAGGCGGCGCAGTTCGTCCAGACCATCGAGGCGCGGCAGGGCCTCAAGATCGGCTGCCCCGAGGAGGTCGCGTACCGCATGGGCTACATCAGCGATGATCAGTTGCGTCGGCTTGGTCAGGCGCTCTCGAAGAGCGGCTACGGCGACTACCTGCTGAAGATCCTCGACGATCCCGGGACGGGCGGAGTCGCCTCGTGAAGCTGGTGCCGACGCTGCTCGAGGGGGCGTACGTCATCGAGCCACAGGTCCATGGCGATGCCCGAGGCTTCTTCATGGAGTCGTGGAACAAGCACAAGCTCGCGGCGGCGGGGATCCACGCCGACTTCACCCAGGACAACCACAGCCGCTCGATCCGCTCGGTGCTGCGCGGACTCCACTATCAGGCGGGCGACGCGGCCCAGGGCAAGCTCGTGCGGGCCGCCCGCGGTTCCGTCTTCGACGTGATCGTCGATCTGCGTCGCTCCTCGCCCACCTTCGGGCGATGGCACGGCGAGGTGCTCAGCGAGGAGAATCAGCGCCAGATCTGGGTTCCGCCCGGCTTCGCCCATGGCTTCCTGGTGCTGAGCGAGTCCGCGGACTTCCTCTACAAGGTCACCGGTCGATGGCAGCCGGAGGCGGAGCGGACGCTGGCGTGGAACGATGCGGAGGTCGGCGTCTCCTGGCCGCTCGAGGGACGAAGTCCGATCCTGTCGGAGAAGGACCGCACGCTCGGAAGGAGCCTCCGCGACGCCGAGGCCTTCCCGTGAGGATCCTCGTCACCGGCGCGGGCGGACAGCTTGGGCGAGAGCTGGTCCGCATGGCTCCCGCCGGCGCGGAGCTCGTCGCGCGGGATCGGCAGGCGCTCGACGTCGGAGATCGCACGGCGGTCTTGGAGGGACTTCGCGCCCTCCGCCCTGCGGTGGTCGTCAATGCGGCCGCCTACACCGCGGTGGACAAGGCGGAGTCGGACCCGGAGGCTGCTTCGCGCGGGAACGCCGATGGACCTGGATTCCTCGCCGAAGGCTGCCGGGAGGTCGGGGCCCGCCTGGTCCACGTCTCCACGGACTTCGTCTTCGACGGCGCGACCTCGAGACCCTATCGACCCGACGATCCCCCGGCGCCGCTGGGGGTCTACGGCGCCACGAAGCTGGAGGGCGAGCGGCGGGTCCTGCGCGAGATCCCGAACCGGTCGCTCATCGTCCGCACCGCGTGGGTCTACTCCTCGCATGGTCGGAACTTCGTCCTCACCATGATCCGCTTGATGAGGGAGCGGGGGACGGTCCGCGTGGTCTCGGATCAGGTCGGAACCCCGACCTCGGCGCGGGAGCTTGCGATCGCCTTATGGGACCTCATGGCGGCGAACGCGACCGGCGTGCATCACTGGACCGACGCCGGGGTCGCGAGCTGGTACGACCTCGCGGAGGCGGTACGCCGCCTCGGGCAAACAAGGGGGCTCGTTCCAAGCAACGCCCGGGTCGTGCCGATCTCCACCTCGGAGTACCCGACCCCGGCGCATCGTCCGGCATGCTCGGTGCTCGACAAGTCCTCGACCTGGTCGATCCTCGGTCGAACCAGCCGGCACTGGCTCGACACGCTCGATGAGGTCCTCGCGGAGTGTGCCCATGCCTGAGATCCTCGTCACTGGCGGCGCCGGGTTCATCGGCGTCAACTTCGTCCGGCACTGGCTGACGGCTCGTCCGGGGGATCGAGTGGTGGTGCTCGATGCCCTGA
>Ga0194132_10001844_pt1 | contig 41921 bp, 31 predicted proteins | sample TA2KigOf80mmetaG_FD_148612 | JGI IMG/M metagenome (GOLD analysis project Ga0194132, IMG submission 148612) | Freshwater microbial communities from Lake Tanganyika, Tanzania - TA2015054 Kigoma Offshore 80m | ecosystem: Environmental > Aquatic > Freshwater > Lake | place: Tanzania: Lake... | reverse complement strand
GTATTTGACGCACATGTCGCACGACATCGATCACGAGACCTTGAGCCGAACGCTGCCGCCCAATGTTGGGTTGGCATACGACGGGCTGTGCTTTCCGTTTTGATGCTGCTTGCTACGCCGCAAGCGGCGAGTTGAGGACCCCATGGTATCGGATGACCTACGACAACGACTGGCGCGGCATGGCCAGGACCATCTCATCGACTTGCTGCATCGCTTGAACGATGCGGATCGCGCCGAATTGCTGCGCGAGCTGGAACGCATCGACCTTTCGGAATTGCTAACGCTTTTCGAAAAACGCGATCGGAAGGACGCTCTGCCGGAGCGACCGCACATCACGGCGCTGCCGAATCCGGCTCTGAGCCCCGCCGACATCTCGGCGTTTCGGACTCGCGGAGAAGAGGCGTTTCGCCGCGGCGAGGTTGCATTTCTTGTCGTTGCCGGTGGCCAGGGAACGCGGCTTGGGTTCGATTTACCCAAGGGTATGTTCCCGATTGGACCGGTATCGAAGAAATCGCTTTTTCAGATTCACGTCGAAAAAATCCTGGCCGTGCGGCGACGCTTCGGCGCCCCCCTGCCCTTGCTGATCATGACCAGTCCGGCCACCGATGCAGAGACGCGCCGCTACTTTGCTGCCAATCAGAATTTCGGCTTACCGGAAAAAGACGTATGGACCTTCTGCCAGGGAACGATGCCGGCGCTCGATCTGGCAACGGGCAAATTGCTTCTGGAGACAGCGAGCCGTCTCTGTCTAAGCCCCAATGGCCACGGCGGAACGATCGCCGCACTCGCCGAGAGTGGGCTGCTGGATCGGCTCGAACAGCAAGGCGTCCGCACGATCTCCTACTTTCAGGTCGATAACCCGCTGACCATGATCGGCGATTTCGCCTTCGTCGGTCGACACGCCCTGGAAGATGCCCAGGTCTCGTCCAAGGCCCTGCCGAAAGCGAGTCCGATGGAACGCGTCGGCAACTTCGCGCTCGTCGACGGCCGCTGCGCCATGATCGAGTATTCCGACTTGCCGGATGCCTGGGCTCAGGAGAAAGACGCGGCCGGGAATCTCCTGTTCTGGGCGGGCAGTCCGGCGATTCACTTGCTCGACGTCGCCTTCCTGCGTGAAATCGCCGACAACGCCGACACGTTGCCCTGGCATCTGGCACGCAAGAAGGTTCCCCACCTGGGCGAGGCTGATCCCAAGACGCCGAACGCGCTGAAGTTTGAGCGATTCATCTTCGACATCCTGCCGCACGCCGATCGCTGGACCGTGATGACGACGACGCGCGATGAGGAGTTCGCCCCGGTCAAGAACAAGGACTCCGACGGCGTCGATTGTCCGTCCACCGCGCGACAATTGATGACAAACCTGGCAGCGAAATGGCTGCGTGATGCCGGGACTCGCGTTCCGATGGATGGCGATGGCAACTCGATCTATCAAATCGAGATCAGCCCGCTTCTGGCGATGGACGCGGACGAATTGCGCAACCGCGTCAAGGGAATTGCACGCATCGATCGGGATACGTATTTGGGATGACTGTCATCGCTTATTGAATACCAGGTAGAGAATTGCCTTCGGAAGATTGGCCCCCTCCCCGCTCGTGGGGGAGGGCTGGGGTGGAGGGGGGCGGACTCGCCTGTGCGTCATACCCCCACACCCCGACACTCCCCCATTAGGGGAAAGGGGGCACGAAGGGCGTTCTCATTCTGATTGTGATAAAACGAGGACCAGGAGGACGCATGCTACATGCACTCATAATGGCCGGTGGCGGCGGGACTCGCTTTTGGCCGCGCAGCCGACAGCAGAAGCCGAAACAATTTCTGACACTCGTCGGAGATCGATCGCTATTACAGCAAGCGCTCGATCGGATCGAGGTGCTCGTGCCGCCGTCGCGCACCTGGATCATCACCGGCGCCAGCTACACTGCCGAGACCGCCAGACAACTGCCGAATCTGCTCGCCGAGCGCATCGTCGGTGAGCCGTGCGGACGCGATACGGCGGCGTGCATCGGGCTTGGGGCGGCACTGGTCGCGCGCCACGATCCCGATGGCGTCATGCTCGTGACGCCGGCGGACCATGTCATCGAACCCGCGCAGGAATTTCGCCGGGCCGTGCTCGTCGCCGAGCAGATGGTCAACGAACATCCGGATGCCCTGGTGACCTTTGGCATCAGGCCGACATTCGCGGCAACTGGCTACGGGTACATCGAACGCGGGACGGAACTCGCACAGCGACAAGGGGTGCCGGTCTATCGGGTCGGGTCGTTTCGAGAAAAGCCGCACGTCGAGTTGGCCGAGGAATACATCGCCACCGGCCGACACTTGTGGAACAGCGGTATCTTCGTTTGGAAGGCGGCCACGATTCTGCGGGAGCTGCGCAAGAATCAATCAAAGCTGGCCGCCGCCGTCGAACACATCGCCGCCGCCTGGGAAACACCAGAGCAGGACGACGTGTTGTCGCGCGAGTACGCTAGCCTTGACAAGATCAGCATCGATTACGCCGTCATGGAGAAAGCGCCCGAAGTGCTCATGGTGCAAGCGCCATTCGTCTGGGACGACGTCGGCAGTTGGCTCGCCCTGGAACGCCGGCATCCCCAAGACGCACACGACAACACGGTGTTCGCCAACCATCTCGGCATCGACACGCACCATTGCGTCATCGCCGGCGACGCCGACAAGCTGATCGCAACGCTCGGCGTCAGCGACCTGATCATCATTCAAGACGGCGATGCCATCCTTGTTGCTCATCGCGAAGAAGAAGGCAACATCAAGAAAATCGTCGAGGAACTGAAACGACGGCGATTGGAGAAATACGTGTGATGGTGAGTGGTCATGGCCGAATTCTGGCAGTCGATCCCGGCAGCGTTCGCCTCGGCTTGGCGATCAGCGATGTCGATCGCCGATTGGCGTCGCCGTTAACGACCTACACGAGGCGAGATGCCGCGCAGGACGCTGCATACTTCAAGCGAATCGTCAGCGAAGAAGAGGTCGGCTTGCTCGTCGTCGGCCTGCCGATTCACGAGGACGGCAGCGAAGGCGGGCAGGCCAAAGCTGCCCGTGCGTTCGGAGCTTGGCTCGGCGATGTCACGGGGGTTTCCGTGGTTTTTTACGATGAGCGGTTTACTTCCTTCGAAGCCGACAATGCTCTGGCCGACATCGGCTTGACCAAGAAGCAACGCAAGGCACGCCGCGATCGCGTGGCCGCCCAGATCCTGCTGCAAACCTACCTCGATACGGAAGTGCCGCGAGCCAAAACATGTCAACCGGACGCGCCAGCAACGGACTCCGCGACGCGGCCGACGAGTTGAGCGAGCCCTTGGCCAGTGACCGCAGACACGGCGAGCACCTCGCAGCCAAGCTCCCGTTCGAGCCGAGCGCGGATAGTGTCATCTGACACCAACTCGCATTTGCTCATGGCCACGACTTCCGGTTTGGTTGCCAATTCTTGGCGATACAGTTCCAACTCGCGGCGCACCATGCGATAGTTCTCGACCGGATCGCTGCCGTCCAACGGCATCGGCTCGAGCAGATGGACAAGCACACGCGTCCGCTCGACATGGCGTAAAAACTCGTGCCCGAGGCCAACGCCGGCGTGCGCGCCTTCGATCAGGCCAGGCAAGTCGGCCAGGACGAAGACTCGCTCGCCACCGATATGCACGACGCCGAGGTTCGGATGCTTGGTCGTGAACGGATAGTCGGCGATCTCTGGATGAGCCTGGGACAGTCGGCTCAGCAATGTCGATTTGCCAGCGTTGGGCAGACCGATCAATCCCGCATCGGCGATCACCTTGAGTTCGAGGATAAGCCAGCGTTCCTCGCCCGGTTCGCCCGGTTCATACTGGGTCGGCGTGCGATTGGTGGCGGTAGCGAAGTACTTGTTGCCACGCCCGCCGCGGCCTCCCTTGGCGACGACGACTTCATCGCCGGGCTTGGTGAGATCGCGTAGGATGTTGCCCCGGTCGCGGTCGTAGATGATGGTCCCGGGGGGCACGACAAGAATGACGTCGGATGCGGAACGTCCCGTTTTCTGGGCGCCGCTCCCAGCGCTGCCGCCTGGCGCGCGAACATGCTTGCGATTGACGACATCGGCAAGGCTGTCGGCCCCGGCCACGGCGCGAATAATGACGCTGCCGCCATCGCCGCCGTCGCCGCCGTCGGGTCCGCCTTTGGGGACGTATTTTTCTCGCCGGAAGCTGCAGCAGCCGCGTCCCCCGTCGCCGCCTTTGACAAAGATAGTGACTCGATCGACGAACATTTGATTATTGTATCAGACGTATCGGGCGTGATCCTGCAATGACTTGGAAGCCCCAGGGTGAGCGCAGCGAACCCTGGGGATCAGACGGGCGCGATGCGCGAAACCGCCGAGCGAGCGCGACGACGCGTGTCTGGTCTTCAGCATGTCAATACGCATTGCGGTGCACGAACCCATTCCAGACGGTGAGGAAGAGGATGCGAATATCGAGCCAGGGCGTCCAGTGCGTGATGTAGTAGAGATCGCACTCGATGCGTTTGCGCAGCGACGTGTTGCCGCGCCAACCGTTGACCTGAGCCCAGCCGGTAATGCCTGCCTTGACAGCATGGCGAGCGTGATAGTTGGGAATTGTCTTGACAAACTTGCTGATGAACACCGGACGTTCCGGACGCGGACCGACCAGGCTCATGTCGCCTAGCAGCACGTTGATAAACTGAGGCAGTTCGTCCAGGCTCGTCTTGCGTAAGAAATCGCCCAGCCAAGTCTTGCGCGGATCATCCTTGATCGCCCACACCGCGCCTGTCTCCTTCTCGGCATCGACGCGCATGGTCCGGAACTTGAGCATGTTAAACGTTTCGCCGTTCAGCCCGCAACGCTCCTGAACGAAAAAGATCGGACCAGGGCTGGTCAGTTTGATCAGGATCGCGATCAGAATCATCACCGGCGACAGAATGATCAATGCGATCAGCGAGAGCACGATGTCCATGATCCGCTTAATAACGATGTTGAGGCCGTAATGCGGACTTTCGCGCAGGCCGATCATCGGCATTCCGTCGAAATGCGTGGTCGTGAATGCGACGCCGGCCAGCGCCGGCACGTCCACGATCAACTGCACGTCGACCAGCGTCTGCGAGAGTACGTCGAACACGCGCCGCGATTCATGATAACGGCTCATCGGCAAGCAGATGAAGACGTGCGAGACCTGGTATTTTTCAACGAGCATCGGCAGATCATCGATGCCGCCGAGGATGTCGAGATCACTCGCCCAATGCGACGGTTTGTCTTCCACAAAGCCGACGTTTTTGAATCCCAGCCAGCTGGTTTGCCGAAGTGAACGCGCCGTCTTGCGTGCGGTGCGTCCGGTGCCGATGATGATCGTCTGCGTCTGGTTGTATCCTTGTTGCCGAAGCCAATGCACGCCCGCCCAGGTCAGCCGCCGTGCAACGAGTACAAGCACCATGGTCAGGCCGATAAACAGCAAGATCGCACCGCGTGATTCATACTGGCTGTGAAAGCCGAACGTGGCGGCCACGACGAGCAGGCCCATGAGCGCCGTGCCCAGGAAGACGCTGACAACATCCTCTCGCAGCCGGCGAAAGCGATTAATTTCAAATTGCCCGGTAAAGTAGTACGCGACGGCGCTCAGGATCAATACGAGCGGGATGTTTTGCAGGCAGAGGTCAAACGTCGGCGGCGTCTTGTCGACCGTGAACAAGCCCGAGTCGAAACGCAGATAATGCGCAAGTATCCAGGCAGTCACGGTCAGCACCAGGTCGGCACAGAAAAACCAGGCACACAGAAGTTGGCTTTTGTTCTTGACCATGACGTCCCTGTCCGTGAAGCTTTGGCTGCCCAGCAGCGGAATTTACCACCGCCCGGCATTCCTTTCAATGCACAGTTTCAATTCATTCTCCGCCTAAAGGCAAATAATCAAGTTAGCCGAAGCTCCCATCGCTACTTCGATCCATACGATTTCTCTCTGTGTTCTCTGTGCCTCTGTGGTTAGATTTCTTGAAGGGAGGAGTTCAGCATGAGAATCTATCACATCGTTCTGATCAAGTTCAAACCAGGCAAGACACATCGAATGGCGGAGCTGGCTGCGGACCTGGCGAAGCTGCGTAAAGTCCTGCCCGGCTTTCTCTCATGCACCGGAGGACCGTACGCCAGCCCGGAAGGCCTCAACGACGGCTACACGCACGGCTTCGTCATGACCTTCGTCGACGCAGCCACGCGCGACCGTTACTTGACGCATCCCGACCATGAGAAGATCAAGGCGGAGCACATCCCCGACCTGGCCGGGGTGATCGCATTCGACTTCGAGGGGGAATGACCGAACAGCCGCGCACGGAGTAAGCGGCCCAACGAGTGCCGCTTACTTCGTGCGCGGCTCCTTGACTGGCACGCGCAAGACCTGGCCGTCCTGCTCGCGCAGCATCTGCATGGCCTGCTCGCGCGAGACCTTGCCCGCGCTGAGCATGGCGGCGACTGTCCCGGCGGCGAAGGCGTTGGCGACGCTCGTGCCGTACGCGCCGCCGGCGGGCAAATCCAATTCGTCATACGCATACAGCGACGGACGGCGCATCAACTCGATTCCCGGCGGCGAACCGAACGCGCTGTATGGTTGCGGTTGGTTCTTCAAGCTCGCGGCTCCGATCGAGATCACGTTTCGCGCGTCCGCGGGCAAACCGATGCTGGCCGAATCGGTCCAGAAATCGGCAAACACGATACGCCCCTTGACGCGATTCGCATCGTCGATCACTTCGACGAATAAGCGTGGCCGAAGGTCCCAGTCCTTTTCCAGGTCCGGCAGCGTCGGTTGTCCCAGCGGCCGAATACCCGTCGGCACAAGGTCCTTGACACGATGGAAGAGCGGCGTCTTGCGTTCCGGATGTGTAATGAACATCCACCGGGAATCTACTTGTTTCTCCACTCGAACCGCGTATCGGCCCCCTTTCGGGAGCGGCATTTCCAGTACGGCTTCATACACCGAACTGGTCGGCAGATGTTCGATCCGCTGTGGGCCGCCGAACGCGCGGTAGATGCGCGATTTCGGCGGCTGATCGAACGGCGAGCCCGGCTCTAGCTTGTTCGGCAATCCACCGGTTCGGCCCACGAGATCGAAGACATCGGCCGGTACCGTCTTGGCTTCTGGATCGCGCTGGCGCAAGAGCATTAGCCTCATTTCCGCCAAGGGCACGCGATAGGGATCGTCATCGCCCAACTGAAAGTAGTCCGGATCATGCGGCTCGCGCCATTGCAGCGTCAATCGCAATCGCACCTTGTCGGGCAGATCAAGGCTCGGCTTGCCGTTGTAGGGCTGCCAGTTGAGAAAGTTGATTTCGTTGGACCATCGGCCCTGGGGTATCGGTACATCATCGGCAGAGAAACGGATGGCAGGATCGCCGGCCGTCTGCCGCAAGCGGCCGATCCAGGTTTGTCCGCGTGTATTGCCGGCGGCTTGAAACCAGAGCGGTCCGTTTGGGTCATTGAGCAGTTTGGAGAACGGACTGTTGCCGCCGAGCGCGTAGCCGCTGTGCCACGATAGCGCGTTGACCAGGATGCCGATGCCTTCGAGACTATTGACGGCTTTGAGTTGATCGCTCAGGCGTTTCTGTTTCTTCAGGTGATCCGATTCGAGCTTGTCGTGAATGTCCATGCGCTGCCGATGCCATTCACGATCGCTGTAGAGCCAGGTGTAGAACGGGCCCAAGAAGCCCCGATAATCCTTTTGCTCCGTTTCGTCTTTGAAGTCGTTGAGAATGATGCGGCGTTCTTCGAGCAATTCAGCCCGGCGATTGCGTAACTCGCCGGTGCGAGCCAGAACTTCGCCATCACGTTTGTCGAGCGTCGCCGAAAAGCGGCCTGCCTGCGAAACATAGCGGACAATCTCGGCCAGATGCGCCGGATCCACGGTGTCGATGCGAATGAGCACGATCTCCGCATCGGGGGCCGCAATCGCCGTCGCCCGAGCGCAAAGCGTACCGTGGCCATACTCCACGCCGTCTTGTGGATAACCATTGGGCTCGATCTTGGGATTGGCCTCCGTGGTCAGATCGACGAGCCGAGTCTTTGCTGGCAGGAGTTTTTTCTCGATCAGCTTGTCCCAGCCGCGAAAGTCGCGATCAATGATGCCGACCTTGACTCCCTGGCCGCGATAGCCGCGGGCGTGCAACTCCTTGAGCTTCGTCTGTTCCACGGCCTTGGCGTTGTCCCCCTTGATCACGATGGACGGATCGACGTTGACATGCGTCATGTGCGGAAAGCGAATCACGTCGATGACGGGCGATGCCGCCAACCGCTTGACCTGATCGACGCGCACGATGCCGGTGACGAATTGACCGAGTTGGCTTTCCACGAAAAACCCGGGCGCGGTCTCGCGCAACAGTTCTTTCCACCCACTCTCGTCGCCTTGCATTCGCCCGACAAAGCCGATCTGCACGCGAACTTGCTGCGAGCCGAGGTCTTTCTCTTTGACAAATCCCCACAATTCCGGACTGATCTTGTCGAGGTAAAGCTCGCCTCGCGGCGCCGGGTCGCCGAATTCGGAGATGCCGTCGGAATCGGGCAACACCTCGATGACCTGGACGACGTTGACCTCACTGAATGGCTTGGGCAGCTCATTGCGCGACATGATCGGGCCAAGCCAGCCCGCGGGGTGGTTGCGAAGGTCGCGTCCAAGGACATCCAGCTTCCCGCGAGCGATCGAACCGACGATGCGCGTGTGCGGACGTTTCGAGTAGCCGCGATGGTCGTACCCGATCGCTTCGCGGAAGCCGAGCTCGCGCAACAGAACTCGAGTCTGATCCGCCAATTCGCGCTGCCCGGCCGGGGGGAGATTGCCTACCAATTCGAGCCGGACGAGCACCTGCGCATCCACTTCACCCGGCAAATCGAAACCGTCCGGAACGAGCATCAGCGATTGCACGACCGGAGATTCCAGCGCCTTCAGCGCGTGCTTTGACGGAATCGTGCCTCGCCTGTAGTTCTTGCTTCGATCCTCCCGATCGGTATTGGGCCGCTTCTGCAGCGGCGGGTCGAACTCGAAATCGAGCGACTGCAGATGCCGCTCCAACGCGTCATACGCGGCGACATGCAGATCGCGCGGCGCCGGGATGTGATAGCGCACCGTGGCCTTGTATTTCGCAGGCGGCGCCGGATTGGGCGGCAACTGCCCCAACGCCGGGATCGCCCAGGTCATGCCGCCTAAAATCAACACAATGCGCGCGCAGTGGATCATGTATCCAGTATGACACAAGGTGAGCCGATGGAAAACACTTTTTCCATGCGCAACTGAAAATGTCGCGAGCCGATTATTCCGGCCGCGCGGCATGATCGGCAAGGTCGCCGGTTTCGCGATACAGATGATCCCCTTTGCTCCCAGCAGGTCACAACGTCGACCGTCGGGTTGCCAGCGGATCGACTCGATTTTGCCGATTTTCTTCATTGTGTCATGTGCCGCGGAATGATACCATCTTGTGTAGGATTACGTGGAGAGTCCGCGTGAAGGGGGGCAGACATGTTCACGATTGGCGACAGTACGGTTCGCAATTGCGGCGGGATCACGCGGCGAGAGATGCTGCGCATCGGCGGGTTGAGTCTCGCCGGCTTGACGCTGGCCGACCTCTTTCGATCGGCTCACGCATCGCCGGACCGCGAACGGCGCGAGGCGGCGTGCATCTTTCTTTGGCTCGACGGCGGGCCGAGCCATCTCGAGACATTCGACCCGAAGCCGGAAACGCCTGACACGATTCGCGGACCGTACGGCGCCATTCCGACCAACGTGCCGGGCATTCAGATCGGCGAGTTGTTGCCTCGACTTTCGCAGCACATGGATAAGTGCGTGCTCGTGCGCTCGATGAACCATGGCATTGACTCGCATTCACCCGTGCCGATGCTCACGGGCTTCGCAGGCGAAACGACATCCTACGGCGCGGTCATCTCGCGTATTCAGGGTTATCGAGGCAACATGCCGCCGTATGTGCACGTCGGCTCGCGTCTGGGCGTGGGAGGCGGCCGGCTGGGCGCGCCGTACTTCCCCGTCGAGATCGCGGATCCGACCGGCAACCGCGTGCAGCTGCCACAGTTCGCACTCTCCGCCGACATTCGTGCCGATCGCTTCACGCAACGCCGCGAACTCTTGGCTGCCATCGATCGCTTTCGCCAATCGGCCCATGGCAACCAGGCGATCGAGCGGATGGATCAATCGTATCAACGCGCCGTCGACATCCTGACGTCGACGCAGGTGCGCGACGCCTTCGACTTGTCGCGCGAACCGGCCGCGCTGCGCGAACGTTACGGCGCCAATCTATTCGGCCAGTCCTGCTTGCTGGCACGCCGACTCGTGCAAGCGGGGAGCCGATTCATTCAAGTGAAATGGTACGACGGCCCAGCCTGGGACGCCTGGGACGTTCACGGCGCCGACCTGGGCGGCATGGTGCGTATGGAGCAACACCTCTGCCCGCGGCTCGATCAGGGTTTGTCCGCCCTGCTCTCCGATCTACACGATCGCCGCATGCTGCGTTCAACGCTCATCGTGGTGGGCGGCGAGTTTGGACGCACGCCGAGGCTCAATCGCTCCGGTGCCCGCGACCACTTCCCGTATTGCTTCAGCTACTTACTTGCCGGTGGCGGACTCGAAGGCGGCCGCATCGTCGGTTCCAGCGACCGCACCGGCTCGCGTCCCGCCAACGTACCCGTCAGCCCAGCCCAATTCGCCGCCACGCTCTACCGACTCGTCGGCATCGACACGACGGACGCCCGCATGCGCCCGTTCCTTCGCGAGGCCCTGCCGGTGCAGGAGATCGTGGGGTAGGTGGTTCATTCATGAACGAAAGGAATTGTCATGACAGTCCAGCCTCGATACTCGATCGATGAAATCGCCGAACGCGGCACAGCGCTGTATGAAATGACGATTCGGCCTTTGGTCGAAGCAGGCAATACGGGCCGCTTCCTGGCAATCGACGTTGAGTCAGGTGAATACGCGGTTGCCGACCAACGATACGATGCGTGCAAGGTGTTGCTTGACAAAAAATCGGATGCCCAAATCTGGACAATTCGTATCGGGCACGTCGCGGCAGCACGATTCGGGTTTTGCGATACGCGGGAAAAGCAATGATCACCGGGATCGTTACGCCCAGTCTCGCTGCAGTCGTACGGCTACACATTGAAGATGCCAATGGCCAGACTCAGGCAATCGACGTCAAAATCGACACGGGGTTCTCCGATTTCATCTGTTTGCCGCTGGCGACCGTTGCCGCACTGGGACTGGTGTTGACGACGCATGAAATTGTGGAGATCGCTGACGGTAGTTTTGTCCGCGTGCCTGTGTTCTCAGGAGTCGTCATCTGGGACGGCAAGCCGCGCAGAATCGATGTCCACGCGCTTGGCAAACAGAATCTCATCGGCATGGCCATGCTTGCCGGGCATGACCTGGCAATCCGCGTGCAAGACGGCGGCGCTGTTTCCATCCACCGTGTTCCCTGACAGCAGGATCATTTCATGACGCGATTCCTCTTCGCGATGTCGATGGCCATCCTTCCAGTCATCGCGCTCGCCCAGCAGCCGACCGCCGATGCGCCCAAGCGATTGCTTGTTGCGTTCTCCTCCTACCGCGATCGGCCCAAGCATGCGCAAGTCTACTTCTATGAGCACGACGGCGTCTCCAAGGGCAAGATCGTCGGCTCAATCGACACCGTCCCGAATCGCCAGGACTACCATCCGATCCTCTCGCGGAACGGCAAGATTTGCGTCTTCGCCTCGGAACTAGAGAATCAAACGAGCAAGATCTTTGTTTACGACCTGACCCAGAAAAAACTCATCACGCCGGCAAAACTCAACGACTCGACCGGTGCGCTATTGCATCCGACGATCAACGCCGATGCCAGTTTGATTGCGTTTGCAGCATGGGATCGCAAGGGGGCCGGCCAGCGCTGGGCGGTTCAGCATTACGACCTGGCTGGTCAGAAGATCGTGGACACGCTGAACCTCAACATGCCGAAAGCCGACGAACGCATGCCGGCCATGAGCGCGGATGGGCACTGGCTGGCGTTCGTCTCGAACCGCAAGGGAGGCGTCGGCGGCGCGGACATATGGCTCTACGATCGCAAGGGACCAAAGGCGCTGGCGATACCGGAGATCAATTCGCCGTTTGCCGACCTCTCGCCTTCGCTGTCCGCGGACGGCAACCTGGTCGCCTTCGCGTCCGATCGACCAAGCGGAATGGGTGGTCGCGACATTTACCTTTTCGATCGCAGCAAGAAGATGTTTCTGCCGTTGCCCGGCGTCAATTCCGTGGCCAACGAACAAACGCCGTCGTTGAGTCCGGATGGTCGTTATCTGGCATTCGTGTCCGAGAGAATCGAGGGCGAAGGAGAGCGCGACATCTTTTTGTACGATCGCATCGCGCAAAAGCTGCTGCCAACGCCGGGCTTAAATTCCAAGCGAGAGGATTTCGATCCATGCGTGATCGTCCTGGACTGAGCAAACTTCTCCGAGCGCGATAGCTGCGGACGAGTTCATTCCCACGCGCCGAAGCGTTCGCGGAACGTCGGCGTCTGTACAACGTCAACGATCATGCGCGACAGCCGGAACTGGTGTTTTGCCGCGTTTTCGGGCACATCCTTCAGTTCAGCACGGGCACGATCATCTAGGAGCCGGCCGAGGGCAAATCGCTGTATCCTTTCAGCCAGCGCTCGCGCGAACTTGCTCGAGTGATTCTTCAACAAATAGGCCTTCAAGTCCCCGAGGCCGTTCAGGACAACGCCATCCGCGATATCGCCAAGCGGGACGGCTTTTTCATAGCCGATCGAATCGCGCCAGGCGCCGTGCCGATCAAGATGGTCCATGGCGATTCCCATGCCGTCTAACTTACGGTGACACTCGGCACAAGCGGGGTTGGTGCGGTGCGCCGCAATTCGCCGGCGGCGATCCAACATCCCGCCCGAACCGGAAAGCTGATCGAATGCCTCCAGCAAGCCGGCCGGCGGTCGAATCGGCGCCTCTCCCAAAAGGCTCTCGGCAATCCACTTGCCGCGCCGCACGACACTATCATCCAGGTTAGCCGAGACGATCGTCAATACACTCGCCTGCCCCAGCAATCCTCCGCGCGTTTCGCGATCCACGGAGATCCGTTGCATCTTGTTCCCTTTGACACCGGCAATCCCATAATGGCCGGCGAGGACTTCATCCACATACGTAAAATCGCCGTCGATGAACTCGAGTACCGACCGATCCTCCCGAACCATCGCCGCGAAGAATTCTTCGGTTTCCCGCCGCATGGCACGCTTGAGCTGCGCATTCATCTCCGCCGCGACTTCTTCAAGTTTGCTCAACGAGAGCCAGTGCTCTGCAAAACCGACGGCAAATGCTCGCGAACGAGGATCACGCAGGAGCCGAAGCGTCTGCTCTTCGAGATTCTCCATGAGATCTCCGGTCGCGGCTAACGTCATGAACTCATCGTCAGGTCCCGTTCGCCATAAAAAGAACGAGAGCCGGGCGGCAAGTTCGAATGGATTGGACGTTTTTGGCGCCTTGGACTCGACCCGGAACAAGAAACTCGGCGACGTCAACACTTCAGTCATGGCGGCTTTGAGCCCGTCATGATAGCTGGCTCCGCCACTCTCGGCTTGCTCAAATACTCCGGTCAGGCGATCGACTTCCTCCACATCAGCTATCTTGCGATAGGCGCGCCGGACGAAATTCGTCAGGACGAGGCGCGCTTGCTCGGATGATCCGCGACTACAATCACGCGAGAAGAGCGATACGCGCTCGGAGGAGATGGCCTCCCTACCGTCGCCTTCTTCATCGTTGACTGCGTCTTGCGTTTCCCCTTCAAGCTCCGCGGCAATGGCGTCGTCAATCGCTTGTTCCGCGGTCCCTCGATAGGCTGCAGCGAGACTCGCCGGCAACTCCGGCACCGTTTCGCACGGGGACCACCGAGCCTCGTCTTCGGGAAACTTCGCCTTGAACCGAGCCTTGACTCCTAACAGATCGCGGATGACGTTCGCGTATTCGATCCGCTGCAGCCGACGCGCCAACATGGGGCCGGTCGCCGGCTTTTTCTGAAGAACCTCTTGCTCAATCCACGCAATGATGTGCTCGCGTTCGATCGCCGTCGGCTGTGGAAAACGTCGAGGTGGCATTTTGTGATTGCGAATGCGATCTACGACCTCGAGCCACTCGCTGCGGTGACGCCGCATGGTATCCAGATCAAGCGCGTTCTCATCCAAGTCCATTCCCGATCGCCCGCTTTGATGGCAACTCCCGCAGTACATCCCCAACGCCGCGCGCGCCTTCGTTTCCAGCGGCATGTTGGGATCGTCAACGAATGCGACAGTCGGCGCCTTTACTGGCTGCATCCATACAAAAGTATGAGCAACGACACCGGCCACTCCAACGAAGAACAAGCACAGATAAGGGAACTCAAGGAGATTTCGAAATCGTCGCATCGTTTGATCCTTTGCTTGATGCATCATGGGTGTGCGCAGCACCAGCATGATGGAACAAAGTTTAGCGTGCGACGCGTGAGTACCCCATGAGGGGGTGATGAGATTTGTGTAATGAGGAAATGAGCCAAATTCCTAATGAACCGTGCGTGACATGATTACGTTTTCGTCACGTTTTCGCGAAGTGTTATTAATCTTCGATGTCCTTCTCAATCAAGGATTTTGAACGATGAGCGCGCGACGCATCCTTCTTACCGGCGCCACAGGCAAGGTGGGCCGCCGCTTCCTTGATCGCCTTTGGGCCGATTCTCGCATCTGCGCCGACGCCGTCCGCGCGCTCTGCCACACCCGCACGCTAGTGCCAAACCCACGCCTCGAAATTGCCCGCGGCACCATCGCAGATCGTGAAACGGTGCGCCAATCGATGGTCGGCGTCACTCATGTCATTCACCTCGCCACCTGCAAGGAGAATCCCGAGGACATCATGGATGTTGCCGTCAAAGGGCTGTTTTGGCTGCTCGAAGAATGCCGTTCGAGTAGTACGTTTCGCCAATTCATCCTCATCGGCGGCGACGCCGGCATGGGACATTTTTTTTACCCGCATCCCATTCCCGTCACCGAAACGCAATCGCATTCCGCGTACCCTGGCTGCTACGCTCTCTCCAAAGTGCTCGAAGAAGTCATGGTGGAGCAGTACGCAATCCAATACACCCTGAACGTCTGCTGCCTGCGTGCCCCCTGGATCATGGAAAAGGATGACTTCAAGTACCAACTTTCGTTTGGCGAGGACGTCTTCGGCGGACCGCGCTGGCGCGACCTTGTCGGGCCTGCCCGGGCTGACGAATTCGTCAAGACCAACACCGTCCCCGTCATGCTCGATCCCGACGGCGAACCGGTATTGCGCAACTTCGTCCACGTCGACGACCTCATCGAAGCCATCCTCTTGGCTCTCGATCATCCAAGGGCGAGCCAGCAGACCTTCAACATTTGCATGGACGAGCCCGTCAACTATCGCACCCTCGCCGAGCATCTCAAGGCGACGCGCGGCCTGCCGTCTGTCGAGATCCGCACCCCGTTCCGCTCGACCTGGCTTGACAACACGAAAGCGAAGTTCCTGCTCGGCTGGCGTCCGAAATACGATCTGAAGCGCATGACCGATGAAGCGTTCGATTATCAGCGCGGCGCCGACGACCCACGCAGAGTCTGGTATCCGGGCTGAACGACGCCGGCACGAGCCATAGACGTCCGATTGCCAGAGCCGCGAGCCATTCGGATCCCACTTCAGGAAAGCGAGTGACGGCTGAGATTATCCGGCGCCAAACGGTCGCGGCGCAGGTGAAGCCTCACCCAAACGCTGACGTTCCACCGCAAACACCGAAAAAAGAGAGCTCTCAAATGGCGGCACAAAAGAAATGCTAACCGGCCCGCGTGTGCGAACCTCCGTGTGCCCGCAGGTGTCCCATCGCCCAGGGACGCTTGCGCCAGGTGCACACGGCACGTTGCCAGCATGATGCAAAGGCGAAGCGGCGTCCCTGTGGACAATACTCATGGCCGCACGCCGATTTTCTTGCAAGCCGCCAAGCGATCTCTGCACACAGCTGTCTGCCGAGGACGGGGTCGATCCTCGCTACGCATCGCGCGACGCGCCGATCAGGGTCGCCAACCGCAAAGCGCTGCAACTCTGCCGTCAGGTAGAGCGAACGCTGAGCGTTTGTCTCGAAGGCAGGGTCCTGCGCGATCTGACTGTTCATTCCGTTGCCCCGGCGCCGGATACGCGCCGGCTCCTGGTCCGATTCCTTTACCACGGCACCGAACCCATCGCCACGGCGCTCGCTGCGCTCACCGGGTTCTATCCACGACTCCGTGCTGAAATCGCCAGGGCCATCCATCGCCGCAAAACACCAGAACTCGTCTTCGAGATCGTTGCGGGCTCGTAGGTACGCCCCTACCCAAAGCACTCCCGATACAAAAAACCATGTGCGAGACCTTGGCCAAGGGCTAGACTCGATAGTAAAATATGGTGGCAGTGCTTTGTCAAAGCTAAAAAGACGAGTTGGCAATTCCGTAGGACGGCTCTCCTGAGCCGGCCCTGTTGTGCTGGACGGCTCGCCAGAGCCGTCCTACAACCCGGCGTTCTAGCTGTGGCAGAGCAGTAGCTTGAGCGCACATGATGTCGTCACGCCGAGATCACCTCAATCTCAGGGCTGACGGCATCGGGACGACCGTCGTCGTCGGACGCTCGAGAGCAAGGAATCCGCAATTGCCGGAGTGGCGGAATTGGCAGACGCGCCAGGTTGAGGGCCTGGTTCCTGTAATGGGAGTGCAGGTTCAAGTCCTGTCTCCGGCATTCAAGTGGCTCAAGGACTTACGTCGAACAGGCGTAAGTCCTTTTGCATTTCAAACCCCTCTTTTAGACCCATTTGGGGACAAATTGGGGACAACCAGGATGATGCGTTGCCTTTGCATCGCTTAACCCGGCGATCCGCCGGATTTACCATGCATCCGAAAGGCAACGATGGCATCGCTTAAGCTCCGGTCTGACCGGTTTCGCATTGTCTTTCGCATCGGCGGCAAGAAGCTCCACGCTTCCCTCAAGACCACCGACCGCAAAGAGGCAGAAGGTTGCTTGGCCCGCCTTGAAGAGAACCTCCGCCTTGTCGAGCGTGGGCGACTCATCCCGCCCGCGGACGCCGACATTCCGACATTCCTTCTCTCCGACGGAAAGATCGCCGAACGGTTTCACCTGCCAGTGCAAGAACAAGCGCTCACCCTGGAAGCGGGAGTGTGGAAGGTACGCCGAGCCACGACTGCGGCGCTCACGACAAGGCCCACCGCCACGGCCCCGGCTGCGGCCACGAAGCAGTACCGCTCGGCGACCACGTCGATTACCTGGTCGCCGGCCACTTGCATCACCCACACGGCGACCACTGCGACGATCACGGCAAGGTCCAAACGGTTTGAGCGGTCGCCGTCCGCGGCACGTCAGTCGTTGGTCTCCGCGCCGCCGAGCGCGACGAGGGCGGCTGGGGTGCCGCCGACGTTGAACGTGGTGACGACTTCGAGCGTCTTGAGAGACAGCACCGAGATGGTGCCGTCGCCGGGGTTGGTGAAGATCCCGAACTGCCTCTCGGCGTCGAATGCCATGTCGTGATGGCCGAAGTGACCCTCCACGGCGCTCTTGCCGACCTTCAGAGTCTTGACCACCTTGGCGTCGGAGCAGTCGCCGTCGCAGTTGGGGTCTAGTGCGATGATCTCCAGGGCGTCCTCGACATCGACGCCCTTGGCGTGGTCGTGAAAGATGAACGCATACGCCTTGCCCTCGGACGTGACGGCGACGCGCGGCGTGACCGCCCGGGTTCCTTTCTTCACGCCCAGCGCCAAGGAGATCGGCTTCGGCTCGGCCTTCTTCGCGTCGAGCAGGACGAGGGCGCTGGTCGCCTCCTTGCCGGTGACGAACAGAACGTGGTGGCTGTGGTTGACGAACGCCCCGGTGCGGCGCGCCTTTTCACCGTCCTTGCCGAGGGAGATGTAGTTGACCTTCACGTCGTCTGCCTTGAGCCTCAGGGCGGTGTCGACCTCGACATAGCAGATCCCGTCCGACGGCGCGAAGAACACTCTGCCCGAATTGGCGATGGCTCCGTGGATGCTGCCAGTTGGCAGGTTGAAGGAGTACTTCGGTTCGCTCTTCTCCGAAGTCGTTACCGGCGTGACATCGACGCGGCCCTTGTTCGGCCCTCCCCCGTCGATCCAGGCCGAGTAGCCGACTTTGTCGTCCACGACGGCCAGCGTAATGTGGTTACCGCCGCCGACGAGGAAGCGCGGTTTGCCCTTGCTCCCGTCCTCGTACTCCTTGGGGTCGATGCGCGTGTAGCCGTTGAGCTTGTCGTTGGCCAGGAAGAAGCGCCCGTCGTAGCGATAGAGGTGCGCCGGGTTGCCCTGACTCTTGTCCAGGCGGCTGTCGATCACCTCGGGCTTCTTCTTGAACGTCCAGTGGCCGTGGTCGCCGTGGTCGATGTAGCCGACGCCGGAGCGGACCAGCACCCAGCCGCTCTCAGCCTTGCCGTCCTCGTCGTCACGCACGCCGACGCACACCAGCCCGCCGCTATCGGCCATCTGGACGAGCTTCTGCTTCGCCGGGTTGAGTTTCTTGAGCCCTTCGACGGCGGCCAGTTCGCCCAGCGTGAACTCGTCCTTCTCGCTGACTTTCAGGTCGGCCCACCGGAGCGAACACGTGTCCAGATCCTGGACGAACAGCCGCGCGAACGGGCGAACCGACATCGCCTTCCTCGGCTTCTCGCCGGAGGTCTTGTCTTCGCGAGTGGCCACCGCGCCCGAGCGGTTGCAGGCGGTCGCGCCGGTCAGGGCGACCCCGACCAGCGCCAGCAGCGAAAGTCGACATGCCAGTCTCATTGAGTATCTCCCCGGTGTCACTTCTTGGCCTTGGGTTTTTGGACGCAGATGAGTTCGGTGCCGGTGCGGACGACGAACGTGCCGTCCACCACCGCCACGCCGTAGACGACATCGCCGACCGCCGAATAGCGGATCGCTTCGAGTTCTTCCTTCGGGAGCGGCGGACCACCGCCCGGCCCCTTGCCCTCGGGCGGCTTCGGCAGGGTCGCGGCGGCCTTCTCCTTCGCTTCGTCGCGGCGCTTGGCGAAGTCGGCGGCGGACCAGAAGCGGTTGGACGCCACCTTGTCGAAGTCCGGACCGGCTTTCAAAACGGTGGTCACGCCGTCCTTGCCGAAGAAGTAGACATGATCGCCGGCCCCGACCGGAGTGGCCCAGCACTGGTTGTCGAGCCGTTCGGCGTACTTCTCCTCGCCGGTCTTGAGATCGACGCAGTGGACGATGCCGGTCTTGGTGACGAAGTAGGCGTGGCCCTTGAGGACGAGCGGGCTGGCGTGGTGCGCGATCGCCTTCTTCCCGTCCCACACTCGCTCGAACGAGGTCTCCTCGCCCTTCACGACCAGCCGCAGACAGCCGTTCGACTTCGCGGACGCGGCGAGGTCCGGCTTCATCCGGTTCTCGCCGGCCCCGAGAACGATCACGTCACCCAGCACGACCGGGGATGGAATGTTGTTACCTACCAGCCCTTCGAGCGTGGCGAGTTCTTTTCCAGTGGCCGCGTCGTAGGCGGTCAGCGAGCCGCTGCTGCTGACAAGGACGGTTGGCTTGTCGTTGAGGGTGCAGACGACGGGCGAAGTCCACGACGCGCGGCTCGCCCGGTCGGCCTTCCATATGTTCTTGCCGGTCGCCTTGTCGAGCGCCACGAGGTACGATGGGCCGAGGTCGTCAATCAGGATTACCACGGCCTTTTCGGTCTGGGCCGGAGAACTGCCGACGCCGTGATTGTTCTTGAACGCTCCGTAGTCCTTCGACAGCGAGCGATTCCATTTCACTTCGCCGGCGTGATCCAGGGCAATAACGTCGCCTGACTCGAAAAAGGCGTAGACCGCATCCTTGTCCACGACCGGTGTCGGCGCCGCCCGGCTCATCATCGGGTTGTTCTTCCCCTTCCGGCTGGCAGCGAACTCCTTCCTCCATGCCGCCTTGCCCGACTTCAGGTCCACGGCGACGACGAACAGTTTCTCCTTTTCCGCCCCGTCGATGGCGGTGACGAACACGCGGTCCTTCCACACGACCGGCGACGACTGACCGTACCCCGGCAGCGGGGTACGCCACGCCACGTTCTCGGTCGGCGACCACTTGAGCGGAAGGTTCTTGACGACAGTGCTACTGGTTCCGTCGCCCCGGAAGCCGGGCCAAGTTTCAGTCGCGGCGGGATCGGCTGCAAACAGGACGGACAAGAGCAAGACGCTCATGGTGATGGTTCTCCGTTTGGGGTTAGAAGTCGTTACCGTTGATGACCTCGCCGCCCGCACAAGTGGCGAGCGCACGCCAGGTGGTGATGCTGATGGAGTCGAGGACGAAGCGGACGCTGCCATCGCCGAAGCAGACGCACACTCCGCCGGAGAAGTTGCTCCGGGCGCTGAGAAAACCCAGGCCGTGGGCCGACGAGTCCGGCACCGTGGCGTTGGGCGGCAGGGCGGCGGTGAAGCCGTTGACGCTGGCGTTGCCCCAGATCCAGGAGCCGCCCCGGTTGCCGCGCCAGGAAGTCGCCGACAGATAGTCGTTGGGGCCGAGGGGTGGGCTGGCCCCGTATCCGGGGTTGGCCCCAGTCGGCCCGGTGTACAGCCCCCGGCCCGAGATGCTGGCGGTCTGTCGCCGCCTCTCTTCAGGGGTAAGGGAGGAGAACGGCTTCGTCAGGTTTTGGTTCAACCCGAGGAGGCACTGGGACATGAACATGGTGTTCGACGTGCCGTCGGAGATGTCGGCGAACCGCAGGCCGGGGCCGTAGAAGAACATGCCGTCCGTGGGGAACCGAGGGTCGTAACCGTTCGGGGACGACGAACCGGGGCCGGCCAGCCCCGTCCCGAGGTTCACGACGTAGTTCGTCCCGGCGTGGGTGCCGCCGCCAGAGTTTACAGTGAACAGCGGCTCCTGGCCGTCGCCGGGGCAGAGGAAAGTCTGGACCACCGTCCCTGCCGCCGAGGCCATCGCTGGGTTGAGCGCGAACGTCGGGCCGGGGAAGGTGCCGACGAAGAGCGGCTGCTTCGTGTCGAACCTCTTGCCGAGGTTCTCCTGCTCAATGTACGGCAGCAACTGCGCGTGGACGGAGTAGCCGAACGAGGTGGCATTGCTCACCCCGGCCGGGAGCATCCCGGGCAGCCTGCGGGTGGCGCTCTCGTAGGAATGCAGAGCAAGGCCCAACTGCTTGAGGTTGTTCTGGCTGCTCATCCGAGCGGCGGCGCTCCGAACTTTCTGGATGGCGGGAATGAGCAAGCCGATCAGGATGGCGATGATGGCGATGACGACCAATAATTCGATTAGCGTGAACGCCCGGCGGTGCCGGGCCTGCGGTCGCGGTGTCATGTCGAGACTCCTACAAGATGGCGGACTGCCAAGATGTCCCGTCTTGGTAAGACAAAGTAATACCTAATTGGGCAATGGTATTGTTTTGTAATACCTACTGCGAGCGGCGGCAAGTATAATACGAGGTATTACAAAAAAAATTCCGTGGCTCATCGCCTCGGGGTGCCGCTACGGACACAGTCCGCGACAAACGACAAGGCGACATGCGAGAGGTGACGCAGAGTGCAGCCGGCCTTGGAGGACATCAGACTCATGAGCACGAGGCTGGCCGTTCGGGCCACTGCGGCGGCGTCTTGCCGTCGACGCGCAAGTTGGCGGCATGGTTGATGACAATGCGCAGCTTCGGTAGTTTCAACGCAAGGGTTGCGACATCCGCCGCCAGGTCCGGCCCGACGTTCACATCCAGGGCCAGGGTAAGATCGATCATTTCCTTGAGTCGGTCGACAAGATTCCCTTTCAACCGCCTTCAGCTCGTTGTGCGAGATGCGGATTCCGCGGTACAGCGGATTCTTGGCGAAACGGCGCAGGTTTTTCTCGAAATCTACCGACGCGGGGTCGAGACGTCCGATGACTCCGACGATGAAGGGATCGGCAGCGGCCAAATCGAGCCACCATTGATTATCTTCAAGAATGGGACTCGCCTCGACGATGAGGAAGCCGACAACGCCATGCGGCGCCGCGAGCTTTTTCAAATCCGCGGGAAGGATGGGACGCTGGAGCTGCTTACCGTCCTTCGGCCGCGGCGGCGCCGTCGGCGTGAGGGGATCGAAGAAATGAACGTGAGTGTCGAGGATTGAAAGCCGCGGCTTTTCCTGTGCGACAGACTTTGTCGCCAGGATCAGGCCCAGTGTCGCAATCAGGATGGGATACACTTGCAGGACGGTTTCCTGCTTGATGTTGGCCGATCTTAAATCTCGCCGCGCGGTTTGGTGTCTTTTCGAGTCACCTCATAGTGACCGGTGTCGGCGCCGGCAATTTCTTTTAGGGAAGCCCTTCCGCCTCGCGGATCACGATACGCTGGCCGGGTCTGATTCCCTTCCTGATCACACGTGTTCTGGTCGCAGGGAAGACTGCCTCGACCAGGTATTCAGCTTCGGGTGCCTTTCCCAGGCCGAAATGAGCCTCCAGCGGCGAGCAGCGGCAGTAGCCGGAGCCGGACTGAATCTGGCGGAAGCCGACGAGTTCTTTCTTGTCGCCAGATACCTTGAACACCGATACTTGCGTCCCGATGCCATCCAGGTTGCTCTTCGATCCAACGGCCTTGACGCGGAGCCAGTTCCTGTCGTTGGTGTTGTTGCGATAGAGCACGGCATTGGTGTAAAAATTAACGAGCAGCAAATCTAGATCGCCGTCGTTATCGAAATCGGCGGCGGCGACGCACACGCAATTGGCCTCGTGACTCACGCCCCAGGCTTTGCCGACTTCTTGCCACGCCGCACCCTGCCCTCTCCCTGAGGGAGAGGGTTGGGTGAGGGAACGGGTCCAGAGAGGGTTTCCCCCTTTGTGAGTAGCGAACTTGTTGCCCGTGGGAATGGCGTCCACGCCGACGTAGATATCCACCAGGCCATCATGGTCGAAATCCTCCAGAACGGCATCGTGGGACAGGGCCTTGTGCTTCAGGGTTTCGACAGCCGCGATGGAGAACTTGCCGTTCCCCTCGTTCCGGTAGAGCAGGTTGGGCTCGACGGTGCTCCCTTTTTTGCGCAGTTGTTCCTCGGTGCTATTGACGCCGCCGAGCCAGGAATCCGTGGTCACGAAGAGGTCAAGCCGGCCTCGATTGAACACATCCGCGAACACGCAGGCGACGGCGGAGGCCTTGCGGTCCAGGCCCGCTTCCTTGGTAATATCCCGGAACTTTCCGCCTCCCAGGTTCTTGAATAAAGCGCTCGACTGGGAATACAGGCTAGTGACGAACAGGTCGTCCAGACCATCGCCGTCGATGTCGCCAAAAGTGCAGCCCAGGCTGGCGCGGTCCGGGAGGGCGACGCCGGCCGATTCCGTGATGTCGGTGAAGGTGCCGTCACGGTTGTTGCGGTACAGCACATTCGCACCATACGGGCAGGCGACGAACAGATCCAGCCAGCCGTCGCCATCGATATCGGACCAGGCGCAGCAGCGAGCCGGACGGTCGAGCAGAACGCCCGCTTCCTTACTAACGTCTTTGAATTTTCCCTTTCCCAACCCCTTGTACAGGCGGCTCTCCTTCCCTTTCGGGGTTGCCTTGCGGTTGCCTTTCTCAAACTCAACCGAGGTGATGTAGATGTCCAGAATCCCGTCACGATCAAAGTCGCCCACACAAACGCCTGTGCCCCAGCCCTGGAAGGTCTCCAGTCCGGAGTCCTTGGTAATGTCGGCAAAGCGAAGGTCGCCCAGATTGCGATATAGTGCCACATAAGGCGGGCCGAAACACACGAAGAGGATGTCAGGCAAACCATCGCCGTCGAAATCTTCGATGGCCACACCGTGTGGCATCTGCGTGCCATATTCTGGCCGGCCGGGACGGTGTTCGACATTGAGCTTCAGCCCCGATGTTGCCGTGACATCGGTAAATCGCGCGGCAGACGATTTCGTCGCTGGCGGTTGTCCGATCAGACCAGGAGATAGGATGACCAGGAGGGCGAATGCAAGCGCGTATTCCCGCATGGTTCTCCCTCATTTCTTGTCCAGGGCAATTTTCAAGGGATGACGGAACAGGTCTTCGTAGCGATTCAGTGTCGTCGGCTCACCTTTGCCGTCGTATTGGTGGAACAGGATCACGGATTGCGTGCGCCATTCGCAGCCCTTGGGCAACTGCGCCTGCGGCAGGCGGTGCAGTTTTCCTGCCAGCACTCGTCCCCAGTAGTTGTGCGCGGGGCCGTTGACGTGGATGAACGACATGGGCGGGTCCATTTTGACCTTGCCGACCGCCGTGTTGTGATACTGGGTATGAATCGTCGCCACGGCCTCGGCCGTCTCGTCGTGGTAGAAGGTGATCCAGGGGCAATCAGGTTCCAGTTCGATGATGCCGTTGGCCTCCACCTTGGCGCCATGCACGACGCTGCCGATCGGGATCAGCTTGCGCAGGTCCCAGCCTTTGATCTTGCCGCTTTTCTCTTTCCAGAGCGACTGATTGAAACCGAACTTGAAGCCGAACTCGTCATCGCGGAGAAATTCGACCTCGTAGTCCGCCAGCGTCTTCATCTCCGTATCGACCACAAGGTAAGGTTGCCGGGCATACATCGTGTAGGTGACGGAGCAAAAGACTTCCTTGTTGTGCGTGAAAGGCCCCCAGCGTTTCAACCGGAATCGCACCGGACCTAGTTCGACACTCGACTGCGGCGGCGGATCCCAGTAATGGGTGTATTCCCAGCCGCGGTCGAGTCCTTTCCTGGGCGGGTCGAAGAGCCGATTGCGATTGCGCAGGTCCGGCCCCCAGTGTACCTTGGAGTCGAGGTCGCCTCCCACGAAGGTCAGCAGTTTGCCGGTTCCCTTGAGAAACGCCAGCTTGCCGAGCTGGCCGGAGCGGGGATGAAAGTCGGCTCGCACCTGCTCGTTCTGCACCGTTAACCCGAACGGGCGCGGCGGCTCAATCTTCTCGAATCCCGTCACCGGTGCGGTGGTCAGATCGGTCTTGTACGAGGGCTTCTCGGCCTGGGGGTTGTCGTAGTAGATGCGAAAGGCCCGGGTTTCTTTGGGCTTGAGATCCGCCAGAAACGTGAGCCGGGCGATGACGCCTGACTTTTCCGGTGTCGCCGCGTGAAGCTGTGCGGGCACCTCGCGTTCCGTCACAAGGTCGACCACGCGGAGTTCTTTACTCAACCGCTCGCCGGTCGTGCCCTCGAACCGCAGTTCAAGTTCGACCGGCTCGGCTTGCCGAGGCAAGTTGCCCGGTTCTTGCACATGTATCGTCACCGATTTTTTCCATGGCGCCCAGCTGCCGAGCTTGGCTTGCCCAGGGCTCTCGGCGGCTAACGCGAGCAGAACGGAGATTGATGGCAACAAGAGAGAAGCGAATCGAATCATGGTTATTGCGTCCTTCCCCATGGGCCACGGGCCTATCGTGTCTTTAATAACCGATGAACCATTCGGATGTACTTCGGCGTCATGGCGCTTTCACCGTAGGTAGATGTTCCAAGCACGGGTGGAATCTCAATTACTCTTTTCTTGCAACAGTGGTCTCACGACGCCGGCCAGGGCATGACCGAGGAGAGAATGTTGGTCCACGTCCAGATGAACCCCATCGACGACACTCGATTGGGCCACGCCGGCGACATCGAAAAAAAAGGCGCCTTCAGGGCGCTCACCATCACCCCAGGCCAACGCGCGTGGACAGTAAGCCGTTCTCGGGCATTGGGAATAATACCCCAGCTCAGGGAATCCCCGTAGACCAGGCTCTGATGCCCAACCGTCCCTCACTCCGTCGCCCTTCGGCACGGTTATTTGTCTTTTCCGCCATGATGGCCATGGTGCGCGCGCATAAAGATGGGGTGTTCGCGGTTGCCCCGGGCCACCAGGTAGGCAACAAGGTCGAGCACTTCTTCGCGCGAGAGGCGATCGAGCAGCCCTTTGGGCATCAACGAAATCGGTGACTTCACGCGCTCGTCAACGTCGCCTTTCTTGATGATCAGCGGCTTTCCCTTGGCAAGCGGGTTGTCGAGTACCTGATACGAATCCGGCGTCTCTGCAACAATCAGGCCCGTAATGATGCGGCCGGAGGTAAGCGTGAATGTGTACGAGTGGTACTTCTCGTTGATTCGTTTGGATGGTTCAAGAATATCGACCAGGATATCGAGAGCGCCTAGCTTGGCATCCAGCTTGGCAAGATCCGGGGCGAATTCGACGCCTTCGCCATTGAGCTTGTGGCACGCAACGCAGTTGGCGACCTTGAACGCCGACTTGCCAACGTCAAATGATCGCTTGGCAAGCATCTTGACATCCGGCGTCAGTTCCTCAACAGTCCACTGATGGCCTTGCGTACTGACCTTGAGCAGCGGGTCCTTTATTGCCAAATTGGCCTTGGCGAGGTACGACTCCGGATTGGCCTGATAGGCGGCAAGATCCTCGACAACGTAAAGCGATGCATACATCCGCCGCCAGTGGCCTGGATAGGTGCAGACGATCGGATAGACGCCCGGCGTCTTGGGCACGTCGAAGGCCAACGCTTGCGACTCGCCTGGCTGCAACAGTTTGCTTCCCAGAAGAACGTGCGGCGATTTCGGAATGAAATGGCGTTTGGCGGCGTCGGCATCCTGAGACGTTGTTTCGGCCAACATGCCGATCTCTTCCAGCGTGCCAGGCTTGACGATCGCGAGATTGTGCGGCATGGCGTCGGTGTTCGAAAAGCGGAACTCGACCGGCCGACCGGCCTCGACCACGATCTTGTCGCGATCAAAAATCATTCGCTCGAAGACCGTGCCGATGGCGATGACGCGAACATCGGCGTTCTTGAGACGTAATTCGACCTCGGCAGCCTGCTGGGGAGGCAAGAGCTTGGCGAGCTTTCGCGCGAGGCTGAGCGCTTCCTGAGCAAAAGTTTGCGTCCGTTGCTTGGCGGGAAGGTCCGTGAATTGCGCCACGAGATTGTCGACCAGCGAGCGCACTTCTTCCTTGCGCCAGTGCTTCTCGGGAATATTCTTCAGGATGGCAATGGCCGCCTCGCTTTGCCGGCGTGCCTTGACCAGTGCAGCGAGGTCGCGCACGATGTCGGCCTCGTGATCGGGAATGCGCGGAAGGACGGCGACAGCCCGGGCGAGCGTGCTCTCGTTTTTCGAGGTGAGCAGTGTACTGACATGCGGATAGAGCGTAGCGCGGGCAGCAGGCGATTCAAGCACCTTGGCCGCGGCAAGCACATCCGCGAGGCGCGCGTCGTTGCCTGCGGCGAAGGAAAATACATCATCGGCGGACGCGTCGGCCGTCATCCAACCGACATAGCCCAGCCGGCGCGCCTCTGCGGTCTTGCCCTGTGCGCCCAGCTTTTTCCAGCGTGCCGAATGGGGACGCAAATCCTCGGCTGTTTTCATCGCAACAAAACGTGTGATGGCGTTGAGGCTGATGGTTTCGCCCTCCACGTCCAGCGCATCACTCAGGTCCGTTGCGAGGACCAGCGGCGATACTTTTTTCGCGTCTGCCAGCCCCTTGAGCGCGGTTTCGATGTGTTCGGACTTCGCCTCGGCGCGGGCGAGCACCGCCCGGAAAGACGCGGCATCCGCCCCGGGTTGAAGCAGCTTGTCGATGCTCAGATTCCGCAAAGCGTATTGGTGAGCGGCAGGCGATAGCTTGCCGGCCTTCTTTGCATTGGCGAGGTAGCTGTCAACGTTCAGCGATTTGGCGGCTTCCTTGAGGACGAACTCAAGGTGGGCGTCGGTGGGCAGGACGCCCGCGGCGAAAACCGCCTCGGCCGCGTCGGGGCCCTTATAGTACGTGGCCGCGATCAAGGCCTCGGCCCGTACGCGCGGATGCGGATCGCGAGCCAACTTGACCAGCAACGGGCCAACATCCTTGACCTTCCCATGCCAGTCGCGCAAGACACGCGTTGCCGCCGCTCGTACGTTTGGTTCGGGCGATTGCACAACACGCCGCAGCAAGTCCTCATTCACGACGTGCAGCATCGAATGTACCCACAGCGCTTCGAGCAGCGGTTGCGCGTGAGCCGGATTGGAGTGATCGAGCTTGCTCGCAAATTTCGCCGCGGCTGTGGTTGCTGTATATTCGGAGGGCTCCGCTCCTTTCACGGCCTGATACGGATGCCCGGCGTAACGGGTCAACTCGATCCTGGCGCGATAGCGGATGTCGTCGTCCGGCGAGGCGAGGTACTGCACGACCTCGTCCACCGGCTTGCCTTGCAGGTTCACCGGTTTGCGCAGCGGTTGGCCGTCCACCGTCACACGATAGACGCGGCCATGCCGATGGTCGCGATTGGGGTCGCGCAAGTTGTGCTGAAGATGGCCGATGAGTGGATTCTGCCAATCCGTGATGTACAGGGCTCCGTCGCCACCGATACAGACCGAGGTGGGTCGGAAGTTGGGATCCTTCGAAAACATGATGGGTTCGACGGGCGTGAAGAAGAATCCGGAGTCGCGGTCGACGAACTTGTTCTGCGCGACGCCCTGAAAGCCGATGCAGTTAGCGATGAGCAAGTTGCCTTGCAGTTCGGCGGGAAAATGGCTGCCGGCAATCAGCCCCGTGCCGGCGACGGGGCGAATCGTCTTGGCCAGCAGCGAGCGGGGCGTACCGCGCGGCGGAAAGGCCACGTGGCGGGCATCGCCGCCGGTGCCATCGTTGACGAACTGGTTGCCCCAGCGATCGATGACGTCGCCATGCGGATTCGGACCGATGGGGTAATGGAAGCTCGTTTGATACGTGAGGGGATCGAAGCGATAGACGCCGCTGCCCGAGTTACGGAACGGCTTTGATGACGGCGATTCGATGCCGTGGACCTGAAAGATGCCGCTCTGAAAGTAGAGAGCGCCATCGGTGCCGATGACGAACGAATTCGCGGTGTGGTGCGTGTCGGCGGAGTCGATGCCGCTGCAAATGCGAATCTGCACGTCGGCGACCCCATCCCCATCCGTGTCCTTGAGGAAGAGCAGGTCCGGCGCCGAGGCAACCAGCATGCCGCCTCCCCAGAATGCCAGCCCGGTCGGATTGTGAATCTTGTCCGCAAAAACGGTAAGCCGATCCGCGACGCCGTCGCCATCGTCATCGTGAAGAGCGACAATGGCATCCTTGAGTTCTTCGTTCGGGTGCCAGTGCGGGTAGGATGGCCAGACCGCGACATAGAGTTTCCCATCCGGCCCGACCGCCGACTGGACGGGGTTGATGAGCCGCGGGAATTTCTCCTCGGAGGCAAAGAGGTTGATCTTCATGCCTTTGTGAACCGTCATTTGCTTGATGGCTTCAGCGCCGCCAAGGAAGGGATGCGAGCCATCAAGCATCTTGCCCGGTTTATTGGTCTTGATCTTGAGCGGCGGCGGCGTGTTGGTGTCGTCGATTTTCAAATCGCCCCCCTGGGCGATGGCCCAAACGCGGCGGTCACGATTGGCCGTCTTGACATCCATGATTTCCAACTCGCGCTTGGAAATGGTAGCGTTGTTCTGGCCATCGTAGTTGCCGGTTTTGGAGCGCCCACCGAACACGTTGTAACCATCCGTCACCCGATAGCGATTGAACCAGTGGAAATTCTTGTCGAGGATGGCAGCACGGAGGCGCTCCAGATGGTCGGCATCGCGCTGGGGCGCCTTGCCGAAAATCGCCAGGTCGATGATCTCGGCCAGGTCGCGGTTCCCCTCGTCGGTCAGGTGGATGCCGTTGAGCGTGCGCGGTGTTTTTGCCTTCGCGTAGAGTTGTTGCGTGGGATGAAAGAGATCGACATAGGTCACCTTACGCGCCGCAGCCACTTCCGCGATTGCCTTCGTGTACAGCGCGAGCCGAGCGTTGTTTTCCTTGCCGTCGGGCAGGTGCAGCGAGTGGAGGTTTTCATGAGCGATCGGCGAAAACAGCACGACGCGCGGCGCCGATTTGCCGTTGTACTTCTGTTTCGCGGTGTGATCGAGGAACGCTTCCAGTTGCTTGCTGAATCCTTTGGGATCGCCATTGAATGACTCGTTGTAGCCAAAGAAGGCGAAGATCACATCCGCCTTCGAGTGAGTCAAATGAACGTCCGGGCTTCCGAAGGCCTGCTCGCGCGGACGATTGGCGACCTCATCGGCGGCGTAGCCGAGATTACGGATCACCAGTTCATGCTTCGGGAAGCGAAGCTGAATCAGCGTTTCCAGCCAGCCATCGTGCTGCATGCGATCGGCAAGCGTGTTGCCAATGATGCAGATGTGGTCGCCTTTCTTCAGTTCCAGAGGCACCGCGGACGTCGTCGCGGACTGTGAATTGGCATCGCCAAGAAAGAACTGACCCGACAACCAAACGATCGTCATGCAACAACCGACGACAAACGGCAGATAACGGTAGCGACGGTGCATAAGAATTTTCCTCTCAGGGAGTGATATCGTAGCAAAAAATCAGGTCGTTATCCCGCAAATAAAGGCGGCCGTTAGCAATGACAGGCGGCGTCCAGATTTTTCCATTCTTGCGGCGGATCTTCGTCAACTCCGGAATCGTGAACCGGCTCTTTTCGATCCACCCTTTGCGCGACGCTTCGACCAGCGCGACTTCCCCCTTGGACTCGCCGTAGCAATAGAGGTGGCCATCTGCGTAGGCAAAGCTTCCCTTGTCGAACCCGAACCGCTCATTCCACACCAGTTCCCCGGTCTTGAAATCCTGGCAGATCCAGCCAATGGGATCGGAGCAGCCAAAGAGAAGACCGTTCACGAGGGTTACGCCGCTGTGGTGGTTCTTCATGACCTTGTTGCGATAGACGACCTCGGTCTTGATGCCCTCGTCTTCTCGTTTGAGCTTCAGCAATCCGCAGCCGACGCCGTAGGCTGTCGTCACATAGATGGAGTCTTCATGACGGATCGGCGTTGCGACCATGATCCAGGCGGCGGGGATGCCGCTCTTCCAGAGGAGTCGGCCATCATCGGCAGCAACGCCGGCAACGCCCTTGCCGGTCAGATTCACGTACTGACGCAGACCGTCGATTTCCGTGACGATGACCGAGGAGGAAACGGCTTCGTCCGTCAGTTCCTTGCTGCGCCAGAAGAGCTTGCCCGTGCGCTTGTCGAAGGCTGCGAACGTTCCGCCCTTGTTGCCCGGACAACATACGACGAGATCCCCGTCAACGAGGGGTGATTCGCAATAACGGCCATCGTGAAGGATCTTGCCCTGAAGATCATTTTTCAGGTGAACGTGCCAGACGTGCTTGCCCGTGTGGCGGTTGAGGCAGTGGAGTTCGCCCAAGATGCTGACCGCGTAGAGATAATCTCCGTCCACGGTGGGTGTCGAGGTCGGGCCATCGCCCCAGTCGGTGAGCCGGCGCGGACCGGCCGAGGCGGTCCAGAGCGGTTTGCCCGTTTGTGTGTCGAGGGCGAAGACGACGTCGTCCTTGTCCTTCGAGCCCATGCAGTAGAAATGATTGCCGACAATCGACGGCGGGGAAAAACCCGCACCGGCGTCGCGGTAGGTCCAGAGGAGTTTCGGTCCTCCTTTGGGCCACGCCTTCAACAGGCCTGTCTCGCGCGACACCCCATCACGTTTCGGGCCACGATACTGCGGCCAATCGTCAGCCCAACTCTTCACGCCCAAACCGAGGAGCAATACCAATATCGCAGCATGTAGCCGAATCATCTGCGGTCTCCGGCACGCCGCACATCCAGGCAGATCAGGATTCCACTTTGAGAGCGGCAATAAATGCGGCCATTGGCGAGCACTGGGGCGATGCGATCGCTAAATCGATAGGCCAATTCGTCGCGAGTAAATAGCTTCTGGCTCCGAGCCATTTCCTGGTACTTCTCGGTCGAAGCGTCGATCAGGACAATCACTTCCCCGGTGAAGGTGAGGAATTTGCCGTCGATCATCGTGAACGCCCCGCCGGCGTCTCGCTGCTCCCACTTCTTTTTGCCGCTCGCGACATCGAAGCAATAAAGGGGTCCGATTCGGCTGGCCGTGTCGTTGTGCTGAATGCCGAAAACGTGGCCTTTCCACACGATGTAGTTGCAACTGTAGTTGTCCAGAAGCTTGTCACGCCAGACTTCCTTGGCCTGATCACCCTCGACTTCGAGACAAATCCCGAGGCCGTTCGAATTGTCCGGATGAACGCAGCAGAGGATGCGATTGCCGAGCACTGCGGGTTCCTGGGCGGTGATGCCGTGACGGCCTTGCTTGGTTTGAAGGTCCGCATCCTTGAAGGGGAACATCCACAGTGTTTTGCCGGTGGCAGGCTCCAATCCGAAGCAGGCGTTGCCCGTGTGGTAAACCAGGCACGGCTTACCATTGATGACGCAGGAGGTTGGGCACGCATAATAGCCGCCCCCCAGGTGATACGATTCGTGGTACATGCGCCAGATTTCTTCGCCGGTCTTCTTGTCGAAGGCGAGCAGAAGAGCATTGCTCGTTGGCTTGGCTGTTGACTCCTTGGGCGTCTTGTTCAACAAGATGCGTGCAGGGACGATGACCATCTCGCCGACGAGGAGCGGAGATGCCGCATAGCCATAGGTGACGGTTTGGGCGCCGAGGTCCTTGCCCATCAGTTTCTGCCAAACCACCTTGCCTGTTTCGCATTCGAGACAATAAAGGCCACCATGCTGGCCATAGACGTAGAGCACCTTGCCATCCACCGTCGGAGTTGACCGCGAACCGGGGTAGCTTTTGTCCTGAAATCCCGCATAGAAGAATTGCCAAAGCACCTTTCCGGTTGATTCATCGAGGCAGGTGATGGTTTCTTCCAGAACGTTTTTCTTACTCTCGGCCTTGGGAAGCATGCCAATGGTAAATACTCGACCGTTGGCAATGGCCACGCTCGAGTAGCCACGACCGACAGGTTGCTTCCAGAGCACCTTGAGTCCGTCCTTGGGCCATTGGGTCAGCCAACCCGTCTCGCGCGAGATGCCGTCGCGGTTCGGTCCGCGAAACTGGGGCCAATCGTCCGCTCGCGCCGTGAGCGAAAACAAACACAAGGCTGCAAGCGAAGCGAAGTGTCTCGAATCGAACATTTGACATTCCTGCAAGGGCATCAATGATTGAACCGAAATTCCGGGCTATTCACGAGTGCCCAGATCATCTGGTGCAATCCCGCTTCGGGTCGATCCTTGCGGCGTTCCAGATATTTGTCGAAAAGTTCAACCTCGGAATCGGTCGGCGGGCGCGACAGGACGATCCAAACCGATTCGGTGATCTGTGACTTGCGGTCTTTCTGCTTCACGAGGCTTGCCGCTCGCCCGACAAGCGACTTCTGAATGCCGGCGTCGTTGCTGAGGCGCATCGACTCCGACGCGGAAATGGGCGAATCGTCGCGCGGATAATCGATGAAGGCTTCCGCCCCTTTCCCAGCCGTCTCCAGAGCCGTGGCCACTTTCTCACGACTCGTGACGCTCTTGTCCGAGCCGAACAGCGTCGGATTGGCAACCAGGTGAAACGACGCGCCCCATTGCCCCGGCGTTAGCGGTCGAATCGCTGCTACCGCAAAATGATCGGGAGTCGGCGGCGATTTTCCATTCCATTGGCTAGTGCGTGCGTAGGCGTTGCTCGAAACCAGACCGACAATCAATCGCTTGATGTCGTACTTGTGCTCGATGAAATCGCGGGCCAACCAATCGAGCAATTCAGGATGGCTCGGAGCATTGTTGGCGTGCAACTGATCGACACGCATCACCAGCCCGTGACCGTAGAAGCGATACCAGAGGCGATTGACCAGCGCTTTCGCGAATCGGTCGCGGTTCTCGGTGCTCAGCCCAATCTCAGCCAGTTTTACGCGAGCGCGGAAGGTCGGCTGATCCGGTAGCTCCTTCGATTTCTCCTTCGCCAATTTCTCGATGAGTTTCGATTCTTCCTGGATCGCTTTCGTGAGATCTGCAACAGTGAGTGCATCCTTCGGACGCTCGATCTGCTTGCCGTCGAGGAACATCAGGCTGACCGGCTGCATCTTGCCGCTCTTCGCCTTGAATTCGCCCGGCTTGACGTATTTGCGATCGAGGAGATTGCCCTTGAAGTCATACGAGGCGGCGAAAAACTCGCGCATGCCGTAGAAGTAATGCTGTGTGATGGTTCCGATGTACGGATGACGATGGCACTGGGCGCAGCTTATGTTGAGGCCGAAGAAAACCGACGAAACGTCGCGAGCCAGTACGTCGCGGTCCCTGAGGCGTTTGAGAACGTATTGTTCGGGCTTGGCCGAATGGGCCTTCTCGCCGGCGCCGATCAGGTCGCGAAACATCCGGTCCCAGGGGCGATTCTCCTGGAACGCAGCCAGCAGATACGATCGAACACTGCCGCCATCGGGATTTTCATTGCGGAGAAAGACATCGAATTCGGTCGCATTGTGACGGAGATATTCGGGCGACGCGGTAAGGTCTTCAATCAGCTTTTGGCGTTTTTGCGGATCCTTCGAGTTGATGAAAGTCTGTGCTTCCATTGCGGTGGGGATGCGGCCGGCAAGATCGAGATAGAGCCGGCGAACAAGCGTGGCGCCGGCGGCGGCCGGCGCCGGCGCGATCTTTGCTTTCTTGAGTTTGGCATCGACATAGTGGTCGATGGCCTCGCCAATCGATCGGTTGGATGGCAGAAGCTCGTCAGCCCGCAAATCCACCGTCAGAACAAACCCGACGACGATGCCGATGAAAAGTGGGATTTTCATGAATGTGATCCTTGCAGGGAGGCGGGAATGTCGTGGAATGCCGCTTGGGGCTTAACGCCGGGCGCCCAGCCCCAAGCGGCACCATGTGACAGCTACTTGGACAACTGCCAACGGAGGGCTTTTGTACGACCGACCGCAACGAGGGCGTCGGCCGATGCATTCAGCGCGATGTCGAGGATTGGTCGACCAACGGGAAACTCCTGTACGATGGCCTTCTTGTCGAGATCGAACAGTACGACCTTTTTGCCATCCCCTGCGCCACAGCCGGCGAAAAGCCAGGGCTCTTTGGGATGGTACTGCACCGACTCGAAGAAGCCATTGATTTTCACAGGCAAATAATGTGTCTCTTTGTCGGCTTTCCAATCGAAGATATGCACGAGTGCCTTACTGCCGAGAATCGTGGAAGTGTCCCCCGCGATATTGCCGACAAGGGCGAGATGGGAACCATCCGGGGAAAACGCCAAAGCTCGACAACCACCATAGCTGTGGCCGTTGCCGTCGAATTGCATTAAGTGCGGGGCACGAACTTTCCCCACTTGCTTACCGCTTGCGACTTCCCAAACAATGGCCGTGCCCGTCTGGTCGCCGGAGGCCAGGTACTTCCCGTCCGCTGAAAAGCGGCAGCAGTAGAGTTTCGACACAAACGTCTGCGGTATCAGCTTGTCGTGGCCAACGAGATCATGCACCCGTTTACCCGACCCGGCATCCCACAAGCGGCACACCATGTCATCGCCGACGCTGGCGACAAGCTTGCCATCGGGAGACGAGGCCACCCCCCTAATCCATTTTTTATCGTGAGCGACGATTTCGCGGATTTTCTCTTTGGTCTCGGTGTTCCACCAAATGAGCTTGTGGTCCGATCCCGCGGATACCAACACCTTGCCGGCCAAGGCAAGGCCGCTCACGTAGCTCACGTGCGCGTCCCATGTATCGGGAGTTGATTTGGGATTGTCGAAATCGAGCAGCGAAATTTTGCCCTTCGAGCCTCCCGCGTATGCTTTGCCGGTCCCCGGAATCGGAACGACGCACAAGATGTCTCCGCTGACCTTGGCCTCTTGCGTTGCCTTGACGGTGAGAGGCCCCGGCGGCAGCGGAGGTGCGGGTTTCTTTTCTTTGCCCTGGGCGAAAGCAAATGTCCCGGTTGCAAGGCAGAGGATCAGTGTCCAAAGGGATCGAGTTATCACGCGAGCACCTCCGCGATCGGCTGCGTGCCATAATCGGTGAGCGGCACCGGTCGGCCGTCGGTGTTCAGGTTTTCCTTCTGATGATCGATGCCGACGGCACGCATGACGGTCGCGAAGAACTGCTGCAGCGAAACCGGGTTGTTGGCGATGTTCGTGCCATCGTTATTGGTGCTGCCGTAGACAACGCCGGGGCGAACGCCGCACCCCGAGAGTGTAACGCTCATGCGCGGGAAATGGTCGCGGCCGTTGTTGTCGTTGATGCTCGGCGTGCGTCCCATTTCGGAGAAGGTGGCCACGAGGGTATTCCGAAGCAGACCACGTTCCTGGAGATCCTCGAGCAAGACGCTCATGACGTGGTCGAGTTCGGGAACCATCTCTTGATGGAATTCGAAGTTCTGGCCATGGTGGTCCCACCAGCCGCGATTAACGCGGACATACGGGACACCGGCTTCAATGAGCCGCCGCGCCACGAGCATCTGTTGGCCGAACGGCGTCGAACCGTACCGGGCACGCATGGACGCCGACTCTTGTCCGATGTCGAACAGCCGGGCGCTCTCCATCAGGCCGCGGACTCGGCCATAAGCGCCGCCGTGGCTGAGCAGGACGCCATCGCGTTCGCGGCCGACACCGAAGCGGCTGCCAAGTTCCGCACGCAGAGCTTCACGTTCCCGATGATCTGCATCGCTGAGGCCGGGCGGAAGCGTGTTGGCGGGGGGCGCCAGCCGCAAGATTGGCTCGGAGAACATGAATGGCGGCATCACTGGCCTTGATCCATTGGGGGTAATATTGATCGGGTTCCAAGTCGCTCCGAGAAAGCCGGCATTCTCGAAGTAGTTGGCGCCGGGATAATTCGTGAACATCACGTGATGCGGAACTTGGCTATTCGGGCTGGCGAGTTCCTTCGCGATCATCGAGCCGAGGCTGGGATAGCGGACTGGGCCGGTTTTCGGTTTGCCTCCGAAAATCGTGGCGTCGTTGTGGTCGCTCACCGCCAGCTGCGAGCGAATGACGGCCGTATGGCGATGGAGGCAAGCCGCCATCCGCGGCATCAACTCCGAGATGCGGTAACCAGGAATGGAAGTTGGGATCGACTGGAACGGCCCACCGGTCGTCGTGCCGGGCTTGGGATCCCAGCTTTCGTACTGGCTCATGCCGCCGTTGAGGAAGATCATCAGCACGCGTTTCTGGTCGCGCTGGAGCTGCTGGCCAAGCGCCGGCTGGGCGAAGGCGTTCAGCCCATACGCCCCGCCGAGAAAGGCGCCGGCCGCACCCAAGAAGGCGCGGCGATCGACGAAATGCTCACTCGAGCCACAGGTCTTTTTGCGAAAGGTCATATTGCACCCCTTGAAGGACAGCGTTAATGTCGGACGGTCACTGCAACCGTCTATCGGAACAACTCGTGGATCGGCTCACCCGTCGTAATCGGGCGCGAACCCACTTGCGTCTCGCGCGGCACTCCGAGTGCCTGGTAGATCGTGGCGCCGAGGACTTGAGGCGGGACCGGATGGTCCTTCACGTAGGCGCCGATCCTATCGGACGCGCCATAGACGCTTCCGCCAATGCCGCCACCCGCAAGGACTGCGGAAAAGCAATTCGGCCAGTGGCTGCGTCCGGGAATGCCTCGACCATTATCGATCCTGGGGGTCCGTCCGAATTCGCCAACGACGACCACCAGGGTGTTCCTCAGCATCCCGCGCTCGCGGAGGTCATCCAGAAGGGCGGACAGCGCTTCATCGAGCCGGGGCAGTGCCCATCCCAGGCCGTAGGAGCCGGTGCCGAAGATATTCCCCTGGCCCATCCCGCCACCGTGCATGTCCCAGGTAAAACTGGCGGCCCCGCCCTGGGATCCCTCGCCCGGAGCAAAACCGCACCAGCCATTGACACTCACAAAGCCCACGCCGGACTCCACGAGTCGGCGAGCCATGAGCAGATATTGCCCCAAGGGATGGCGGCCATAGCGGTCGCGCACCCTGGCTGGTTCGTTCTGAAGGTCGAATGGTCGCCGGGCATCCGGACCGGTCGCCAGTTCCACGGCCCGCTCTCGCAGATTCTCCCACCCCGCCACGGCCTGCGAAGTGCTGCCCTGCTCGAGCTGACCAAGCAACCGTTCACGCCCAAGGGTCCTCTCGGGCGTCGCCCCAACCTCCGCTTCCAGTTCGGACAATCGGAAATTCGGCATCGCCGGGTGATTCGTGGAGTTACCGACGAAGAACGGAGCGTAGGGCCGACCCAGGAAACCACCCGTGGAAATGAACGGCGAGCAGAACACGGTCGTGTTGCCGTCGCAGCGATGCAGCCAAACATAAGGTGTCAGCACGCGTCGCGATGGACGCAACCTCGCCATCACCGACCCATAACACGGTGCGTCGTCCGGAGCTTTCGCTTGCCCCGTCAGACAGTTGTGCATCGCGTCCGGGTGGTTGCGGATCGACGCGGTGTGCGTCATGGAACGGATGATGCTATAGTGCTGGCTCAGGTTGGCCAACCGTGGCATCAATTCGTTGATGTGCACTCCAGGAACCGAGGTGGCAATCGGGTTGTAGGGGCCGCGGATTTCGACAGGCGCTTGCGGTTTCATGTCCCAGATGTCGACGTGCGAGGGACCGCCCCCCATCACAATGAAGATACAGGACTTCTCGGACCCGGACCCTTGCGTTCCCGTCTCTCGCGCAGGCAACGCACCAGGCACGCCCAGCCCGAGCATGCTGAGTCCGCCCGCTTGCAGAAGTTGCCGGCGAGTGAGCTTACCGCACAGCGAAGATCCTTCGGAACCAAGAGGCACGTGTAACATGAGATTCTCCCAGGTAGGGGTTGGAGGTAAAGATAGCTATTTCAGGTAGGACTTCCGCAGCGTTAGCTCCCGCGAAAAAACTGGTGTGCAGGTCAGGTCTCTGGCTGCTGAATCCGTTTCTTGTGGCTTTCGATGTGGGCGTGTAGCAGGTCCGACGCCCGGTCGACGCACCCGGCTTGAAGCGCGTCGAGAATCTCCTGATGGGCTGCGATACCACGCGACCATTCGGCTTTCTTGACGCTTTCGCGGAAACGCCGAAAGAACACCGTGAGCACATCGGCAAACGGAATCAAGGGCGTCAGCCCACTACTTTCGATCAGGCCGCGATGAAACTGAATGTCGAGTTCAACGAACCGGGCCAGGCTCCGGGCCTGGGCAAGTTCACGGTTGATAGCACTGAGCCGTTCGTGAATCGTTGCGTCCTCCTTCATCCGGCGTGCAACGTGTGGAAGAACACCGGTCTCGATCACGATGCGAGTGTCAATCAGAGCAAGTGGATCCGCTTCGAGAAGATCTGGATGGAGCCCCAGGTAGTTGGTCACCCGATCCATGTTGACCCGGCCAACCGTGAGGCCGCGTCCCGGCTTGGCTTCGATGATACCAAGAAAGCCCAGAGATTTGGTTGCCTCGCGGAGGCTGAGCCGGCTTACGCCAAAGCTGGCCGCAAGCTGTCCTTCGGTGGGAAGCCGGTCGCCAGGCTTGAGGCCCTCATCGACGATGTATTGCTTGAGGCGATCCGCCACGACGTCGCTGAGTCGAGTGCGTTCAATGGATTCGATCATGTTGGTCGAGAACTCGTTTAGGAGGGATCAGGGGTGGGATCTTCTATTGCTCGTATTAGATTATCAGACAATCCGATGTGGTCAAGCTCTAACCGCTCCATAAAAAATGGTGGGCCAATGGAAACTTCTCTCTTGCCCTGCCGGGCGCTCGTGCAGTGAAAGGCAACGGCAATCCATGCCGACAGTTCTCGTCACCGATCACACCTTCGATCCGCTCGACATCGAACAACGAGTGCTTGAACCCGTCGGTGTCGAGGTACTGGGACATCAGTGCAAGAGCGTCGAGGCACTCCTTCCGCTGGTGGGCGACGTCGATGCCGTGATCACGCAATTCAGCCCCTTGAAGGCCGAGGTCATTGCCGCCATGAAGAATGCCCGCGTGATTGTCCGTTACGGCATCGGCGTGGACAACGTCGATCTCGAAACCGCCCGGGCTCGCGGCATCCCTGTTTGCAATGTCCCCGACTACTGCATCGATGAAGTCGCGGATCACACGCTGGCGTTCATTTTGGCAGCCACGCGCCAGGTCGTGCCCAACACGTTGCAAATCCGCAATGGCAAGTGGGGGTTGGTTCCTTCGCTCGATCAAATGCAAACGCTGCGCGATCAAACCGTCGGCATCATCGGATTCGGACGCATCGGCCGCGAAGTGGCCGCGCGGCTCGTTCCGTTCAAATCGCGTCGTCTGGTCTACGACGCTTTCGTCCCGGCGGACACGATTCGAGCCGCCGGCTGTGAACCGGTCACGCTCGACGAGCTGTTGAAGCAGTCCGATATCGTGACGCTTCATTGCCCCTCGACACCGCAGACCAAGAAACTGCTGAACACCGACTCGCTCGCTCGGATGAAGCGTGGAGCGATTGTAGTTAATCTCGCTCGCGGCGATCTGATCGACACGGCCGCTCTCGTGGCGGCGCTGCAATCGGGACAGATCGCGGTGGCGGCGCTCGATGTCTGCGACCCCGAACCGATCCCCGCGGACAGCCCCCTGCGGTCTTTGCCCAATGTGATCGCCGCGTCGCACATCGCCTCGGCAAGCCCTAAAGCGGTGCGCACCCTGCGTGAAACCGCCGCCCGGATCGCAGCGATGGCTCTACGCGGTGAAGCGCTGCCCAATATCGTTAACGGGGTGCGGCCGTGACGGAAGCAGTCATGCTTGTCACCGGTGGCAGCGGGTTCATCGGAACCTGGGTGCTGCGCGAATTGCTCGCAGAGGGCAAACGGGTTGTGGCGCTCGACGTTCGCCCCGCGACAGAGCGTTGGAACCGCGTGCTTGGGTCTGGAACGACGGAGGTTGTCTTCTCGGACGTCTCGCTGATCGATCGCGATGGTCTAGTGGCACTGATGCGAAAGCATGCCGTTTCGCACGTCATTCACCTGGCGGCGCTGTTGACGCCGGACTGTCAGCAAGATCCGTTTCGCGGCTGTCAGGTGAATGTCCTGGGCAGCACCGCAGTGTTCGATGCCGCCCGCCTTGCAGGTTCGGTTGAGGCCATCGCGTTCGCCAGTTCCTACGCGGTGTACGGCAGCGCGGGGACCAAGGATTCCCGGCCGCCGATGTTTTACGGTGCGTTCAAGCAGGCCGTGGATTTGATCGCCGGGCAGTACTGGACTCATTTCGGGCTACGGTCGTTGGCGATTCGCCCGCACGTCGTGTACGGTCCGGAACGTGAGGCCGGGCTGACCGCGGGGCCGTCGCTGGCGTGTCGAGCCGCTGTTCGCGGTGAGCGCTACCAGATCGGCTACACCGGCACCGCGGGCTACGACTATGTCGAAGACGTTGCGCGAGCGTTTGTCCGGGGCGTGCTAGAATGTCCGGCCGGGGCCACGGTCGCGGATCTGCCGAGCGAACCAGCGACTACTCAGGAGATCGTCGAGCAGATAGAACGGTGTCTCCCTGAAGCGACGGGGCGTATCACGGTCTCTGGTCCGGCCATTCCTTCAAACATTCCCTCGGCGATCAGCGACATTCGCCAAGTCTTGCCGGGATGGGAACCGACGCCCTTGGCGAATGGCATCGCGAGGACCCTCGCCTATTATGGCCGAGCGGAGGGTAAAGCGTGACCAACACGATCAAATAGCCAATGAGGTTTTCGCAAATGGTTCGCGTAATGGCGCTCTGTGTAATTGGTCTCACTTCCTGCCCGGCGGCATTGGCCCAGGATTTCGTCCTCCGTGAGCATCTGGGGCGAACCTGGTCGCATGAGTTCGTCACATTTCCGCTGACGCCAACGCAGGTCAAGGCTGTCCAACAAGGTGCTCAGGTCGTCGGCCCGGACAAGGAAGTCGTGCCAAGTCAACTTTTCACCGAGAACGGGCAGACGCGTTTGGCCTTCCAGGTAACGTTGCTGCCCGGCGCCACGCAATCGTATCGGCTCGACAGCACGGCCAAGGCAATCGCCGGAAACCTTCAGGTAGAAGACAAGCAGGACCGTTGGCAACTCGGCAACGAGCACATCGGCATCGCTCTGCGTAAGCAATTGAAAGGCAATGAAGCACCCATCGCCGGGGTCCGCGTGCGTTCCGGAGGTTGGACCGCCGGCGCGACGCGCACCGGCGGCGCGGACATCGCAAGCTATTCGGCCCTTGTGACGGCACGCGGTCCG